>OICU01000046.1_pt1 | contig 57499 bp, 42 predicted proteins | sample 1581351 | NCBI WGS metagenome assembly OICU01 (sample SAMEA3882545, study PRJEB24775) | human gut metagenome | biome: human-associated habitat; feature: intestine environment; material: feces | place: Netherlands | collected 2009/2010
TTCTCCATAAAAATATACTAATTTTCAGGCGTTTTTTTAATTCCGCCAACAGGTTATTCAAACCTAGAAAGTACATAAGTATGAATCTAAACTTAAGAAAATCAGTGCTGCTTGTTGGAGCGTTGGCATCCTTAGGCTTGAGTTACACAACTGAAGCTTTGGCAACATCTCCAAACTTTGCTGTTAATTCAGTTCAGCAGTCTAAGAAGGTTACCGGTAATGTAAGTGATGCAGAAGGTCCTATTATCGGTGCAAGTGTAGTAGAGAAAGGTAATACCGGCAATGGTACTGTGACCGACTTGGATGGTAACTTCACCTTGAACGTAAAGCCTGGTGCTACTATTGTTATTACTTATATCGGTTATCAGAAGCAGGAAATCGTTGTAGGTAATCAGTCTAATTTTAACGTCACAATGAAGACAGACGACAAGACTCTCGAAGAGGTTGTTGTCGTAGGTTATGGTGTTCAGAAGAAAAAGCTCGTTACCGGTTCTACCATCGAGGTGAAGGGTGATGATATTCAGAAGATGAATACCACTCAGGTGCTGGGCGCTTTGCAGAGCCAGACTCCTGGTGTAAATATTCAGGCGGCTTCCGGTCAGCCTGGTGATGGCTTTAAGATTTCTATCCGTGGTGCCGGTACCAACGGCAACACTGCTCCTCTTTATATTATTGATGGTGTAGCAGGTGATATCAACAACTTGAACCCTGCCGACATCGAGCGTATTGACGTTTTGAAGGATGCCGCATCCTGTGCCATCTACGGTTCTGCCGCAGCCAATGGTGTTATCCTTGTAACTACCAAGCAGGGTAAGCAGGGTAAGATCCAGGTATCATACGATGCCAACGTAGGTTGGGCTAACGTATATCGTATGCCTAAGATGCTGACAGCTAAGCAGTATATGGAGGTAATGGATCAGGTGCGTTTCAACAGTGGCGAAAGTGGCTGGGATTGGAAGAGCATTATGGGCGAAGACCTCTACAACTCTTATATGGATGGTTCTAACGAAGGAACCAACTGGGTAGAGGCTATCCGCAACAAGAATGCCGTTACAACAAGTCATTCCCTGAACGTTACTGGTGGTTCCGACCGTTCTACCTTCTCTATGGGTGCCGGTTATCAGTATCAGGATGGTGTCTTTGGTAATGTTGTTAAGTCAGACTACCGCCGTTTTACCTTCCGCATCAATTCAGAGCATGTCATCTATCGCACTGAAAAGGGTATGGATGTTGTGAAGATTGGTGAGAACATCTACTATCAGCACAAGCAGAATCAGGGTATTCAGATTGGTAACCAGTATAGCAATGAGCTTTCCAATATGCTCCGTTCCAACCCTACTATCCCTATGTATAATGCCGATGGTGAGTATACCAATGCTTCTGATATTCAGAATTGGATAAAGAATTACAACTCTTATTCTGTGAACCCTATCTATAAGATGGTGAATCAGCAGTCTGGTCATAACAAGAGTATCAACCATAATTTGCATGCTACCGGATACCTGGAGATTCAGCCAATCAAGAATCTTGTTTATCGTGGACAGTTGAACTACAATCAGAATACTTGGACATGGCGTACATTCCTCCCTGTGTTCTCTGCTAATAATACTAATGCAGATTACAACCGTACAGAGGACAAGGCAACAAACCAGATTGGTACAAGTTGGGGATGGAGTACAACAAATACCTTGAGTTATAAGTTTGACTTGCAGAAGAAGCACAACTTCGACATTCTGGTAGGTACTGAGTATGGTGAGAGCCGTCCTGACTTCGGTTTCTCTTTGAATGCAACTTCTTCCAACTCCATTTTTGGCGATATGATTCATGCTTACATGAGCTATATGAAGAATAACAATGCTGCATCCGTTACAGGTACTCCTTGTGACGATACTCGTAGTATGTCTTACTTTGGACGTGTAAACTATAACTACGATGAGAAGTATATGCTTTCTGCTATCATCCGTGCCGATGGCAACTCTAAGTTTGCTCCTGGTGAGCGTTGGGGATACTTCCCATCAGTATCAGCAGGTTGGGTTATTTCTAATGAGAAATTCATGGAAAAGACAGCTTCTTGGCTCGATTTTCTGAAACTTCGTGCTGGTTGGGGACAGAATGGTAATGCTGCAACCATTAGTAATTTCCAGTGGCAGGGTGCTTTTGCTTTTGATTCTGGTAGTATCTATACTTTTGATACATCTGCAAAATCTCATAATGCATTTGTTTCAGGTGCTTCACCATCTAGATTACCTAATGATGAATTGACTTGGGAAACATCAGAGCAGTTGAACATTGGTATCGATGCCCGTTTCTTGAATGGTCGATTGGGCTTGACAGCTGATTGGTATAACAAGAAGACCAAGGATTTGCTGGTAGCAGTACCTATCGATGCAACAACAGGTTTCTCTACCCAGATGAAAAACGCTGGTACTGTAGAGAACAAGGGTGTTGAGGTTGCTTTGACATGGAATGACAAGATTGGTAAGGACTTCCAGTACAATGTAGGTTGGAACATGGCTTACAATCACAATGAGGTAACTAAGGTTAATTCAAACCAAAAGTTCAATAATGGTGGTTCGGATTACTTAGCACAGAATACTGGCTATATGGCTCGTTTCGAGGAAGGACATCCTATTGGCTACTTCTGGGGTTATAAGACAGAAGGTGTAATGCAGAATGATGCTGATGTCAAGGCTTATCTCGATAAGAACTGCGGTGGTAAGGCTGAGAATTCTAAGCAGGGTACAGGCATCAAGCCCGGTGATTTGAAGTTTGTCGATGTCAATGGTGATGGCGTTGTCAATGACGATGATAAGACCGAGATTGGTTCTCCACAGCCTGATGTTACCATGGGTATTACTCTCGGTGCATCTTACAAGGGCTTTGACCTCTCTGTAACAGGTTATGGCGCATTTGGACAGCAGGTTGCTCGTTCTTATCGCAAGTTTACTGATGGTGAGTTTGAAAACTTCACAACTGAGGTTTATGATTACTGGCATGGTGAGGGAACTTCTAACAAGTATCCTTTGCTTGCGCACATGAATCAAGGTCCTAACTGGCAAACAGTATCGGATATCTACATTGAGGATGCCAGCTACTTCCGTCTTCAAAACCTGACTGTAGGTTATGACTTCACCAAAATCTGGAAGACCAGTCCGTTCCAGCAGCTCCGTCTCTACTTTACTGCCCAAAACCTCTTTACTATCACAGGTTATAAGGGTATGGATCCGGAGAATGGTACAGCTATCGGCTCTGACTCATGGGTAACAGGTGTTGATGTAGGTAACTATCCTCAGCCTCGTACCTATATGGTTGGTGTAAATATTAAGTTCTAATCTAAAATTGAATTCACAATGAAGAAATTAAATATAATTTTGGCTTCCGCCATGGTAGCTCTTAGCTTTGCATCCTGTGATATCGATGATGTTCAGAATGTTGGCGAGTTGTCTACAAAAGACTTCCCTGTGTCTAAGGCAGATGGAGAAGCTGTTTTGGCTGGTATATACCAGAATCTGAATCAGGTTAGTGCAGACCCTCAGATGAGTTTCTTGTATTATGCACAGCTTGCCAGTGATGACTGCTTAGGTGGCGGTGGTGATAATGATAAGTTGATGCAGGCAGAAGATATGATTTGCAATTATAATGCAAATATGACAAATACCTTCTATGAGGCTCGTTACAAAGGTATCAACCGTGCAAATACTTTGATAGATGCTCTTCCTAATACTTCGATGGATGAGGCAACAAAAAACTCATTGATGGGACAGGCGAAATTCCTCCGTGCATTCTATTATTATGAGTTGGCTTCTATGTATGGCAATGTGCCTATGCGTTTACATCCTGGTTCTGAGTCAGTCACTCAGGGTGATATCACTGATCCTTGGAAGCAGATTTTACTGGATCTTCGTGATGCTATCACCTTGTTGACAGTTGACGAAAATGATGCCAGCAAGAACAAAAGCAGTGATGGTCATGTAGATAAGTATGCTGCAGAGGCTTTGCTGGGGCGTGCTTGGTTGTTCTATACAGGTTTCTTCTGCAATGGAACAAACTTGTCTGACCTGACAAGTACCACATATAATCCTTTGACTTCAGTGGAACTTCCAGATGGAACAACAATGACTAAGGATGAGGTTATTGCTGCTATTGACGATTGTGTAGAAAAATCTGGATACAAATTGGTTGATAAGTTCCAAAACCTTTGGGCTTATACTAATAGATGTACAGTTAATGATTATGACTACACTAAGGGGCAAGGCTTAAAGTGGGTAGAGGATGATGGTGCTACAAATCCAGAAACTTTATTCGCAATCAAGTTTAATAAGATGGCTTCTTGGAATACTACCATTGGCTATGCGAATGGTTTTGCTTTACACTTTGGTGTTCGTGGTGGAACTGATTATGCCAAGACATTCCCGTTTGGCCAAGGTTGGGGTGCAGGTCCTGTAACACCTAACTTGTTTAATGATTGGGCAGCTGACGAGCCTAATGATGAACGTCGTGACGCTACAATCCAGGACTGGAGCAAAGTTTCTACTTATGTGAAGGGTGGTGGCGACAGTTTCGTACAGGAAACAGATTATTTTGCCAAGAAATGGTCTCCAATTACTTGTGTAAACAAGAATAATGAAGATGGATATTCTTGTACATTTGAGAATGTTATGTATGCAGGCGGTTGGGATATCCCTACTCCGGAAAATCCACAGTTGAACAATATCCATGATTTGGTACTCATTCGTTTTGCTGATGTTTTGTTGATGCAGAGCGAGTTGAAGGAAGATGTCACTGGTATCAATGAGGTTCGTAAGCGTGCAGGTTTGGCACCTATTGCTTCTTATTCTCTTAAGGCTTTGCAAAATGAGCGCCGTTGGGAGTTGGCTTGCGAGGGTCTTCGTTGGAATGATATTCGTCGTTGGCACATTGCTGCAGCAGCTCTTGCAAAGCAGGAAGGAGTGAAGACTTATCATAATGGAAAAGAAACTCCTAATGCTCCACATAATGGTGGATACGCAGCTCGTTACAATGCTACAGCAGGTTTCCAAAAAATGCCAGAAAATCAGGTAGGAATGGGTACTGTTGCACAGAATGAAGGTTGGACTGGCTCTGATTCTGAATACCAGGGCTGGTAATAGTCAATTCTTTAACTTTTAAATGAAAAGAATATGAAAAAGATATTTTTCGCATTGTCTATGCTGACATTGCTTTATACATCTTGTGATCCTTCTTCTGATTCTGGAAGTACAGGCTTCATGGAAAATGTAACTGCAGAAAGTGTAGATGCAAAGGCTACCGCAGTGGTAGTGAATGGTAAGAATAGTAACCGTATTGTTATCGAGAATCATTCTCCTATAACTACCCAATGGTCTGCTGACCAGTTAGCTGAAGGTGCAGTGACTTCTTCTAAGACATACGATACAATCTATGTTACTAAGTTGGGAGCCAATACAGTAAGTATGCACTGCAAGAATCTTGCTGTTGACTTCAATAAGGATTTCACCGTGAATGTGGATGAGATTACTTATCTTTCTTCAGAACTAAAAAACCGCCTTTGTGTAGAAGGCTCTGAGGGTAACTATAAGTCTGCCATTCAGGATTTCAAGGGGCAGGCGATTCAGTTTGGTACCTCTTTTGATAAGTCTAAGGTTCTTGTAACTCAAGAAGTCAAGGATGGTAAAAAAGGTAATGTCTTTGAAGTAAGAAATGGAAATGGCGTACTTTCTGTCTGGGCTATTACTAAGGATGGCGCTAGTGAACCTATGGGTACAGCAACGCTTAATGGTGACAAGCTGATGGTTGTTGAACCAGGAAATTATACATTGACTCTTACTTATACTTCGGCAGATGGTCAGAAACAGACAGTTGAGGTAGGCAAGTATCAAGTTGATGAGTTGACTACTGTTCCAAAACTTCTCAACTATCTCTCTGGTGGAGATGATGGTGATGGTACAACAACTTGGGAATGGAACGATAATGCTTCTGCCGTTTGGGGTAATGGTCCATTCGGAAGTGGTAAAAAACCTCAGTGGTGGGCTGTATCTTATAATGACATTGAAGGCCAAGGTAGTAGCAAGGTTGGTGGTACAGAACGAAATGGATCACACGCATCCTTTACCATTGATATGAACAACAATACTGCAACCAATGCTGATGGTACAACTCTCCCAATAAAGGTGAATGTCTTGGAACACAAGGACAGTAAATGGGATCAGGGTACTATCTCATTCCCAACTGCAACTAATGACAACTACGTTATCCCTATGGGTGTAAACGTGAATGCAGGTAATGCAGTATTCCAGAAGTACTATGTATTAGTATCTAGTGATGATAAACTTGTTTTGACGGCAGCAGAGATGCCAGAGAATGGTTGTGCATGGTTCTATGTCTTCAAGAAAAAGGCTAAATAGGTGTAAATCGTTGTGATTAAAACATAAAATTAGGCTAAGCCTCGGCTGTAGTGATACAGTCGGGGCTTTTTCTGTGTGCCCGATGCAGAAATATTATCCGAAATGTTTGGCGGTTACGATAATTAGTCGTAAATTTGCAGCGGTTCTAAAATTTAGTTTTATGCAGACAGTTAATTTACAATATAACGTTCCTGCTGGTTATAGCCTGGAGGAATTTGTGGCTAAGGTTAATTCTTATGTTGCCCGCTTGGCAAAGAAATGTCAGGCAGGAGAGGAGTATGAGCCTAATGAAGAAACGAAAGCGGCTATTCGTGAAGCTCAGGCTCACATAGAAGCATATAAGCGAGGTGAAGAATGGGCAAAGAAAGGCGTTTTTGATAATGTGGATGATTTAATGGCTGATTTAATGAAGGAATGAAACAGATTCATTATTCAAGTAAGTTTAAGAAAGACTTTAAAATATACTAGTATGGCAACAGCAATAAAAGCAATTCCAACCCTGTTTGGTGAAGAGGCTGTGAATTTCAAAAAACGTGCAGATGAGGTGGAACGTAAGTTCAAGGCTCAGCCTGCAATAGATTGGAATAAGAATCCTGGTGTATTATCTGCTCGTAAAATGTGGGCAGAAATGATAAAGTAATACAAATACAAGAAAGGAGGAATACAGATGTTATCATACGACACAATTACTCAAATAATAGAGATATGGAAATGTTAACAATTATATTTGCCCTGGCTAGTGCTATTGGTGCAGGGCTAGTTGTTTGGTCTAAGACGAAAGCTGGTCAGAAGTGGCTTGAAAGTCTTTAGTAAATGAGAAAGTCTGATAATCACTATGATTATCATATTGATAAGTCTAAGTCTCGACTGTCGGCAGCTTTTTTCTTGCTTGATAGTTAAATAGTAGGGTAAATGTTTGGCGGTTACGATAAATTGTCGTAAATTTGTAGGCGAATCAAAACAAATAAGGAGGTTTAGAAAATGGAAGAATTAAGAGATAGGTTTATACGCTTTGATTGGGCTATAAAACGACTGTTGCGTCAAAAGGCTAATTTTGGCGTTTTGGAGGGTTTCCTTACCGTATTTATAGGGGAACCAATCGAAATCGTTGACATATTGGAAAGCGAAGGTAACCAGCAGGCTGAAGACGACAAGTTCAATAGAGTTGACATCAAGGCCAAAAATAGCAAGGGCGATATTATTATAGTAGAAATCCAGAATACAAGTGAATTGTATTATCTGGAACGTGTACTCTATGGTGTGGCTAAGGCTATTACGGAGCATATCAATCTTGGAAATACCTACAAGGAAGTGAAGAAGGTATATTCCATCAGTATCCTGTACTTTGACCTTGGCAAAGGCTCTGACTACATCTATGTAGGACAGAATAATTTTGTGGGCTTACATACGAAAGATAATCTTATCATCAGTACAAAGGAGAAGGATACTATCGTAAGAAAGTCTCCAGCCGAAATCTTCCCAACTTATATGTTGGTAAGAGTGAATGAGTTTAACAAGGTTGCTGTGTCACCAATTGAGGAATGGGTGGATTATCTGAAAAATGGCGTTATCAAACCAGATACCACAGCTCCTGGTTTGCAGGAGGCACGTGAGAAATTGAGATATTATTCTATGTCGGATGCAGAACGTCATGCTTATGATGAGCATGTCAATGCCATCATGATTCAGAATGATGTCTTGGGAAATGCTAAGTTGGAAGGTCGTGCTGAAGGTCGTGCTGAAGGTCGTGCTGAAGGTCGTGCTGAAGAAAGAATAGAAACCGCTAAACGTTTACTTGCTATGGGACTTTCTCCACAACAAGTTGTAGATGGTACTATGCTCCCTTTGGAGGAAGTAGAAAAATTGGTAGATGAAACAAAGAATAAATAAGGCTAAGCCCCGACTACCGTTCTGCAGTCGGGGCTTTTTCGCACCTTTTCTAAGCAGAAGTTGACCTTTTTTGCTTTTCTTCCGTACTTTCTTGTATAATTGCTCAAAAGATTTGGTGGTTACGAGTTTTTATTGTACTTTTGTATGCAGTAAGACAAGTAGGTTTAGTAGTGTATGTTTGTACAACTGAGAGCTTATAACAAGTCAACTTTGCGACTCACACCGAATGGTGTGAGTGCGTGCGTCGAACGAAGTAAGAGCGTGCGGCGTTCGATGTGAGCACGTGCATCGTTCGACGCACGTCGGAAAGTCCTATAACTTCAAGCTTATATCTTTAGTACTTAGCACCTTATAACATACTTGCGATAACAGCTAATAATACTAAACTATGGCAATAAAGTATGAAATCCATTCCATCCATAACTCGAAGGGCGAAGGTGGAGAACAGAAATTTGTCCGGTTGCGTGACCACGAACCGATGACCAGTAAGCAGATAGAGCAGCATATAGAGCAGGCATGTTCGCTTACCAGGGGTGATGTGCAGGCTGTGATGACATCGCTGCACGATCTCATTGTAACCGAGCTCTCTCATGGTGCCCGTTTCTATCTTCCACAAGTGGGCTATCTCTCGCTGTCTGTTACCACCGAGCTGCCGGAAGGTAAATCCATGGATAAGGTGACGGGTAATAATATCCGCTTGCGTAACATCAACTTCAAGCCTACTGCCGAATTGTTGAACGAGGTGGCTAGACAGGTAAGGTTTGAACGCTCTAAATATACCACGAAGTCTCGCAGATACACCGAAGAACAGTTGTGGGATAAGATTATGGCTTTCTTAAAAGAGCATGACTATATTTGCCGACGCGATATGGAATACCATTTCGCCTTGCGCCAGCAGACAGCCTTGAAATGGTTGAAGCATTTTACGGAGAAAGGGCTTCTGGTAAAGGAGGGGGCAAGAAATGCTCCTATCTATTTCCTGGCAAAAGACAAAAAAGACAATATTCTCCCTTCATACTAAACGAATTGAACCATAGATGTTTAGCGCAGTTGTGAAAGGAGAAATGAAAATGAAATTTAAAAATAATACCTGATAAAAATGAATAATTTGATCACTAAAACTTGGAAACCGCTGCTGTCGTTGCTCTTCGGCGTGGCAGTGATGCTGTTCTGGGCTGTGCCTTATATGGCAGGGCTCTGCTTTCAGGAACAGTATCAGATGTTTCTCTTTGATACTGGCTATTTCCTGGAGCGCATTGTACTGCCGGGAGGATTGGCTGACTATATCAGTGAGTTTTTGGTACAGTTCTATTATATGCCTGTCTTGGGCGGAGCCATCATCGCCCTGCTCCTGATAGGTATTCAGACTGCCGTATGGGGACTGATGAAGCAATATGGAGCCAAGCATGATTTCCCGGGCTATCTCCTGAGCTTCCTTCCAAGTATTGCCTTGTGGTGTGCTATGGGCGACCAGAATGTGCTGCTCTCTTTTGTGGTTGCACTTTTCGGAGCTTTGGTGATGGGCTGGATTCATAACCAATTCCACAACCGCTTGGTGAAGGTGGTGTTCGAACTGGTGAGCACGGCAATGGTTTATTGGTTCCTGGGCCCGGTGGTATTTCTTTATGCCGTCCTGATGATAGGGGATACGCTGAAGAATGCGCAGCAGAAGGGCAGTTTTCTTTCCGGAATCGGCTATTCTGCCTGCATCCTTGTGCTTACCGTAGCCTGGATCCTGCTGAGCACGCAGACTCTGCAGTATCCGATGTACCGCATCTTTGCCGGACTTAATTATTATCGTTATCCGGGTGCCGTATCTCCGTTGCCTTTTGTTGTGATGGCATGGGCGGTAGTGATTCCTTTCCTGGGGATGATTCCTTGTCGACAGAAATCCTTACAGAAGTTGCAGCAATCCAAAGTGGTGATGGCCTTGAGCTATGTATTGGTGATTGTGGCTTCATGGTTCGGCATCAAGGCTTCCTTTGATGAGATGACCTACGACCTGATAGACTATGACTTCCTGGTTCGCACCGAACAATGGGATAAGATTATTGAGAAGGCAGAGAAGAAGCCGGCAACCACACCGCTCAGTGTTTCTTGTGTGAATCTTGCCTTGAGCCAGAAAGGTGTTCTTGCCGACCGCCTTTTCGAGTTCTACCAGAATGGAGGCGAGGGCTTGTTCCCTACCTTTACCCGAGATATGATTTCGCCGGTATCTACTGCAGAAATCTTCTTCCGTCTGGGAATGGTGAATGATGCCGAAAGATATATGTTCGAGGCGCAGGAGGCGATACCGAATTATCGCAAGAGTGCTCGTCTGACCCGTAGGATTATTGAGTGCGAAATCATCAACGGCAACTATCAAGTAGCTGCCAAGCTGCTCCGCCGATTGCAGAAGACGCTCTTCTATCGCAACTGGGCGAATCAGATGATGGTGCTGCTGGGCAATGAGAAGGCTATCAACCGGCATCCTATCTATGGCAAGCTGCGCAAGTATCGCGAAAAGAAGCAGGACTTCCTCTTCAGCGACCGCGAGATGGACCAGATGTTGGGCTTGCTCTTCCTGAATGATAACCATAACAAGATGGCATACGAATATCTGATGTGTTACGAACTCCTGCAGCGCAATATGGAGAAGTTCGTGCAGTATTATCCGCTGGGCAGATTTGTGGGGTACGACCATATTCCACGTTCCTTCCAGGAGATTCTCATCGGCAACTGGATGAAGACGCATAGCGATCCGCGTACCATCCCGTATAGTGTGGATGCACAGAACGTGAACAATACGCTCAACTTCATTCAGCTCTATATGCAGAATCCGAAGAATCCTCAGCTCAGTCAGCAGCCGTATGTATCCAATGCCTGGCACTATGTGATGGTGCAAGACAAGGAGGAAGCTAAGAAGGGGGGAATGAAAGAGGTTTATTAGAATGTAGATTAATATAACTGGAATGATATGAAAACAATCAAATATCTGTTGTGTGTCCTGTTGGTTGTAATGGGGATGGTTTCTCTCGGTTCTTGTTGCTCTCCTTCACAGTGGAGTGAGGCAAAAGAGATCAAACAATTGCCTGAAATCTTCCCTGATTACATTGGGGTTACGGTTCCTGTCAACATCGCTCCGCTTAATTTCAATATGGCGGATGACGATGTGGATGAAATGGTAGTGAGTGTGGCTGGATCGAAGACCGATGAGGAAATCTCTTCTATCGGAAAAGAGTATGCGGACTTTGATGTAGAGGAGTGGCACGACTTCTTGAGAAAAAATAAGGGTGGAAAACTCACTATCTCTGTGTATGTATTGAAAAATGGTGAAAGGTTCAAGTATCAGGATTTCGATATCCATGTCAGCCCATACGAACTGAACGACTGGGGTTTGACCTATCGTCGCATCGCCCCTGGCTATGAGGTGTATGGCAAGTTGGGCATCTATCAGCGCAACTTGAGTAACTTTGAGGAGACTGCTATCCTTGAGAATACCGCAGCACCGGGTGCCTGTCTCAATTGTCATACAGCAAATAGAACCAATCCTGATCAGTTTACCTTCCATGTACGTGGTGACCATGGCGCTACCTTGGTTTCGCAGAACGGCAAGCGGGAGTGGCTGAAGGCGAAGAACGATTCTCTGAAGGGTTCGATGGTTTATCCTTACTGGCATCCATCGGGCAAGTATTGCGCCTATAGTACCAATACCACCCATCAGAGTTTCCATGCCGTGAAGGATGAACGCATCGAAGTCTTCGACCAGGCTTCGGATGTCTTCGTTTATCAGCCGGCAACCCATGAACTGATTTTGGATTCCCTCCTGATGACGAAAGACCATTACGAGACTTATCCGGTATTCTCGCCTGATGGCAAGACGCTCTATTTCTGCTCTTCTACGGCAGAGCCTATCCCAAGCGGTTATAAGGATATCAAGTATAATATCTGCAAGATAGGTTTCGATGCAGCTACGGGTAAGTTTGGCAACAAGGTGGATACCATCTTCAATGCCCGTGAACTGGGCAAGAGTGCTACCCATCCCCGTCCTTCTTATGATGGCAGGTATATCATGTTTACGATGAGCGACTATGGCTGTTTCCCTATCTGGCATAAGGAAGCGGATAACTGGTTGCTGGATTTGAAGACTGGTCAGGCTAAGCCGATGACCGCAGCTAATAGTAAGAATACGGACAGCTGGCACAATTGGAGCAGGGACTCCCATTGGTTTGTCTTTACATCCCGTAGGGGTGACGGACTCTATACCCGTCTTTACCTCGCCTGCATAGATGACAAGGGCAATGTGAGCAAGCCGTTCCTCTTGCCTCAGCGCAATCCGAAGAAGTACTACGATGAGTTGCTGGATTCCTATAATACCCCAGATTTCACATCCAAGCCAGTAGAGTTGGATGCCCGTGCGGCAGGAAATGAAATCATAAGTGATAAGAGGACTCCGACAAAGGTTAGATGACAGAATCTTTGTAATTCCTTATTCTGTAGAACATGATTCCTTCTCGGCAATGCATTCCATTTCAATCAACCAGCCGGGGCGGCATACTTTTGCCTCCACGATGATGCGGGGAATCTGGGGATAAAACTGCTGCATCAGTCTATCTACCGTATGATAATCGGAGATGTCGCGCAGATAGATGATGAAGTATTGGATATCATTCATTGTGGCATCGCCATCTTTCAGCAGGGCGCCGATGTTCTCAAGCAGTCTGCCGGTCTGGCGCACGATATCTCCATCATAGACCACATCTCCACGTTTGTCGATGCTGGCTGTGCCGGAGATGAAGAATTGTTGCTTGAACTGCTGGCTTCCTTCTGGATGGAGGGGATGGGTTGGTAGCGTAAGCCGGGTTCCTCTTTCGAAGGCTACACCATATTCATGGGTTGGATTCAAGTGCTCCAGTGCCTGGAGATACTTCTTGTCTTCTTCCTTGATGTTGGGAACGGTGAGGAAGTCGATGGCTACAGCTGCGTGGCGTACCGGAGTGGCGCCACCGATACCTGTGCTGGCGATGTAGTGGGTGTCGGCAGTCAATTCCTCTTTGTCGAAGATGTCATTGCGGGCTTCTACTACGCCCTGATAGTTTACATCGATGTTGGTGACGTATATCCAGGTGCGAACCAGGTTGCGTTCCATCGTCATATCTGTACCTTCGATAGTCTTCAGGTATCTGTCGAATAGCATACGGGTCTGTTCGTACGAATCCTTTCCCTTTGCTTCTTCCTCTGTGAGGCGAAGACTGTGGAATAAAATAGGGGTAGCATCATCAGTAGTCTTGATCAGCAGACTCACCTTGCTGCCATCCAGTGGAGTCTGTTCCACGATGGTGAGATTTGTGCCATTCAGAAACTCCTGATAAAGGAGAGAATCCTCTAACTCTTTTATCTGGTTCTGGGAGTCACTGAGGAATACCTTACAATATTGTAAGGTACGGTTTTCCAGTTTCTCCGTATCGAGATAATTACCTAGTTTTAGATACAGAAAGTTAAGGCGATCATTGAATGAACCCTTAGCTTCTGGTGAAAGTATTATGTATTTGTCCATCTTGTTTGTCTTTTTTTCGACGGCAAAGGTACGGATAATATCTGAGATATAAGAATATAGACTGGATGAAAAGACAAAAATACCGAGAAATGGGGATGGGATGATGCAGGGTATAACAAAAAAAAGTGTGTGTCCTAGATAATGGCAGCCCGATCTCGGCGGCCATTATCTGGACTTATGACACACCCTCCTATTTTTTCTTATTTCCTGCTTTAGAGTGATTCGAGCATACGCTTGATGACAACCTCGGCTGAAATCTCACGGTTGGCTGCCTCTGGGATTACCAGACTGTTCTTGCTCTCGATGACATCATCGGTAACAATCAGTCCACGGCGAACTGGCAGGCAGTGCATGAAGCAGCCGTCATTGGTCCAGCTCATGTGCTCCGCATCGATGGTCCAGCTCATATCCTTGCTCAATATCTCACCATACTGTGCTGGGTCTTTCACACCCGGACAGCTCCAGTTCTTGGCATAAACGAAGTCTGCACCTTCCAAAGCCTTCTTCTGGTCGTACTCTACCTTGGCATTGCCCACGAACTTAGAATCGAGCTCATAGCCCTCTGGATGAGTAACCACGAAATCAACATCGGCTGCGTTCATCCACTGAGCGAATGAGTTTGGCACAGCCTGAGGCAAGGCACGGCAATGAGGAGCCCAGGTCAGGACTACCTTTGGACGAGCCACCTTCTTGTGCTCCTCGATGGTGATGAGGTCGGCAAATGCCTGGAGTGGGTGAACGGTAGCTGTCTCCATAGCGAAGACTGGGCGACCGCTGTACTTCACGAATTGGTTGACGATGGTCTCGGCATAATCGTAGTCACGGTCTTTCAAACCGGCAAAGCTACGCACACCGATGAGGTCGCAGAAGCTACCCATCACTGGGATAGCCTCCAGCAGGTGCTCGCTCTTGTCGCCATCCATGATGACGCCACGCTCTGTCTCCAGTTTCCAGGCACCTGCGTTTACATCGAGCACGATTACATTCATACCCAGGTTCATCGCAGCCTTCTGTGTACTCAGTCGGGTACGGAGACTGTTATTGAAGAATATCATCAGCAAGGTCTTATTCTTGCCCAACTCCTGATAACCGAAACGGTTTGCTTTCACTTCCTGTGCCTCGGCGAGTGCTGCTTTCAAGTCGCCAAGGTCTTCAACATTAAAGAATGTCTTCATACTATCTTATTTTTAATTTCTTGTTTGTCCTTTTCCTGTAATCAACCACTTGTAGGTGGTAATCTCTTCGAGTGCCATTGGTCCGCGAGCTCCGAGTTTCTGGGTACTGATGCCAATCTCTGCGCCCAGTCCGAATTGTGCGCCATCGGTAAAGCTGGTTGGAGCGTTTACATAAACGCAGGCTGCATCTACCAATGCCTGGAACCTTTTCTGGGCAGCTTCATTGTTGGAAACGATGCTCTCGCTGTGTCCGCTTCCGTAGGTGGCGATATGGTCGAGTGCTTCATCTTCTGAAGCCACGGTCTTGATACCCATCTGCATGCTGAGCCATTCGGTGTTCCAGATGCTGTTTGATTTCACTGTAGAGTCTGCGAATTTCTCTTTTGTGTCTGCGGATTTGCAATCCGCAGTCAGCAAACCTTCCTCTTGCATCTTCGCTTCGCTTTCCTCTACCTTATATAATAAGGTGTCTGGATAGTGCCCCTTTAAGACCTCGTAAGCCTTGGTATCAGCGTGAATCTTTGTCTGCTTCTCAGCGAGACCCTCGCAGAGAGCAGGGAGGTCGCTTAATCTGCTTTCATGAATCAGCAGACAGTCGAGTGCATTGCATACGCTCACTCTTCGGCACTTGGCATTCGTGATGATGCGCTTGCCCATCTCCAGGTCGCCATCCTTGTCGAAGTAACAGTGTACCACGCCGGCTCCTGTCTCGATAACCGGAACCTTGGCTGTATCACGCACGAAGTTGATGAGCTTCTTTCCGCCACGAGGAATACAGAGGTCGATATAGCCTACAGCATTCAGCATTTCGCCTGTAGCCTCGTGGGTAGCAGGGAGTAGAGTGACAACATTCGGATCAATACCAAAAGTTATCAACACCCTGTGGATAAGTTCGACACCCGCTGAGTTTGAGGCGTTTGCGTCCTTTCCACCTTTCAGTACGCACGCATTTCCACTCTTGAAACAGAGTGAGAAAACATCGTAAGTCACATTAGGACGGGCCTCGTAAATCATACCGATAACTCCGAATGGAACGGCAACTCGCTGCAGATGCAAACCATTTTCGAGTGTCTTGTCTTTTAGAACTCTTCCGAGTGGTGAGGGCAGGGTACTGACGTGTCTCATATCCGAAGCAATATCCTGGAGTCGTTGTTCTGTGAGTTGCAATCGGTCGTAGAGCGGGTTCGCCTTGTCCATCTTCGCTAAGTCTTCTGCATTTGCCTTGAGGAGCGCAGGAGTCTCTGCGATGATGGCATCAGCCACCGCCTGCAGGATTTCATTACGTTGTTCATCAGTCAGCAAACCAAGTGTTTTGCTAGCTGCCTTTACTTTTTGGAAAGTCTCTTTCAGTTCCATTCGCTATTTCCTTTCTTATTTTTATGATAAGATATTTTGTAATGTGTTACGAGTTTCCTCTTAACAACGGCAAAGGTAAGTATAAATATCGAAAATTGCAAACTTTATGCAAGAAAAAGTGATAGTTTTATAGATAAATGGATAGTTATGCGGAAAATGAGATTAAAAAAGGTCAGACAGCGCCTGACCTTTTTGTAATGGTTCCTTCTAATTATTCTGATACTGCCAGAAGAATTACTCTTTTTCGTTTTCTTCAGGGTGAGCCATTAGATACAGTTCTTTCTGTCGTTCTATTTCTCTTCTCAAGTCTTCCTTGTCTGGCAGGTATAACTTGTATTTAGCAGCGAACATCTGGTCGTTTTTGGCGAGGGTAGAGTATCGTGCCACATCCGAATCGGTCTCGGTACAAAGAATGATGCCGATGGTTGGGTTGTCGTCTGGTCCTTTTTTCATCTTATCGTACATTTGGAGATACATATCCATCTGTCCTACATCCTGGTAGGTGATGCGATTTATCTTGAGGTCGACCAAGATAAAGGATTTGATGAGGTAATTGTAAAATACCAAGTCGATATAGTAGTCATTCTCCTCGGTTCGGATATGTTGCTGGCGAGCCACGAGTGCATATCCTTTTCCCATTTCCATCAAGAATTTCTCTAGGTTGTTGATGATGGCAGTCTCTAATTTTGATTCAGCGAGGGATGTGTCTTCCGGTAAACCAAGAAATTCCAAGACAACTGGTGATTTTATGTATTCGAGCTTGTCTTGCTGATAAGCCTTTGTCTTGTCTTGCATCTCGTCAACAACAGGCTGTTTCTTCGTTGACATAAGAAGACGTTCATAATATAAGGTGTTGATATTGCGGTTCAAGGTTCTGAAACTCCAACCTTGCTCGAATGCCTCCTTTGTATACCATTCACGTGCCTTTTTGTCTTCTACTCGTATTAGACGCTCGTAATGAGACCAAGGAAGAAGGTGTAACTCGAATTGGGCAGACGGTGTCTGCCCTTTTGGGGGAAGCAAAGAAGATTCATCAGACTGTGTCTGCTGTTTTTGCTTTTTGAATTCCTCAGACAGTGTCTGAGGAATTGTTAACTCTTTGAATTTCAGGTAGAACTTCTTGAAATTCATGATATTTGTCTCCGAGAATCCTTTTCCGAATTCCTCCGTAAGAGCAGCCGAAGCAACCTCTATCACATGCTTTCCGTATTCTGCACGTGATGCTCCGTTCTGTTCCTGTTCCACGATACGTTGTCCTATTCTCCAGTTTCTTTCCACCAGAGAATAATTGACGGCAGCAAATGCTTTGCTGCGAACTTTGCTGACGATGGAGCGCAAGTCGTTGACGAGCATATTGTCTTCATCGTTATATTTCTTGTTGAGTTGCTTCATGATGGTACTTTATTGTAAAGGCAAAGGTACAACTATTTCTTGAATATGCAAAAGAAAATGGCAGAAAGTTGTGGTACATACTCAACTTTCTGCCATTTATGATGCAATCTTTTGATTATTTAATCTTCTTGAATGTGATAGTGCTAGGATATGAGGTGTTGCCATCCAGATTGTATTTTAAAACCATAGTTGTCGAATTAATACTCTGTATGGTATACACATCTAAAACGTTGACGCCATCTTCTTCGTATGTAGTTAATTTGTTGCCTGAGATAGTATAGCCTTCTCCGGAACACTCTATTTTCCATTTGCTTCCAGTCCAAATATATTCATTGAAAGTGCCACCTTGCTTGAATTCGAAAGAGATAACATCATCAATGTCTATGTCCTGATCTACTTTAGCAGGCTTGTCGTTTTCATCCCAGTTATAGCCTGTTACATGTGTAGGTTGCCACATTCCAATGATGTTAGTCTGGACATCTTCTGTGGAAGGCGTGTCATCGTCATCTGAAGAACAAGCAGTGAAAGACACCATTGCAAACAAGGCGAAAAGAATCGCCAATAGAGAAAAATGTAACTTTTTCATAAAATTTGCCCGTTATGCCGATAGCTAAGCTTTTAATGTTATTAAATTAGTTGACTGGATAGATTGCGAAGCCATCGTTCTACATAAACTACGGATACAAACACGTGGACGAAACTTGTCCAAATTGCAGCCGTAGGAAAAGCTGATTAGAACAACAAGTAACGCCCACGATATAGCGGACGTTCACTATCTGTCGTTTCTAATGCTCTTTTTGAAATTTCCTACGTTCCAATTTGCATGACCGAATAGCAAACGCTAATTTAACCATCAAAAATATGGAAGTCCTCACAATAGAGTGATTCGATTCCAACTGCAAGGATAAGGATAATTCTTGAAATAGCAAAATAAAACCCAGAATTTTTAAAGGAAAAGTTTTCTTTTTGCCTTGCTTCTATTCTTTTTAAGTTTGTCTGCACAGACCTCTTGTTTATCTTTTAATGTCAAAGGATAGTTCTATGAAGAACGTTCCTTATTCTCTTATACATTGTTGATAATGTTGTATCACAAGAGAATTGTTGTCGTACGGTTATAGGTGTTGTCACTGTAGGCAGCAGCTTTGCTGGCTAGGCCCAGCAGAGCTGCCGAGCCTAGTGACAATCTTCGAGATGCCATATTCTCTTACTCAAGAAACTGACTCCGCTAACCTGCGAATTTGTATTCTCTAACTTGAGAAACTATATTCGCAAACCAGTGGAACGTAAAAAAGAAGGCATGTTGACAACGGATTCTGTGGCTTCTGTTGCCATCTCCTCCAGCTTAATATAGTTAGGATGTTTAGAGAACAAACAAGTCGTCCATTATTACTACCGACTGAACATCCCAGGCATAAGGATTGTCGGATAATCCCATGGTCGTAATCATTGTAAGATGTACGGCTTTCTAGGAGAGAAATGTGCTTTAAACGTGCGGAATCTATCTTTTTTAAGCACATTCCGCACGTTTTAAGCACATTTTTTTGTTTATATTCTCTTTAGCCACAGATCCATGAATCTGTCGTAGATGATGTAGCCTTCATTGGTCCTATATACCAATTCCTTGTCTTCCAGGACCTTGAGGGCAGCCTTTACGCTGCTGGCTCCACTCAGCTTGTGCTCCTTGATGAACTTGCCTGAGGTAGGCTGAGCAACAATGCTATTCTTGGCAATGGCCTTCAGAAGCGAGAACTGGTTCTCTGTGAAGAACTGTACCATATTCTCAAACTGTGGTTCTCTTCCTTCGAGTACTGAAAGAATTGCTGTATTTACTTGCTTGATACTATCAACTTGTATTTCGGTTTCATAGAGGCGATTCATGATGCATTGGATATACCATGTGTGGCCCTCGAATTGTTGATAGATATAGTCGAAGGTATCTTTTGATAAGTTACCACCTTTCTGCTTGAAGAAGTTTTGGCAGAAGTCATAATAAATGCTGCAATCCAATGGCTTCAGTCCCATCATCTCTGTGCTTTGGTAAAATGGATGTTTCGGCGAGCCGAATATCTCTGCCATCAGATGATGCTTGCTGCCAGAGAAGATGAAATGCACGTGTTGGGCAAACTGGATATAAGAACGTAGCAATGCCTCTGTGCCTTTCTCCGGATATTCTGCAATCTGCTGAAACTCATCGATGGCAATATATACCTCTTTCCCACTTTCGTTGAGATAGTTGAAGATGCTGCGGATGGTGATGTCCTCTTGGGATGGCTCTATTGTGATAGATACGCTCGGTTCACCAGTCAATGGATCCATGCTGAGTACAGGGCGCAAGGCACTGAAGAAGGCGATGGTTTTCTCTATGAATGAGGAGTTCTTGCGAACTATGTCATTGATAACCATTACTCCAAATTGTTCTACAAAGTCGTGCAAGTTCTTGGTAGCGAATATGTCGAGGTATAGGCATGCGGAATCCTTCTCATCTTTTTCCAGATGATAGAAAGTGTTCTTGACAAGCCCTGTCTTTCCTAGTCTTCGAGGAGAAATGAGGGTAACGTTCCTTCCATTCTTCAGGTGCGACATCAGGGTCTTTGTTTCTGCTTCTCTGTCGCAGAAATACTCGGGACTTTCATAACCTTGGTAGATGAAAGGATTTGCTAATTTCTTGTTACTTAGTTTCATACGCCATTACATCTTTAGTGTTACAACTTTTATGTAATGGCAAAGGTACAACTATTTCTTGAATGAGCAAAAGAAAATGGTAGAAAGTTGAGGATTATTCTCAATTTTCTGCCATTTCATTTGCCCGTTTCCTTTTCTTTTTGTATTTTTGCCCCTCTAAACATTATATATACTATTGACTTGATAATAAATATAGCAATTATGGGCAATATAAAGACGATATTGGCAGGCTTGTCCTTGACGATGGCTGTGGGAATGCCGGCAGTGGCGAGTGATGAACTTACAATGGTAGTAGGTACCTATACCGACCAGAGTACTTCTGATGGAATGTATGTTTATCGTTTCAACCAACGTACTGGGAAATCGCAATTGGTGGGCGATGTGCAGGCAGGTAACCCTTCTTTTCTCATGATGAATCCTGATGCAAATCGGGTTTATGCCGTGAGCGAATATGATGATGGACGACAGAGTCTCGGGGCTTTCATCCTCAATAAGAAGGAGGGAACGATGACTCCGCTTGGGTATCAGAAGTGTGGAACGAAGGCTACTCGACAGGAAAACAAGATGCCGGGTGCAGCACCATGCAATGTGATGCTGTATGGTGGACATGTGGTGACCTCCAATTATAATGGCGGTGATATTTCCGTATTCCCAATCAAGGAAGATGGAAGTGTGGCACCAGAATCACAATATTTCGATATGCATCGAGAGGGGAGTGGCGTGGTGTCGCATATCCATTGCTGCCAGATGACTCCTGATCATCAATATATGCTTGCCAATGATTTGGGGAACGACTGTATCTGGCGCTTCCAGGTAAATGATGGTAAGGAATTCTTATCCAATCCAGTTCTTGCCTATCAGGCACCTAAAGGAACGGGACCACGCCATCTTGTATTCAATTCAAAAGGCAATGTGGCTTATCTTATAGGCGAACTGGATGGTACGGTAACTGTATTAGGATATAACAAGGGTACGTTGCAGGAGTTACAGCGCATACAAGCTTCGAAGACTCGTACGCTTGGAAGCGCTGATATTCATCTGTCTCCTGACGGGCGCTTCCTCTATGCATCCCATCGTTTAACCGATGAGGGCATCTCGGTATTTGCGGTTGATAAAAGATCGGGTCTTCTCACAAAGATAGGATTCCAACCTACCGCTGCCCATCCTCGCAACTTTGCCATCACGCCTAACGGTCAGTTCATGCTTGTGGCGTGTCGTGACAGCCATGTGATTCAAGTTTTCAAAATCAATAAGAAAACAGGAATGATGGTTGATACGAAGCAGGATATAAAGGTTGGAAAACCTGTCTGCGTGCAGTTTGCGAATTAATACGCTTTGGGGCTTACCAGGCGCTTGCTCTGGTTAGCCTATCACATTGCATAGTTGGTTGATGGCAGCATCAAAAGTAGTGAAGTCTTTGGCTCGCTTTCTGATGGCTGTCTTGTAATTATAGATGGTTTGCGTAGAATAGAACAGGAGGGTGGCCAGTTCCTGACCATCTGTAATGCCTAGTCGCATCAGTGCATAGATACGCAGTTCCTTGGTGAGGCTGTTAGGGGCAGGGAGAACAATCTGCTTTTCCGGCAACAGCAGTTGGTTGAACTCTTCCACGAAATTCGGATACAAGTCAATGAATGCCTTGTCGAAGCGAATATAGAAGTTGGCTGCCTCTTCTTCTGCCAGCTTATAGCTGTTGATGGCAGTCAGAAGATCGGCAGTTTGCTTTGCCTTGATTTTGCGGCTTACCAACTTGCGATAATCATCCAGTTTCTTGATATATACGGCACTGATGTCCAGGAATAAATGCATATAGGTCTCTCTTCGCTTATTGGTGTTGAGCAGCTTCTGATTCAATTCCTCCAAGAGCGTATTCTGGCTCTTCACCTCCCTACGACTCTTCGCCAAACGCTTGTTCATCTTGAACGCAAAGAAAGCCATGGCAAGGAATCCTAGCGACAGGATACTCACGATGACGAGAGATGCTGTTACGATGCGGTTCTTGCGTACTTCTGTCTGATGGTTCGTTTCTGTGATAAGGGGAAGTATGCGGGAAATTTCAACCATGCGGAGACGGTTGTTGTAGAATTGGGCATCCTCCATGGAGCAATAGATGTATTTGGTAACCCTCTTTGCATAGGAGGCATCCTTATTATATAAATAGGTGGAAAACTCCTGAAGGGCCAGATTCTCCTTCAGGGGACATATCTGGTCTGAGATGGCTGCTTCTACCATATACTTTTCATATAAATCCTTTTGGTCGGTATCATAATAATAGCGGGCTATGCAATAAGCTGATGAGGCATGTACACGGCTGTTCAGTGGACTGGCTGAAAGCGCCTTCATGTAGAACTGAAGCATTTTTTTGCTAGTACGCTGCTTTAGATATTCAAACTCTCCTGAAAGATAGTAATAAAGAGCGGATTCCTTGTTGCCGATATGCTCAAGAGTCTTGCCTAAATAAAAACGTTTCTTGGCTTCCAATCCTTCTTGAAACTCCGACTTGTTGCAAAAAGTTCCCCAGTAGTTATATACCCAAGTTAAGGTATAATAATAGTATTGCAATAACTTAGGTGACATTTTCTCCACATCCATTGCGAGCATTAAGTCTTCTGCCTGGCTGTAGAATCCGCCTGTTGACAGCACTGCCGCACGATTGATTTTATTCAGGTTGATGAAATAATCATCCTGAAGTTGTATTGCCTGCTCGTAGCCCTTCTTGGCGTATGTTATGGCAGAGTCGTAACGGTAGGTATAATACTCCCTGTAGATTTGGTTATAGAGACTAAGCTGGCTGCGCTTGTCGGAAGTCATATATAGTTGCTTTTTGAGTCTTAGCAGTTTCGCTTCTTTTCTTTGGGTAAACTTGCTTCGCTGAGCGATGTAACTGTCTAAACGATGGAACAACTGTTCCTCGTTTACGGAAGAAGCACTTGCCAGCAATGGCATAAGCATCATTAAGAGCCACAATACTACTTTCATAACGATCTTTTTAATTGTTGTTTCTGTCAGATAAGGCTATAAGAAAGCCTTGTAATTGTAATTTTCTGCAAAGATACTACTTTTATTCCTCTTTTTGTCATCTACTCTATTAAAAAGTATTAATATCTTTGATGGATTGATTATTAATAGGTTATGAATTTGATAAACCTACCATTAATCTACTCGTAACCTACACACGATGCCAATGTCTGAAAAATCTCCTTAACTTTGCAACCGCAATCGAATCGCATTCGGTGGCAAGTGAAATCATGTCAAATCAAGAATAAACAACTGTAAGATTATGAACTTAAGAATCCGTACATTTTCTATGGCTTTGGTAGCGATGTCTGCTGCAAGCCAAGTGTATGCACTTCCTTCTGACGATTCTGAAAACAAGGAGAAAAAGGAAGAGCGAAATGTGATGCTCAACGCATCTGATGCCAACAAACCTCGTGAAATCCAGATAGGATTGCCAAGCGAGGATGTAACCGTATATGAAAACGGTCTGCCTGCCGTTTACTCTTCTTCCGTACACAAACTCTCTGCCCATTGGCGAAGCGATGCCTCACTGAAAGGTACCGACTTGATGACTCCATCTGAGTCTGCCATTGCTACAGGTAATATTGCATACGCAGTTTCTTCTTTCAGCGAGTTGGGACAGAAAGAGTTCAAGGGCAAGCTCAACTATAAGGCAAACCATTTTGGTATGCAGAATGTAGATCTCAACCTGTCTGGTGGCATCGGTGACAATTGGCTTTATACTGCCAGTATGTATCAGAATTTCGATCCAGGTAGTTTCAAGCTTCGCTTTACTGATTATGCCGACCGTACCCAACTTTATCATTTCGGCATCACTCGTATCTTGAATGATGGAAAGGGACGTGTCTCCTTATTATATAAGTATTCCAACAGCAAGAATCCCGGCAATTTTGCCAATGCCGCCCCATTTATCTATTCTGGCGACGGCAGTATCAAGAAGATTGATGGCTTTGATCCAGGTATGGACTCATACGTGCAGCGTCAAGGTTCTTTCCAATACTTGAACACCAAGACTGGCAAGATGGAGACCTGGAACATGAGCGACGGAAGCGAGAACCACGCCAACGAGATTGCCCTCATCAGCCAGTACCAGTTTGACAACGGATGGTTGTGGAAATTCAACGCTAAATACATGAATGCTCCTCGCGCCAACTACGTGGATTTCGGTGGCAGCTCTATCTCGGAGGTGAGCGAGGCTGATGGCTATCAACTCTCCGACGGCTCAGCTTATAGCGGACTCATCGAGGGACGACGCACTTGGTTGCATGTAGGAAAGGTGAGCAACGCTCTCATGACGACAGAAATCAGCAAGCAGTTGAACAACCACAAGTTGATGATTGGTCTGAACGAGTGGTATTATCATCTCGACTACTATTCATCATCTTACCAGTGGGCAGGTACCGTGGAACCTTATCCTCGCACATTGAGCAAAATGTACGTAAACCCTCTTGACCCTACACAGACCGAACGTCGCTCAGAGACCTTCGGATATAACGAGCTGAGTCCTGAATACACCAAGGGTTCGGAGAACAAGTTGGCTGCTTATTTTACCGACGAATGGAAGGTAACCCCTAAGTTCAAAGTCTTCTATGGCGGACGACTGGAATACTATCGCATGTCGGCAGACCAGATTTCAACCTCACGCTTCAAGGGATTCCATATCGGTAATTACAACACCTATTCTAAAGCGGAGGATGGTTCTATCGTAGCAACAGCACATAACATCGAACCAGCCAAGGTGACTAAGAATAAGCTGAACTATGCGGCTACCCTGCAGTTGACATACAACCTCACCAACCAGTTTGGTCTTACAGCCGACGCAACCATTGCCACCCGCTTCCCACGCATCAGTGAGTATGCAGGAACAGGTCCTACCGAAGAACAGTACAAGCGAGTTACAATCCCATTGATTCGTGGTGGAATCTTCTACAAGAACGATTGGATAGACTTGTCTTCCATGATTACTTACATCTCGAAGTCGAACAACATCGACCAGCAGAACCTCACCAAGCCTGGTACATCAGAAGGCAAGACCGTGTTGCTCATCTACAACATCCAGACCTTGGGTTGGACCACCTCTGCCGAGATCAATCCATTCAAGAACTTCCACATGCACGCCCTCTTCACCTATCAGAAGCCAGTGTATAAGAACTACAATGCAAGCGTAACGTTCAACGACGGCCAGACTATGGGTGTAAATGCTAACAACATGATAGTGAAGGAGATTCCACAGGTGCTCATTGAGTTGGACCCTAAGTATGACATCACCAAGAACTTGAACGCTTGGTTGAGCTTCCGTTACTTCGGCAAGACCTACGCCAACCTCCAGGAGGCACTCTATTTCAACGGTCACTGGGAGACTTTCGGCGGTATCAACTGGAACGTGAACAAGAAACTGAGTCTCGGTGTGAGCGTTATCAACATCCTCAACGAGAAGGGTGCCAAAGGTACCATTAACGGTTCGGAGTTGATTACCAAGGAAGAAGCCGGCAAATATGCAGGCAAGTATATGAGCGGCAACTATCTGCGCCCATTCACCGTAGAATTCTCTGCAGGAATCAAGTTCTAAGCTTTCATAATATATGATGAAAATTGCAATAAAGAAAGACTGCAGGACGTTTATCATATCATGACAGCAAAAATAATAACAACAATCAAATAAAAACTAAAGACAATGAAAAAGGCATTTATGCTTATCGCAGCGATGTGCATGACTTCAGTGATGGCATTCGCGCAAAAGACTATCAGAGTATCGACCGACAAGACCGATCTCGTGATGCAAGTTTCTCCTAAGGGTCGCCTCTACCAAGTGTATCTGGGTGACAAGTTGAAGAATCCTTCTGATTACAATCATCTGAAGTGGGATGTATATGCTGCTTCTGATGGTGCCGTCTGCCAACGAGGACATGAGGTTTATGCAACCTCTGGTGCTGAAGATTTCTTCGAGCCGGCAGTGGCTGTGACCCATGCAGATGGTAACATGACCACCTATTTATATTATAAGTCATCCGAGGAGAAAGCCATCAAGGGGGGGACGGAAACCATCATCACCCTTCAGGATAAAGTATATCCGCTGACCGTAAAGCTCCACTATGCAGCTTATCCTAAGGAGAACGTCATCAAGGCGTGGAGCGAAATCTCTCATAAGGAGAAAGCTCCGGTTACGCTTTGGAGATATAGCTCTACCATGCTCTACTTCAAGGCAAACAAGTATTTCGTTACCAATTATCATAGCGACTGGGCTAAGGAAGGACAACCTGAAACTTGCCAGTTGACTGCTGGTAAGAAGATTGTTGATACCAAGTTGGGTACCCGTGCAGCCATGCAGGAGGAGCCGTTCTTTGAACTGGGATTCGATGAGCCTGCCAAGGAGAATGAGGGCAAGGTGATGCTTGGAACCATCGGATGGCCTGGCAACTTCCGCTTTACCTTCGAGGTAGATAACGTGGGCGCACTTCGTGTTATCCCTGCCATCAATCCATACGCTTCCGACTATAAGCTGAAGGCTGGTGAGACATTCACTACCCCTGAGTTTATCTTTGCCATGAGCGATAATGGTATTGGTGAGGCTTCCCGTAATTTGCACAGCTGGGCTCGCCAGTATCAGGTAAACATGGGTATGGAAGATCGTCTTACGCTCTTGAACAACTGGGAGAATACTGGCTTTGACTTCAACCAGCAGAGTCTTGCTGAGTTGATGAAGGATGCCAAGGACCTGGGTGTAGATATGTTCTTGCTTGATGATGGTTGGTTTGCCAACAAGTATCCTCGTAAGGACGACCATGCAGGTCTCGGCGACTGGGAGGCTACCAAGAGCAAACTGCCAGAGGGAATACCTGGATTGGTAAGAGATGCCAAAAAGGCTGGTGTGAAGTTCGGTATTTGGATTGAGCCTGAGATGGTGAATCCTAAGAGCGAGCTTTTCGAGAAGCATCCCGACTGGGTGATTATGCAGCCAAAGCGTGATACCTATTATTACCGCAACCAGCTGGTACTTGATATCAGTAATCCTAAGGTACAGGATTATGTGTTCGGCATCGTGGATCGTATCATGACGGAGAATCCTGATGTGGCTTACTTCAAGTGGGACTGCAACAGTGTGATTACCAATATCTATTCTCCATATCACAAGGGAAATCAGGGTAATTTCTATATCGATCATGTTCGTGGTATCTACAAGGTGCTTACCCGTATTCATAATAAGTATCCTAAGTTGCCAATGATGCTCTGCTCTGGTGGTGGCGGCAGAATGGATTATGAGATGCTTAAGTATTTCACTGAGTTTTGGTGTTCAGACGATACGGATCCATACGAGCGCCTCTACATCCAGTGGAGCCTGTCGAAGTTCTTCCCAGCCAAGACCATGGGCTCGCATGTAACCAATTGGAACAAGAATACCAGTGTGAAGTTCCGCACCGATGTCTGCAGTTCATGTAAGTTGGGCTTTGATATCGACCTTAAGTCACTCTCTAAAGACGAGTATAAGTTCGTTCAGAATGCAGTTAAGAACTACGATAGCATGAAGCCTATGATTCTCGAGGGCGACCAGTATCGCCTGGTTTCTCCATACGAAGGCAACCACTGTGCCATTAACTATGTAAGTAAGGATAAGCAGCGTGCCGTTCTCTTTGCTTACGACTTGCATCCACGCTACAAGGAGCCTGTGATGAATGTGAAGATGCAGGGATTGGATGCCGATAAGGTTTATACCGTAAAGGAAACCAATCTGATGCCTGGCAAGGAATCTGATTTGGAGTGCAATGGCAAACAGTATAGCGGTGACTATCTGATGAAAGTCGGCTTGAATGTATTCAGCCAGACAGATGGAACCAGCCACGTGTTGGTATTAGAATAAAGTATCAACTATTCATAATAAAAAAGCAGCAAAGTCTATAATAGGCTTGCTGCTTTTTTTTTAGGTATCTGTATTTCTTTTCCCTAATGATTTTACTTGTTTAGCGGTCTCGCCACAAACTCTGTATGAAGGGTCTCCATCGGATGCTCCTTCAGGTTGATGAGGATGTTTGGCGTGTTGCCGTTGGCGATGATTACCTTGATGCCGGCATTGGCTACGTCGTGGGCGGTCTTTACTTTTGAAGTCATGCCACCTCTGCCGTGACTGCTCTTGCTGGCAAGGATGTATTCGCTGATGTCTCGGTCGTAATAAACCGATGGGATGATGCGGGTGGTAGGCTCGCTTGGGTCGCCATTGTAAATGCCATCCACATTACTTAATAGAATCAAAGTGTCGGCATTCATCATTTTGGCAATCAAGCCAGACAACTCGTCATTATCCGTAAACATCAGCTCGGTGATGCACACGGTATCGTTCTCGTTGACGATAGGGAGCACGTTGTTTTCCAGCATCACCTGCATGCAGGCCTCCTGGTTCTTATACTGCTCCTCGGCACCGAAATTCTCCTTCATGGTCAATACCTGACCAATCTTGATCTTGTATTCGCGGAAAAGGTTGTAATAGAGACCTACGAGCTTCACCTGTCCGATGGCAGAGAACAGCTGGCGTTGCTCCACGCTGTCCAGATGGTGGTCAACGTGCAGTTCGGCTCTTCCGGCAGCTACGGCACCAGAAGATACCAGAATCACCTCATAGTCATGCTTTCTGAGCCAGACAATCTGGTCCACAATTGCCGACATCCTCGTTACATCCAGTTTTCCGTCTTCTCGGGTCAGCACGTTGCTGCCCACCTTTACTACGATTCTTTTTCCCATTTTATGCTGATATTTAGTTGGAGCAAAGGATTTGAAAATTCAAATCCTTTGCTCCAACAATCATTATTTCTTTTTATTGTCTTTTTCTCGAATCTCTACTCTTCGAATCTTGCCCGAGATGGTCTTTGGCAATTCATCTACGAATTCGATGATGCGAGGATATTTATATGGAGCAGTCTCGTGCTTCACATGATCCTGCAGCTTCTTGATGAGGTCTGGACCTGCCATACTCTTGTATTCATCCTTCAGTACGACGGTAGCCTTGACAACCATACCACGGATTGGGTCTGGCACACCGGTGATGGCGCACTCTACTACGGCAGGGTGAGTCATCAGGGCATTCTCTACCTCGAAAGGACCGATACGGTAGCCCGAGCTCTTGATCACGTCGTCGATTCTGCCCTCAAACCAGAAGTAGCCTTCCTCATCACGCCAAGCCATATCGCCCGTGTGATAGTAACCATCGTGCCAAACCGATTTGGTCTGCTTCTCGTCACGATAGTAATATTTGAAGAGACCGATAGGCTTGTTGTCGCCGATGCGGATGCAAATCTCGCCCTTTTCACCATCCTCGCATTCTGTCATGTCTGGGCGGAGGATGTGAACATCATATTGTGGGTTTGGCTTGCCCATGCTTCCTGGCTTTGGCTTGATCCAAGGGAAGGTTCCGAGTGTCATCGTAGTCTCAGTCTGTCCGAAGCCCTCGTAAATCTGAACACCAGTAAGTTTCTGGAAGGTCTCTGCCACGGATGGGTTCATAGCCTCGCCTGCTGTGGTGCAGTATTCAAGACTGCTGAGGTCATACTTCGAGAAATCCTCCTGAATTATGAAACGGTAGATGGTAGGAGGGGCACAGAAAGAGGTGATGTGATACTTCTCAATCTGGCGCATGATCTTATCTGCCGTAAACTTCTCGTGATCGAAGACGAAGACGGTGGCTCCGGCAAACCATTGTCCGTAGAGCTTGCCCCATACAGCCTTGCCCCAACCGGTATCGGCTACGGTAAGATGGATGGAATTTTCGTGGAGATTATGCCAATATACACCCGTGGTCAGGTGACCGAGGGCATAGAGGTGATCGTGTGCCACCATCTTAGGCTCGCCAGTGGTTCCAGATGTGAAGTACATCAGCAGGGTATCCTCATTAGAGTTTACATGTTCAGGGCGAACGAAAGGAGCACATTTGTTCCATTCTTTCATCCAGTCGTGGAAACCTTCTGGGATATCCGGACCGATACTAATCAAAGTCTTTACAGAAGGACTCTCTGGCATTGCCTCTTTAATCTGCTCTACCACGTAATCATCGCCGCAGCAGATGATTGCCTTTACGCTTGCTGCATTGTTGCGGTAAACGATGTCGTGCTTGGTAAGCATGTGGGTGGCAGGGATGGCTACGGCGCCCAACTTGTGGAGGCCTAGCATGGCGAGCCACCACTGATAGTGACGCTTCAGAATCAGCATCACCTTATCATCGTGACCGATACCGAGACTCTGGAAGTAAGCGGCAGCCTTGTCGCTCTGCTCCTTCAGGTCCTTGTATGTGAAACGTATTTCCTCACCTCGTTCGCTTGCCCAAAGCAGCGCCACGTGATCAGGTTTGATCTTTGCCCATTCGTCCATCACGTCGTAGGCAAAGTTGAAATCTTCTGGTATGATAAACTCCAGATGCTCCTTGAAGTCTTGCTCTGAAGTGAATTTTGTCTGTTTTAGAAATCTCTCGATCATAGTTACTCTTCTAAATAATGATATAAGGAAACTTAAATGATGATGCAAAGGAACTTGGCTGGCTCACCATTAAGTGAGCGGAAACAATGCGACTTTCTACTGTCGAAGTAGATGCTGTCGCCAGGGTTCAGCACCATCACCTTCTCTTCGATGGTAACTTCGAGCTGTCCCTCTATCACATAATCATATTCCTGTCCGTCGTGTCCGTTCTTGTTCGGCTTCTTGTCGCCTGGCAACGGATCCACCTGTACCATAAACGGATTCACCTTTCTATCCTTGAACCCTACGGCAAGGCTCTGGTATTTATACTGGTTGTTGCGGTCTATCTCCGGTCCCTGGCCCTTGCGGGTTACGTAGTATCCCTTCATGCGAGGTTCCTCGCCGAAGAGAAGCACATCTAGGTCGATGCCGTATCTCTTGGATATTTTGGAGAGTCGGTATACCGATGGGTCGGCTTCTCCCGACTCAATCTTGAGATAGTGTTCCAGGCTGATTTCGCAAAGTTCAGCCACCTCCTCAGCCGGGATGTTGAGAACCTCACGGAGACCTTTCAGTCTTTCACCGATTTGCTTAATTGCTTCGTCCATAATCGAATATTTTATTGGTTGTTTTATTTCTTTCCTGCCAGCAAACCATTGATCACTGCGCTGGTAAAGCCGCCCTGTTCCATGGTGTTGAGGCCCTTGATGGTGCAGCCGTCAGGAGTAGTAACCTTATCAATGGCAGCCTCTGGGTGTTCGCCTGTTTTCTGAAGCAGCTCTACGGCACCCTTGATGGTCTGCAAGACAATCTTCTGGGCATCCTTAGCCTTGAAGCCCATCTCTACGCCGCCTTCCACATTGGCTCTTACATAGCGCATGGCGTAGGCAATAGCGCATGACATAGCTGTGGCAGCAGGGAAGAGGCGTTCTTCCATGATGAGGCTTTCGCCCAATTCATCGAAGATTTCTGTAATCTGCTGGATTTCTGTAGCAGATGCATCTACAGGAGTGATGAAGGTCATCGACTGCTTGTAGGCGATGGCGATGTTTGGCATCACGAGGAAGAAGGTTGGGGTGATACCATCCTTGTCTAACCACTCCTTGATGTTGGCTGATGGCACACCAGCTGCAACGACTACGAGCTTCTGATTCTTGTAGTTGAGTACATCCTTGATTCCCTTCAATGTCTTCTCTACGCACCAAGGCTTTACTACTACGCAGATGATGTCTGCACCGTGGCAAGCCAACTGGTTGTCGAGAGTTACGCTGGCTCCTTCGCTTGCGAAGTGATCCAATACTGGTTGGTTATGGTCTGATACCGTAATATCTGATGGAGTGAACTTCTCGCTCTGCAAGAGTCCTTCTGCCATAGCACCGCCCATAGCACCTGCTCCGATAATTGTTATTTTCATTGTCGTCTTATAGTTAAAATGCAATTACGGTGCAAAGATACTACTTTTATCTGAAAATAGCGTGTTTATAGACGATTTTTTAAGAAAGTACGCTTGTTTACTGACGATATTCTAAGAATTTCGCTAGTTTACTCCCATTCTGGAAGTATCTACGTCCTTGGTCCTCTTTTCCTTGTACTTGCCTATCTTATCGATGATGGAGATGGAGGCTGATGCCCAATCTTGCTTGATGTTCATGTGGTAGTCTTGATTGCCTTGTACTGATTTTGTAGAGAATCCCTCGTTGAAGATGTTGCTGCCTTTAACCACAATGCTCCATTTATCGGAAGCCCACCTCAACATAGCATTCAGGAGAAAGACTGATTTGATGTCATAGAGTCCTTGAATGGCTTTCGACTGATAGAATGGGTTAAGTATGAAATGGATGTGATGGCTTCGGCTAAGCTGGGCGGATAGATTTCCGGCAAGAATGGCAGAGATATGTTTGCGATTGAAGGGCAAGTCAAAGAAATCGTTACTCTTGTCATGTCTGTAGATTCCTGTTGCCGAAACACTTCCGTTCATCCAATTGCCTATACCGAAAGTCGTCGATGCTCTAATGCCTATAGTATGATTATAGTCGAAATTGGTCTCCTTCATAATGACTGCCAAATGGTCGGTAGTCTGATAAGGCAACTGCACAGAATAGTTGGGTTGGAACTCTGCAAATGCCATCAATGTATGGCGACTTTTGATCGTCCACATCAAGTTGGTCTCGTATGTAGAGTAAGGTTTGAGATGAGGATTTCCCCATATCTCCATATAGGTAGAGGCATAGTAAATGCTGCTCATAGTTGACCAATAGCTAGGAAACTGTGAGCTGGAACTGAAGGATAAGTTGAGTATGTTGACAGGATTGGCTTTCCACGATGCATTAAGAGTGGGATAAATATGCCATTTGTTCCATTGTGGAGAATGGTATTGCTCTGCTTCGACAGAGGCTTCCAAGCTGATTCGCTCGTTTATCAGTTTGCTTATGCCGCCATAGAAACTCAAGATTCTTTCTTCGATATTCACCTGGCTGGTTGCATCTGGAATGTCTGCTCCATCCTTGTTGGTCGTGGCTTGGTAGCTTCTGTTGTTGCTGTTTTGGAATTTCATACCATACGACAGTTCCCAACCCTTCTTCAATGAGTGGGATTGATCGGCGGTGAAAAGCCATTTGTCTATTACTTGTTTGCTGTTTGTGTATAGAATACGCTCTTCGTCAAGCATCGTTCCTTCCAGATATTGCTGGTTGGGATTTTGGTAGTTGAGATAGGATATGCCTATTTGTAGTCCAAAGGGCAGGTTGTAGCTGGCATCTACATTGTGCAGGTAGGTATGTTCATTGCCCTGTTGCTGGGATGTGCCTGTTCCCATCGTTTCATGATGAGGATGACTGCTGTCCCATTTTCCTGTATATGCCAGGGATAGCTGGTGGTTATCAGCAAATGCATAACTCAGTCCCAAGCGATAGTTGTGAGTCAATCCAAGGGTTTTCTGTGAGGTCTTGTCATGATACGCAACTCGTTTCCTTTGAAGGGGATGATTGGCATTGGTAGTAGTTTCACCGTATGATGTTCCATCTGTAAATGAATACATGGCATCCAGACCGAATTTTCCTTTTTGGAACAGCAGGTTGCCTTTGCCTTCCCCTTCTCCGTATTTGCTTTGGCTCCAGATGCTTTGTATTTGTCCTGAAAGCAGGTTCTTTCCTGCATAGTCTTTGGTAATCAGGTTGATGACCATTCCACGAACATGTAAGCGTGCTGGTGCTGCCAGCATCACTTCGGCTTTGGCTAATTGTGATGCAGGCATGGCTTTTAATCGCTCTGCCAGTTGTGCGTAATTGAGTGTGGTTGGTTTGCCGTTGATGATGAGAGTCAGTTCCTTTCCTGCATAATTGATGTTGCCGTTTAGCTCGTTTACTCCTGGTATTCGAGTAAGGGCATCATAAGCGTTGTCTGCCGGCATTTTCTCAATGAGCAGTGGCATATTGTAAACCAACTGTCCTCTTTCTGCCTTGACGATAGGACGTGTCGACTTGATGAAAACCTCTGGCAGTTTTTGCATCAGCATCTGTGTGGTAAGCGTGTCTTTTGCCTCTTCGTTTTGAGCGCAAAGGGGCTGGCTCAGCAATAATGCTGAACCTAAGATAAAATTTATTTTCATGTGTTTATGTTTGTTTGATGGTTATTGCTTGAGTTGCTCTTTGGCTTTGGATATGAGTTGTGCTGCCTCTTTCTTGTCTTCCAGTCTGTTTGCATTTGCTAAGAACATCTGGAGATACAGTTTCGCTTTCAGCTTGTTCTTGGAAGCGATGAACATTTGGGCGGCATTGTAATAGTTGAGAGGATTATCTTCCTCATCGTATAAAGTGCATAACTCAAAGTCACGTGCGGCATCTGCATATCGGTTATGTTGAAAATGTAAGTCGGCCAACCATTTATAGGTTCGCAATGCTCTGTCTTTTGGCAAGGAAACCTCTAACGACTGATTGAAATGATCCATAGACAGTGAATCCATGCAGAAGGATTTCTCTATCAAAGCCAAGTGGAAAAGGCAAGTGGCATTGTCATTTTTGAACTGAACAGCTTTCTGGTAATGTTTCAGCGCCTTCTCATTGTCCGGCTGGTCCTCATAACAGAGACCAAGGATGAATTTGGATTCGAAATTATCAAATCCTTGCGCTATCAGTTTCTCATACAAGGGTATAGCCTCATCGTATTTGAATTGCATGAATAGGGAATAAGCATATTCCTTGTTGATATACAAGTTCGTGGAATCACATTGAGAGATGTAATTCTTCGTCACTTTTTCTGCTCTGTCAGGTTTGTTCATCCCATTGTAATGTACGGCAAGCGAAGCGATAATTTCACTGTCGTATGGGAATAAGAATGCGATGCGTTCACCCCAGAGAGAAACCTTGTCATTGTTGTTCTGATTGAGATATGCATAATAGAACATTCGCATGTCTTCGTGGTTGATGCTATCTGATGGAATCTTGTCTAGGCAAGAAATGCAGGCGGTGTAGTTGCCTACTTTCCGGTAGCAGGAAGCCAGTTTCCTGCGTGCTTCCAGGTGAGATGGATTTGCTTCCAGATACTTTTGATAGTATTGGGTTGCATGAAACACATCATATCTACTCAGACAGCTATCTCCTTGTTGAAGTAGATGGGCTGTGGTCTCGTTGGCCTTAGCATTCATTGCCATACATAGGCATAATATAAGGATCAATCTAAACTGTTTCATTGTTTTTGTTGATTATTTCTTTCTTACTTCTGGAGTGAAAACGACAGGCAAGGTAAACTCCATGTTGACTTCCTCGCCATCGGAGAGTCGGGCAGGCTTCCAATGTGGGCTTCTCTTGAGAAGTTCAATCACAGTCTGCTCATAGGCTTTTTCTTTGGGAGCTTCGAGAACTTTAAACAATCCCAATGTTCCATCCTTTTGAACGGTGAAGTTGATGACTACTCGCGCGGGCTTGTCTTCCAATCCTTTAGGATATTGGATGTTTGTCATCACCCATCTCAAGAAATCGTTGATGTCGCCATTGCCGTTGAAGATAGGCATTTGACCACCTTCTGGCAAAACAGCTATCGTCTTTAACACATGAGGTTGCGATACGCTTTGCAGTTTGAACATAAGGACGATGGTAATACCTATTATAGCTATCACGCAAGCGGCAATCCCAAATACCTTTTTATATATATGAGATTTCGTGTATCTTGTTTCCTGTGCTTTGCCCAGGAAATAAGTTTCTTCCTGATTATTTTTTCCTTTCATACCTTTTACGATTTTATGGAGTTGTCTAAAAGTGCTTTTAATTGTTTGAGTGGTTCCTTGCTGACGTGCAGGGTGAATTTCTCGCTAAACCGCTCGTTGTACAACACTAGTTCTGAAGTGTTGAGGTTGATGCAGAAAATGTGCTGACTATTAATAATGTAGTTTCTGCCGACACGAGCGAAGAAGTGTGCCGTTTGGGCAAGTTGCTCTACTATTTTCTTCTCAAAGACCACAAGGTTGAACGAGAAGGTGTATTCATCGCCGTTGGTGAGTCGAAGATTGCAATAGCTTCCTTCCGAACAGACGTATGCTATCTGTTCGGAAGCCACTCTGAGCAAGAAGTTGGCATTTGATATGATGAGATATTCTTCCATACTGATAAGTTTGGTGCAAAGATAAGCAAAATATCTCAAAAGTATGGTTGGAGGTATCGTGTTTTTTGTGAACTTGTGGTTTCGTTTTGTGGAGAATGCTGGTAACAACTTTGTATCCCAATGAGCATGAGTAGTTACAACTATTATTATTTCATCTTTATCCCATCCCCTTTATCTTCTCCTATCTGTGTAAATAATATTCTAGAAAGAGAAAAACAAGAAGAAACACCCGTAAAATGGGGAAAAAAGAGATTGAAAATTTTCCCTTAAGGATATTTGTATTTTTCCTTAAGGGAAAATAATTTTTTCCTTAAGGGAAATAAAATCTTCCCTTAAGAGATATTTTCGCTATATCTTAATCTGTAAAGTTATTTACAAGTATTGATGTTGTTTTGGCTTGATGACAAGCTGCTACTGTTTAAGATGATTTTTCGAGTTATCGGGCTAAAAGGCTACAAAAAGTTTGGTGAATCAAGAAAAATACCTTAACTTTGCCACCATAATTAAAGGGAATAGCTTATGAAAGGTAGAAGATATCCTCTCGGAATACAGACTTTCAAGAATCTCATAGAGGGAAATTATGTATATGTAGATAAGACCGACTTAATCTATGAGTTGGTGCATGAGAAGAAATATTGCTTTCTGAGTCGTCCTCGACGATTCGGAAAGTCACTCCTTGTCACAACCCTACAAGCCTACTTCGAAGGAAAGAAAGAGCTATTCAAAGGGCTGAAGCTGGAAGCCTTGGAAAAAGATTGGGAGAAACACCCCGTTATCCATCTTGATCTTAGCAAGGGGAAATACTATAATATGGAAAGCCTGATAGAAACTCTTGATAAGATTCTTGAAACATACGAGGATTTATACCAGATAACTTCTGTTAGTACCGAAGCTTTTAATGTCCGATTGATTCGCATCATCAATGCCGCCAAGCAAAAGACCGACAGGAATGTGGTTGTGCTCATCGATGAATATGATGCGCCGATGCACGACTCTATGAAAGACAAGGACTTGCAGGACAAGATACGTGACATCATGCGCAACTTCTTCAGTCCTTTGAAGTCAGAAGAGGACAATCTTCATTTTGTCTTTTTAACAGGAATCTCCAAGTTTAGCCAGCTGAGCATCTTCAGCGAACTGAACAATATCACGAATATTAGCATGTGGGACAAGTACAGCTCTATCTGTGGCATCAGCAAGGAAGAACTCTTGGAAAATTTCCACGATGACATAGAGGAATTGGCGCAAGCCAATGATATGAACTATGAGGAGGCCTTAGCTGAACTGAGATATAATTACGATGGCTACCACTTTAGTGGGAAAGGTGCCGATATGTATAATCCTTACAGCATGTTCAATTGCTTAGAGACCCATGAGTTTGATAGCTATTGGTTCTCTACGGGCACTCCTACCTTCCTGATAGAACTGCTTCAAGAGAAAAATGTCGATATGCTCCAGTTGGACGACATTTGGACAACCTCCGACCGCTTCGATACCCCAACGGAGAAGATTGTTGACCCAGTGCCGGTATTATACCAAAGCGGCTATCTCACAATCAAGTCATACAATCGTTTGGCGAAATTATACAAGCTTGCCTTCCCTAATGAAGAAGTGCGCAAGGGATTCTCCAATAGCCTCTTCCGCTATTATGCCCCAGACGGCATGGGCGACCGTGACGCTATCTACATGGCATGGGCAAAGAACTTCATCCTGAGTGCCGAGGACAATATGGAGGCATTCCTCCCTCATCTCCAGACTTTCTACAAGAAGTTCCCATATACATTGGTCAACAACAACGAACGCCACTACCAAGCCGTGCTCTACACCATATTGTTAATCCTCGGATGTGATGTTACTCCAGAGGTGCCTACATCTGATGGCAGAATCGACATGGTGCTGAAAACCAAGCGCAGCATCTATGTAATGGAACTGAAATACAAGAAGGATGCAGAGGCAGCGATGGAGCAAATCGGCTGCAAGGACTATCTCGCAGCCTTCGCCGATGACAGCAGAAAGAAATACAAGGTGGGCATCAACTTCTCGGAAGACCGAAGAAGTATCGATGACTGGAAAGTGGAGGCATTGGCATAATACTGCTTGTGATGAATGGGTTAAACATCTTCTGTTCGTTTACTTTGCTTACCCATGGAGGAATGTATGAGGATTTGAAGCAACTGCTAGGTCGTGAAGTTGACTTGGTAGTTGATGGCTCTTTGCGTCCGTATGCTCAGGAGTGTGTGGAACGAGATAAAATCTTGGTATATGAGAGAGCTAGTTAGGGATAAAGGAAGATTGGAAGATATTATTGTGGGGAATGATGAACTTGTTCTTCTATACTGATTTATATTAAGCGCTTGTAGATATGAAAGAGAACCATAAATTAAAAGTAGTTCATACCACTTGGGAGGAGTTCCTTAAGGAACATCCGGTTAATGAGGTCGTTGATATGCCATCTTTGCCTAATGGCTATGTGGCAAGGGTTGTGACAGTCAATGCTGTAAAAGCTTGATATTATTAAGGATATAAGCTTATCGTTATCCATCGAAAGGAAAGATAGTCTTGGAACCTTAATCGCAACAAGGGCATTTGCTGATTATGTCGGCAAATGCCCTTGTTGGCTTATATTGCAAAATCTTTATTCCACCATTTCTGCATACTTCTTGAACAGCTCCGCTACGCATTCACTCTCCGTCATCTTGGTGGAGAAACCATAGGCTGCCATCACGGCTCGGTCGTTCTGACGATGAGCTTGTAAAAGCTCTTTTGGCATGAGCGTCGGGTCGTAGAGGTCGGCGAGAGAGGAGTCGGGATACACTGCCCTCGCATCTAGGATGGCTTGGGCGGATGTCTCAATCTTCGCTTGCTGCTCTGAAGTAGGAGATGGCCATGGGAAGTTGTTGTACACGATGTCCTTGCTGTAGCGGTAACGCATTTCTAAGCGACCGCATACAGCTCGCATCCATGCCATGTGGACGTTCGACTCCAAGATGCCGAAGTGGTAGAGAGTGGCGTTGGGAATTATCTGAACAGCGTCACTGGAAATCACATCGGCTGTCATAAAGCCCATTGGGATATACTTTCGTCTCTCAGACGAAACTCTTGGCACCACAAAGAAATCAACATCTTCTGGTTGTGTTCTTTGAGCAAATAATGTCGGGGTGTCTGCAAATTTGCGAATACCAGCTGCTATGCTTGCTGCTCGTTTCTCTTGGCATTTCTTTACTCTTTCATAGACCAAAGGACAAGCCTTTATCTCCGCAGGAGTAGCGTGTACAAGCCACAAGCACCATCTCTTTTTGTTATGCAGAAATTCTACAGCTCCCATAAATGGATGCACGAACTTTTCTGCTTGTGACTCTTGCTTTAAGAAATCTTCCTTGTCACAATCCTCTATGATTAAGAATCCGCCGTCAGCAGGCTTGTTGCCATATATCATTTTGGGTATGTCGCAAAGAGGCTTGTTCCTGCTTTGTACAAGTACATTAGGTGCGTCACAAAGATAAGCGTTTATCTGCTTCACTTCGGCCTTGGCATTGCCCATATATATGAATTTCGTTTCTCTATCAAACATGGCAAACCCGATGATGACACAATGGACGGCAGCTTTTTGTGAAGCCTCACTGCTCCATACAAACGACTGATATGCAAAGTTTATCTTATAGTTCAACTGGGAATAGAACCTTGCGACAGTTTCGCCTTGCGCTATCGAATTGGTTGATACAAAAGCGCATTCTATCGTTGTGCCTTGGATGAAGTCGTTTGCTTTCTTATACCAACAGCATACGTAGTCAAGGTTCTTGATGCCAGGGAACAGTTGTTGCATGTCTTCCTTTTGCTCTTTAGTCATAAAGGTGAATCCCACGAACGGCGGATTGCCGATGATGTAGTCGAGCTCCTCCTTCTGACATACTTTCTCCCAGGCAATTCGCAATGAGTTGCCCTCTGTAATGTTGGCATAGCTCTTCAGCGGCAGGAAGTCGATGTCGTGGTGGATGATCTTCTCTGTCTCTGCCATCATCTGCGCCTCGCTTATCCAGAGAGCGGTGGTGGCTACGGTGACGGCGAAGTCATTGATTTCGATGCCGTAAAACTGATGGATGTTCACCTTGATGGGATTCTCGAAGGCGTTAAGTTGCTCCACACTGTATATCTGCTTGATAATCTCATTTTCCAATCTTCGCAAAGAGAGGTAAGTCTCTGTTAGGAAATTGCCCGAGCCACAGGCAGGGTCGAAGAACTTGAGGTTAGCCATCTTGTCCTGCAATCCGTGCAGTCTCTGCATACGCTTTTTGATGTTCGTTTCCTCCAGACAATCATCGAATGTCTTTCTGAGGTCGTTATAAAACAGAGGGTCTATTACCTTATGGATATTCTCTATCGAGGTGTAGTGCATACCTCCTGAGCGTCGAGTCTCAGGATTGAGGGTACTCTCAAACACTCCGCCGAAGATGGTTGGAGAAATCTCGCTCCAGTCAAAATCGAGCGAGGCGTGCTGCAGGAGCGTATCACGCAGTTCGTCGGTGAACTGCGGAATGTCTATATCCTCGGCAAAGAGTCCGCCATTGGTATATGGAAAGGCGGCAAGCGAGGGATTGAGATACTTGCTTCGCTTGTCGGCAGGGGTATTGAGAACCTCGAAGAGTTGTACCAGAGCCATTCTCATATCTTCCGTCTGATAATGAGCCAGAAAATCATGGAACATATCTCGTTTGCCAAAGATTCCAGCATCCTCAGCATAGAGGCAGAATACCAATCTCACACAAAGAATGTTCAGGTAGCGGAGTGATTGAGGGTCATCGGCATCATACTGAGTAACAAAGGCATCATAGAGCTTACCGACAATCTCGCCAGCCTTCATTGATACCTCCATCTCCCGTTGCAGATGGATGCCCTGTTGCTCTACCAGGAATTGCAGGCGATAGTACTCCTTCTCCAAGTCTTTAAGGAGGATGCGGGATGGCTCACCCTTCGGGTTCTCCATATCATAGACATCAAACTCAGAGAAATTACAGGTAACAATCCAGCGAGGTCGCTCGGAGTAGGGCAATACGGCAGAGTATCGCTGTGCCTGCTGGAAAGGAGTGAGGAGTGTGCCATCGCTCTGCTTGATGGCTTGTCGTAGATCTTTGCCCAGTGACTTTTGTTCTATCATCACATGGGTAGCTGAGATCATACCATCAATGAAGGAGGTATGGTCTAATTGTGCTTGTTGCTCAAAGTGTATGAACTGAGAAGGACTCTCGATGCCAAATACTTCCGTCAAGAGTTCTATCCAGAATGTCTGGCTTTCTCCCTTCTCATATCCCCTGCCTTCCCATTTCTTGGCGAAGGCAGCGGCAGCAATTTTCTGTTGTTTCTCTGTCATGTTGGTAAGTGAAGAGGGAAGAACGAAGAGTGAAGAATTCATCAGTTTCTCTTGCGTTGTCTCTTCCTGTTGGCAAAGGTAATAACTTTTTCTTAAAACACCAAGAGCGACAGCCAAAATGTATTCGGCTGCCGCTCTCTTTCTTTTCTTTCTATTTCTTTTATGGGTTGAGTTTTTTTTATATCCTTATCTCAATGGGTTTATACTTCCTTCAATACGGTTTCCAATCTTCCGATGAAGTCATCCACATTTTCCTTGGTCAATACCAATGGAGGGAGGATGCGGAGGATGTTGGTGCCGGCGCAACCGGTGAAGCAGTGCTGCTCGTGGATGAGCTTGCTGCGAACTTCCTTGTGAGGAATATCGAGGACGGCTCCTACCATCAAGCCACGGCCACGAACCTCTGTGATATGACTGTTGCGCTTCTGCAACTCCTTCAGCTGGGCGATGAGATATTCACCAACCTCATGCGCATTCTGTACCAGGTTCTCTTTCTCGAAGACATCGAGAACGGCGAGAGCGGCAGTACATGCCAGGTGGTTGCCACCGAAGGTTGTACCCAACTGACCATATACAGGAGTAAACTCTGGAGAAATCAAGACACCACCCATAGGGAAACCATTGCCGATACCCTTGGCTACGGTGATGAGGTCTGGCTTGATGCCCAACCACTGGTGAGCAAAGAACTTACCGCTTCTGCCATAACCGCACTGGATTTCATCGCAGATGAGGATGGTGCCGTATTTCTTGCAGGCAGCCTGCAAGCCCTGTGCAAACTCAGGAGTTACCATGTTGCAACCACCTACGCCCTGAATAGCCTCGATGATACAAGCACATACATCACCCTTGGCAAGTTCCTTCTCCCATGCCTCCAGATCGTTGATAGGAAGATAGGTTACGTGACCATTATCATTGATTGGAGCGATAATCTTTGGATTATTTGTTACCTCTACAGCAAGGGATGTTCTGCCGTGGAATGCCTTTTCTAAAGAAAGCACACGGGTTCTGCCGTTGGTGAAAGAAGCCAGCTTCAAGGCGTTCTCGTTAGCCTCGGCACCCGAGTTGATGAGGAAGAACTGATAATCCTCATAACCGCTAGCCTTGCCCAGACGCTCAGCGAGTTTCACCTGCAACTTGTTGATGACAGAGTTGGAATAGAAACCCAGGTTGTTCAACTGGTTGGTGAGCATCTCCACATAGTGAGGATGGCAATGACCGATGCTGATAACGGCATGACCACCATAGAGGTCGAGATATTCCTGACCCTTGTCGTCCCATACCTTGCAGCCCTGTCCTTTTACAATATTAATATCGAAAAGAGGATATACGTCGTAAAGTTTCATTTTAAATCTATGTTTTAAGAAAGACAACTCATAGAGTTATCTTATTACAAACTATTTTTTATGATAGAAGAACGAATGATTTTTCATCCGTTCTTCCGAATTCTTTTATCTAAAATGCTGATGGCTTGAGTTTCAAACCTGCTGTCTGGTCGAGACCAAACATGATGTTCATGTTCTGAACAGCCTGACCTACGGCACCCTTCAGAAGGTTGTCGATGCAGGAAGTAATCAGGAGCTTATCGCCATACTTATCTACATGAACCAGGCACTTGTTGGTATTCACCACCTGCTTCAGGTCGATTGCCTTATCCACATAGTGAGTAAACTTGGCATCCTTGTAGAACTCCTTGTAACCTGCCACGATTTCCTCGATAGGCTTGTCGGTCTTCACAACTTCTGTAGCGAAGATACCGCGGGCGAAGTCGCCACGGTAAGGGATGAAGTCGATGGCTGCATCGAGATAACCCTGTATCTGCTTCAGACTCTCACGAATCTCAGGCACGTGCTGATGGTTGAATGCCTTGTAGATGCTCATGTTGTTGTTGCGCCATGAGAAATGGGTAGTGGCGCCTGGTTTCTGACCAGCGCCGGTACTACCGGTAATGGCATTGACAGATACATCGCTGTTGATGAGGCCCATCTTAGCAGCAGGCAACAAACCAAGTTGGATGCAGGTTGCAAAACAACCTGGGTTTGCCACGTGCTGAGCTACGGCTATTTTTGATTCATTTATTTCTGGAAGACCATATACAAAATCGTGAGCGGCTGGAGTTGGCTGCTGGGTAGCAACCACAGTCTCTGGGGCAAGACGGAAGTCCTGTGCCAGGTCGATAATCTTTACGTTCTCCGGAACATTGTGCTCCTTCAGGAACGCCTCGCTCTTGCCGTGACCGAAGCAGAAGAAGATGACATCCACCTGGTCGAAAGGCATCTCAGCGGTAAACTTCAAATCAGTCTCGCCATACAAACCCTCGTGAACCTCAGCCACCAGGTTGCCGGCGTTACTCTCGCTGTTGGCGAATACAATCTCTGCCTCTGGATGGTTGATAAGGAGGCGAATCAACTCACCTCCTGTATAACCAGCTGCTCCTAAAATACCTACTTTTACCATATTATCTTTCCTCGTTAGGGTGCATACCATAATAAACACGGAGTGGGGTAGAACTTACCTTGATGAAGCCCTTTGCATCCTCGGCTGTCCAACCGTGCTGCATCTCACCATACTCACCGAGCTTAGACTTGGTCAAATCGTCTGCTGAATCGATACCTACAGTCTGGAAACTGTATGGACGGAGCTTCAGGATTGCTGTACCGTTTACGTTGCGCTGAGAAGAAGTCAACATTGCCTCGATATCCGGCATTACTGGCTCCAGGTACTGGCTCTCGTGGAGGAACATTCCGTACCAGTTGCCTACCTGGTCCTTCCAATACTGCTGCCACTTGCTCAATGTGCTCTTCTCCAACAGACGGTGAGCCTCGATGATGAGCTTAGGAGCTGCAGCCTCGAAAGCTACACGACCCTTGATACCGATGATGGTGTCACCCACGTTGCAGTCGCGACCGATAGCGTAAGAAGCACCAATCTCCTCAATCTTCTGGATGGCAGCAATCTTATCATCAAACTTCTCGCCGTTGACAGCTACGATCTCACCCTTCTCGAATGTAATCTTCAACTCTGCCTCTTCTTCCTTGGCAGTAACGTGCTTCAGGTAAGCCTCCTCTGGAAGACCCTGGGTTGGGTCGAGAATCTCACCACCGCAGATACTGGTTCCCCAGATACCTACGTTATAAGAATACTTCAACTTGGTGAAGTCTGCATAGAAGCCGTGCTCGTTCAGGTAATCAACCTCCTCCTTACGAGAAAGTGCCTTGTCACGGGTCAATGTAATGATCTCTACACCAGGAGCCATAACCAGGAAGGTCATGTCGAAACGGATCTGGTCGTTGCCGGCACCTGTACTTCCGTGAGCGATGGCGTCAGCACCAATCTCCTTGGCGTAACGAGCGATGGCGATAGCCTGGAAGATACGCTCAGAAGATACTGAGATAGGGTAGCAGTTGTTGCGGAGCACATTACCGAAAATCATGTATTTCAATGATTTCTCGTAATACTCGTGGGTAACGTCGAGAGTGACGTATGCCTTTGCACCCAACTTGTATGCGTTCTCCTCGTTGGTCTTCAACTGCTCGGCAGAGAAACCACCTGTGTTAGCGCATGCTGCATAAACATCCCAGCCATCCTGGGTCAACTTCATTACTGTGTATGATGTATCGAGACCGCCGCTAAAAGCGACTACTACTTTCTTATTTGCCATAACCTTATGATTAATGTTAAGTGTGAAATGTTAAGTGTTAAATTGGCATTCTTGCCAACACCTTATTATATATAAGGATTTAAATTTCTGCAGATGGACCGTCAATCTTTCTGATTCTCTCAATCACCTCCTGAGGAAGCTTGATAGGCAGATGCTCCTCTGGGTCGAAGAGCATGGCGGTGCAGATGCAGTATTTGCGGTTGGTACGATGGAGGACATCCACGTTGATGCAACCCTCGCAACCACGCCAGAATGACTCATCATCGGTCAGGTCGGCGAAGGTAACAGGAAGATAACCCAGCTGGGTGTTCATCTTCATTACAGCCGAACCGGATGTCAAAGAGAAAATCTTGGCATGAGGCCATCGCTGTCGGGCGAGCGTAAAGGTCAGGTTCTTGATTCGCTTAGCCAAGCCCAAACCACGGAAGTCTGGGTGAACGATCAAACCTGATGTGGTGACATAGTGCTTGTTGCCCCATGTTTCGATGTAGCTGAAACCAGCGAACTTCTCGCCCTGGAGAGCGATGACCGCCTTGGCTTCGCGCATCTTGGTGGCAACATACTCTGGTGAACGCTTGGCGATACCAGAACCACGCTTCTTTGCAGCTTCTGCAATTGTAGTCAGAATGGTGTCGATGTACTTGATGTGACTTTCGTCAGCCACCATTACTTTAACTTCTTCCATTTTCTCTTTATATTTTGAATGTTCTTATTTTGTAATCTGTTGTTATTAACCAATCAAAGTTCAATTAATATCTATGATTGAGCTCCGGAATCACTTCCGACAAGATGTCGATGATTTCCTCTTCTGTAGTACCCTTCTTCTTGACCAGGAAGATGGTGTCATCTCCTGCGATGGTTCCAAGGATTTGAGGAATATCGCTGTTGTCGATGTTGTAGGCGATACTGCTCGCATATCCCGGACGTGTCTTGATAACTACCATATTGCCTGAGAAATTGATGGATTGAAATCCTGTACTCAGTCCCATCTTGCTGATGGACATAGGGTGAGTGACACGTTTGTAGAGTGCATCATTGGGTAAAACGTATGCGTATTTTCCGCTGGATGAAGCAGCCTTTGCTACCTTGAGCAGCTTGAGGTCGCGGCTCAATGTGGCTTGCGTTATCTCAAATCCTTCTTTGTGCAAAGCTTGCAAGAGTTGTTCCTGCGAACTTAGCTCTTGGCTAGAGATAAGCATCTTTAATGCTTCCAATCTGTTGTTCTTTACTTTCATACGCTGTATTTTTATTCGTTTGTGGTTGCAAAATTACAATAAATATATGAAAACGCCAAGAAAATACGTATAAAATTTGCATATTTACGATAATTTGTTGTAGAATGATAGAAATATACAAGAAATATGCAGTATAAATATACAGGTGGTGTGTTTGTAATACTGTATCGAATCGCTTTCGCTTGTTTCCTGGTGTATCCTTTTGGGCGATATAAACGTTTGAAATCATTATAAAAGTTAGGTTTGCAGGAATAAAAGAAGTTTTTTTGTTGAATCTTGCATTTTTTTACTTAAAAAATTGCATTTATTATTTTTTTTGTTTATTTTTGCAGCAACTAATCTTTAAGCCGATGAGTAAATTAACGCTAAACTTATTGATTTTACTAACCATACCCTGCATACTCTATGGTCGTAACTTCAATGTGATGGATTTCGGTGCTCGAGGTAACGGAATCAGTGATGACGCAATCGCCATTCAGAAAGCTGTGGATGCTTGTACGAATGCCGGAGGGGGAGATGTGGTCTTTTCTGCCAATCATACTTTCCTTTCAGGACCCGTACAGTTGAAATCAAACGTGAACATCGTTCTGGAAACCAATTCCGTCTGGAAAGCCAATCCCGATGAAAGTATCTTCTGCCACTCCTTTTTTCTAATTGTTAGATGAAGTTTGTTTCATTTTGATAAAACTGTTTGATTATGAGAAGGAATCTATTGTTGTTATTACTGTGTTTGGCAGGTTTGCTAGTTGTAGATGCTCAAACATTGAGCCGAAGTGAGGTCGAGACTTACGTGATTAATCAATATGGAAAAAGATGGAAAGACATTGCGCTTTATCTTGGCGAAAAAGATACGTTGGACAAGGACAATGCTTTGACGTTTGAGAAAACTATCTCGGTGCGAGGCAAGAGTAAAAATGAACTCTTTGTCGATTTGAATTATTGGTTTCTGAAAACCTTTAGCAATGCTAGTTCATCGATAGAGATGGCAGACAAGGAACTGGGGGTTATCATGGCAAAGGGGTATTTGCCAGGCATTGCTTATCACTCGGGTGGTTTTTCCTCTTATTGTGTCAATATTCGCCCTCTTGTGCGTTGCGACATCAAAGATGAACAGGTCAAACTGACGATAGTCGTTCCAAACTATGAGGTGACGAAAGTTGATGATGGTATTTGGAGTGCCATGCTGGATGAGGATTTCGACAAGCATCCCCCATATACTGTGAACGAAACATGGTCGCTGAATGATTGTTTCCCTTTTGCGAAGAAAGATGGAACCAAGAAAACTTCCAGCAAGGCATTGGTGATGAGTCATGGATATGTGGAGGTCTTGATGAATCGCATTCAAACGGCATTATAGCTGCGCCAAAATCGTTAAATCTTTTATGTTTTGGCGCGCTTATTAATTAAAACGTATGAAGAGAAGCGTATTCTTAGCTATATTTTTTGCCATTGGCTTCTTGATGACAATGGCGCAGGATTATTCCCGATACGTAGATCCACGTATCGGTAGTGAGGGATTGGGCAGAACTTTCCCCGGACCTTGTATGCCTTATGGGATGGCGAAGCCGGGACCGGATGCCGTGTCTATGCCGAATGCGGGATGGGCTCCGATGCCTGAGCCTCTTAAGGGATTCTCGCAGATGCATGTCAGTGGAACGGGAGGTGGACAGAAGTATGGCAATATCCTGATTCAGTCTTTCTTGGATGCTGGGGAAATCATCCAGAAACGGGTGGATGAGAAGATTGCCCTGGGATATTATGCCTGTACTTTTGAAAATGGAATCCGGACGGAGATTACCGCCTCAGAACGTTGTGCCTTCTATCGCCTGGATTATGGCAGAAAACAGAAAGGAAAACTCCAGATAGATGTGGCTACCTTCCTGAGTATAGATACGATTCCAGATAAGCGCGAAACTCAGCAGTATGTGGATTCGTATGTAGCCTGTGATGGGAAATATGCCGTCTCTGGATGGAGTACGGTTCGGGGTGGCTGGAACAATGGTGGACCTTATACCGTATATTTCTATTTGCAGAGCGATGCGCCTTTTTAAAATAGCGATGTGCCTCTATCTGATAGCGATGCGTCTCTATATAATAAGGTGAAGGAATCAAAGACAAGATTGGGCGTTGCCTTCTCGAAAAGTACAGTCAATCTGAAGGTCGGTATTTCGCATATCAGTATCGCCCAAGCCAGGAGGAATATCCCTGCCTGTGGTTTCGATACCCAGTTGAAGAATGTGCGGAAAACCTGGAACGAGAAGTTGAGAAAGATTGAAATCGCAGGTACCGAAAAGCAGAAACGGATGTTTTATACAGCCCTTTATCATACGATGCTGATGCCTGTGGATAAGTCGGGTGAAAATCCTCATTTCTCCGCTACGCCGTATTATGACGATTACTATGCCATCTGGGATACTTACCGTACTTCTATGCCTTTGCTTACCTTGATTGAGGAACCGCAGCAGCGGGATATGGTCAATTCCCTGCTCAATATCTACAAGCATGACGGCTATATGCCAGATGCTAGAAGTGGCAACTGGAACGGCAGAACGCAGGGTGGCAGCAATGCGGATATAGTCATAGCCGATGCCTTTGCCAAAGGAATGAAGGGTATCGATTATCAGCTGGCGCTGAAGGAGATGATTAAGGATGCCGAAGTGCCGCTAACGGATGATGATGGGGGCGCAATGTCGTCTTGGCTCGTTTTCAATATGCTGGGATTCTATCCGATAGCCGGTCAGAATCTCTATATCGTAGGTTCGCCGATGATTCCTGAATACACCATCCATCTGTCCAATGGCAAGGACTTGAAGGTGGTGAGAGAAGGAGAGCAATGGAAGCAGATGTTCATAACTCACGATGTGTTGATAAATGGTGGAAAACTTGTTCTTCCTGATTTTAAAACTGAGGAAAAGGGTGTTGATAAAACGCAGAAACTGCTGATAATGAAAGAAAAAGAGAAATCCACAGTTTTTGCACAACCTGTGGATAAGTATTTGATAACTATTCCGGCGCAGTATGTGGTCCGCTTCATTGTCAACCGACAGTATCGTAATTGGGAGGTAGGAGTGGATTCTACGAGTATGGCAGATACGCTTATACTGAAATGTAATCAATCTCTCTATCTGATTCCTCGCAAGGTGGTGGATGAGGCTGATGGCTTCTGTTGGGATAGTCCGCAGAAAGGCAGGAATCTCTATGTGTGCGATATGCTTTCCAACAAGGGAATGCGTGACGGCACCTTCCTGTTTATCTCCCGAAAGGCGCTGCGCCAGCTTCTGGCAAATGGATCCTTTGTCTATAATGGAATCTTATGGCGGAAAATATCAGCAGATGAGAAGAGCATCACCGTCAAGGCTGAACAGGATGGAACCATGATGCAGATTGCTACAAACCTCAGTCTCCCTTGGGTGCTGCGTATGGAAGGAAATCTGTTGGGTATTGATTGGCGCTTGGAAAAGCAATAAAAAGGAGTATTCTCCGTTTGATTATTATATGAACAGAAAAATAACATTATTATATATCTCTTTGGCTTGCGTGCTATCCATGCAGGCTCAGACCCGCAAGCAGATGGGTGGCGTCTATTATGCTTATCCGGAAGGTCCTTCTGCCAAGACAGGAACTTTTGGTACGGCTACTTATGTGATCTCTGATTCTCTGAATGTTCCTCAGGGATTTGCACCTTTTTATATCAGTCATTACGGTCGCCATGGCTCCCGTTGGATGCCGAAGGATGACCGGTATGTCTGGATCTGCAAGCATTTTGAAGATGAGAGTAATCTCACTCCGCTTGGCTTGCAGGTGAAGGGAATGCTGCAGCGGGTATGGGAAAACGCCAAGGGTAATGGTGGAAAATTGAGCAAGCTGGGTGCTCTTCAGCATCAGGGCATCGCTCATCGTATGTTTGAGCGTTATCCACAGATCTTTGCTGCGGGTAATGCAGTAAAGGCTCGTTCCAGTGTGGTGGATCGATGCGCCAAGAGTATGCTGGCTTTTACTTCGGAGTTGCATACCCTCCAGCCGGGTTTGAACCTGGATGTCAAGACCGATTCTGCCGATATGGCTTGGATAGCCTACGCATCTCCCGAAGTGAAGGCTCTGGAGAACCGTACCCATGTGCAGGCTCAGGTTTCACCTCGCCGTTTCCTTCTTCAGTTGTTTAAGGATGTCTCTAAGGTGGATGAACCCTTGAAGCTGATGACCGAGATGCATACGGTGGCTTCTTCCATTCAGGATGTAGGCTTGGATTTCTCTTCTTATCCGCAGGATATAGAGGATGGCTTGAATGCACTTTTCACGGATGATGAGTTCCGTGCCATCTATGATGCCAATAATCTTCGGATGACTATCAACAATGGTACCGTGGCGACGAATGAGGATATTCCTGCCCGTAGTGCCATCTCCTTATGGCAGAATATCGAGGCGGAGGCTGATCGGGCTTTGTGTTCTGTCAAGTCATCGGCAACGCTTCGCTTTGGTCATGATACTGCCCTTTACCGTCTCTTGTCTCTTCTCTTCGATGTAAATGTTCCTCCGGCAGGAGCACGTGAAGAGGCAAGTCAGGTGGTCTTGGGAGATGAAACGGAAAAGATGGACCGTGTGGTTCCGATGGCTGCCAATCTCCAGATGATATTCTATAAGAATGCGAAGGATAGCGTGCTGGTGAAGTTCATGCTCAATGAGCGGGATGTCATGCTTTCTCCTGTAGGACAGGTGATCTATGGCACGCATTACTATTCCTGGAATGTCTGGAAGCAGGAAATGCATGAGCGGATCCATCGTCTGGAACATATCCGCCAGCTCAATGCCATCAATACGATGGTGGGTACGGCACAGGCAAATACCCAGACTGCCGGCATGTTCGGAAAGGGTAGTGAGGAACATGGACAAACTATCCCTGCTGTTCTCGTTCCGAATGGTCAGAACTTCTGGACTCCTCAGACGCAGGATACAGAGCAGAAATGTATCGCACCTTATTACTATAAGGATACCCATCTGCAGGGCTTCCGCTGCAGCCACTGGCTGGTGGGCGGATGTACGCAGGATTATGGTTCTTTCACGGTGGCAGCCCTTGGTGGAAAGCTCCGTCTTCAGCCAGAACAGAGAGCTACGGCTTTCAGCCATGAAGATGAAGTCTCTCATCCTCACTACTATGCTGTCCGCCTGAAGGATGAACATCTGAAGGCGGAGATGACAGCCTTGAGTCATACCTCCTTCCTCCGTGTTACTCCGGAGCAGGACGAGCTGGTTCATCTTGTCATCAATCCGAATAGCGATGAAGGACAGGGATACATCGAGATTGATACCATCAATCATATAGTCTATGGTTATAATCCGGTGCATCGCATCTATCAGGGATGGGGAAAGCCGGCAGGTTTCTCCGGCCATTTCGTCTTGGCTTATGATGAGAAGGACCTGGTGGATTACGGTGTCTTCGAGGGCGATAGGAAGATGGTAAGAGGTTTGAAGGTGCAGGGCAAACCACGCATCGGCGCCTGGCTCACCTTCCGTGGCAGATCGGGTAAGGCGATGGAGTGGATGACGGGTACATCCTTTACATCCCGCGACAATGCGGTGGAGAATCTCAATGCAGAAAACTATATGTATGGCGGTTTGGATTTCAACAGTATGATGGAGTATGCTGCCGGAATCTGGTGCGACCGACTTCATACCATTGATGTGGAAAGCAAGGATGCTGCCAAGGTCAACCAGTTTTATGGTGCTCTCTACCGTGCATCCTTCCTCCCTCATGAGATGAGTGATGTGAATGGTGATTATCCGGAGTTTTCTACCGGTACCGTGAAGATGGGCAACGCTACCCTGAGTTCCAAGGGCTATGCTGTTCCTGCCTATTCTTATCTCCGCAAATATGGCGATTTCTCCATGTGGGACATCTATCGTGCAGAGTTGCCGCTCTATAGTCTCATCACTCCGAAGATGTCGGGCGAGATGATGCAGTCTCTGGTTCAGATGTACAAGGAAGGTGGCTGGATGCCTATCTTCCCATGCTGGAACAGTTATACGGCAGCGATGATTGGCGATCATGCGGGTGCGGCTCTTGCCGATGCGTATGTCAAGGGCATTCGCAATTTTGATGCAGCCAAGGCTTACGAGGGAATGCGACTCAATGCTTTCTCTACTCCTTATCTGGTGAAGGATTATCGGGATGGAAAGGGCCGACGTGCCATCAATTCGTATATGGATAATGGCTATATTCCGTTGGAGGATATGGTGGAGGAAGCCTTTCATACCAACGAGCAGACTTCCCGTACCCTGGAGTATGCCTATGATGATTATGCCGTGGCACAGATGGCGAAGGCGCTGCATGATTCCTGTCAGGATGCCACTCTGCGCCAGAAGTATCTGGAGGATTACAACGATCTGATGCGCCGTTCCGAGAACTGGCGCAATGTCATCAATCCTGCTACCGGATGGGCAGATGGCAGATACGAGAACGGAAAGTGGGAGAATAATGAAGACCTGGTACACCGCAAGAGTTACATCACCGAGGGTGCTACCTGTCATTATACCTGGTATGTTCCGCAGAACCCGGAAGGTCTGTTTGAGGTAATCAGAAACAGCAAACCGATGGATAAGCTGGAAAAGCAGATAGAAAAGACGGAAAGGAAGATGGAGAAGAAGGGCGAAACTCCTGTTCGCAACGAGAAGGTGATAGCCCGACTCGACAAGATGTTTGATAACGGATGGTATTGGCATGGTAATGAACCTTGTCATCAGGTAGCCTATCTTTACGACGCTGCAGGAGCTCCAGAAAAAACGCAGGAGCGGGTGCATCATATTCTCCAGACCGAATATAATGATACGCCGGGCGGATTGTCGGGAAATGATGATGCGGGACAGATGTCGGCATGGTATGTGTTCTCGTCTATCGGATTCTATCCGGTATGTCCGGGTACACCTTATTATTATATAGGTACTCCAAGCTTTGACAAGGTTACTCTGAATCTGGAAAACGGCAGGAAGTTCATTCTTTCTGCCAATCGCCAGCACATGGATGATTATCTCATCCAGTCGGCAACTCTCAATGGCAAGCCTTTCGGTGACTATCGCCTCTCTCATCAGCAGATATTGAGTGGTGGAGAATTGCATTTCCAGATGAAATAATCAGTAGAAATACCCAGATGAAAAGAAATGTCTGGGCATTCTACCAGACCTATTATACTGAACTGATAAAATGATAAGTAACTTATGAATGCAATAACGGGATTCGTTTATGGCATGAGCATGATGTTTTTCCATGATGGCATGGATGTTCCGGCGCAAGGGCAGTGACAGGCTCTTTCGCCTCATCATGATCTTGATGCTGATAGTAGATGCACAGTGCCTGAACATTTACTGCGTGACGGGCAACAGTATCTATTTCTACATCCTTGCGGTGTGGGGAGCAGTTTATGGTCTTACCACTTTCATCGTGATGTTCTTCCTCATCAGGCGCTATCATCGCCAGCTGAAGGAGCGGTTTTCTTATCAGGAGAACATCAATCTCAACTGGCTTCTGGCTATCCTGAGCAGTTGTTTCCTGATATTGATTATCTGGACGATGAGCTGCTTTGTCATCAATGTCGATTTTGGTGATCTCTACATGGTGTTGTCTCTGGCTATATGGATGTTTATATGCTATTTTGTCTATAAGCATGAGTCGGTAATCGATGAACTGACACATGCTACCCAGCTGCTTCGCACATCCTCTTATACGATATTGGAAGTGGCAGAGAAGTCTGGATTCAATTCAGTTTCCACTTTTCGCAGGGTTTTTGTCGCTGCACACGAATGTTCGCCTAATGAATATCGTGCGCAAATGTAAGTGTCAGATAATCAATAGAATTGATGCAATGACTCTCTGGAATTTACGCAATGACTCCTTGAAGAGTCGGGGTGTGAGGGAAGATTTTGTTCTTTTGAACCTATGTTTTTACCCAATGACACCCGAGGTTTCGGGAAAAGTTGTATCTTTGTGGCAGAATTTTCTAGATTAGGTTTACTTATCATTTGCTTTTGATGGACACAAATCAAAAAAAAGGTTGGCTAACCCGAAGAGGGCAGGCCAACCTTTCTTTTGTTTATGATGATCTTAAAACTCTCTTTTTGGTGTTTTAAGTGATGTTTCTCTTATTCCTTGTTGCTTCCGAAAATACGCAACAGGTAGAGGAAGAGGTTGATGAAGTCAAGATACAAAGTCAAGGCTCCGATGAGAGCCAGCTTCTGAGCACCCTCGCTCATATCATACTGTGTCTGGAGCATCATCTTGATCTTCTGACTGTCCCATGCTGTCAGACCCACGAAGATGGCTACACCCGCATAGCTCAAGATGTATTCAAATCCGGAACTCTTCAGGAACATGTTAACTACGGTGGCAATAATCAGACCAATCAGCGCCATAAAGAGAATCTTGCCGAGAGAGGTGAGATCCTTCTTGGTGGTGTATCCATAGAAGGCCATCGCTCCGAATGTACCGGCGGTGATGAAGAACACCTTGGCAATGCTGGTCATTGTATATACTGCAAATACCGAAGATAGCATGGCTCCATTCAGTACCGAGTAGATGATGAAGAGCAATGTAGCTGTACTCAGCGACAGGCGGTTCAAGGCTCCGGTGATGATAAATACTAAAGCGAGTTCTGCAATGATAAGACCGAAGAGCAAACCGCGGCTTGTCATCAGAGTCATCAACAGGGTAGGACTGCTGGCAACGCCGTAAGCAGTAACACCGGTAATGACGAGTGCCAATGTCATCCAAGTATAAACCTTGCGCATCAGTGCGGAGAATACACCGCTTAATCCACGCTCTTTCTCGTTGACAGCGAAGCCGTTGCTCGACTGTCCGTTCTGACTATTTATCAGATTGTACATTTCTTTTTCTGTCATAATTCTAATTTCTAATTTAGTTGATCTTTATTGTTTCTTGATGGCAAAGCAGATTATGCCACAATATAACGGGTGCAAAGATAATGCCATTTATTGAATCTGCCATTATATCTGCTCATTATTAACATTTATTCCGTAATTTTACGGAGTCTTATTCCTCTTATTGCCTGGTTATGGCAAGATATTGCCCTTTGTCAGGGCAACATTGTGCCATTGCCAGGCAAGAATCGATACGTCGGGAGAAAGAGTTCCTCAGGACCATCGCTTCGCTTCGACCACTCCTCTCGGCCTATAATCAGAGGCGATTTGCTCGTAAAAATCCTACTCTCGCTTTTACTCTTCACCCTTCACCTTTTCGTCTGAAACCCCGATAAACACTAGGGTTGCAGGAGGTGAAGGGTTGTCTCAGCCCTTCACCCACCCTTCACCCACCTTTCACCTTATCACAAGGTTCTGCAATCATTTAAGTCTAGAACTGGTCATCATTTAAGCCTAAAGTTGGTCATCATTGATGGTTGCATCTTTGACAATAGAAGTAGATGGAGTCGTTTTTCTAAAAAGCATGAAGGGTGAAGGGTGGTGAAGGGTGGGTGAAGGGTTATCTTAATCCTTCACCTCTCACAACCCTAGTGTTTATCGGGGTTTCAGACGAAAAGGTGAAGGGTGAAGGGCATTTTTGAGAGTAGTTCTCTATACATTTGGTAGAAAAGCCCAGAATGCATCTACTTTTGTGTGTGTCCGAACACAAACGTTCTTTCGCGCGTATATATATAATTAGGAGAAGAATGGTTTTTTAATGCGGAAAGTGTTTAGAAGTGTTAAATTTGAAAGAAAAATACAACTTTCTTCTCTGAAAATTTGGTGGAATGAAAAATAGTTAGTACTTTTGCACTCGCTTTTGAGAAATACACTTTCTCTAAGCAACTAAAGAAAGAGTTCTTTGAAAGATTTTACATAAACAGACAAGTAGTACAAGAAGCGGTTAACTTCTTAGAAATAAGAAAGTTGACTGGGTAAAAGAAACGAACCGTCAAGTAATTGACAAGTCAGGTTTACTAAGCTTCAATAAACGAAAAGGATATTCGTCCTAAGTACAGACAACAAACACCGATTGTTTCAGCAATGAGGCAAGAAGTAAAAATGATATTTTACAATGGAGAGTTTGATCCTGGCTCAGGATGAACGCTAGCTACAGGCTTAACACATGCAAGTCGAGGGGAAACGATATTGGAAGCTTGCTTCCGATAGGCGTCGACCGGCGCACGGGTGAGTAACGCGTATCCAACCTGCCCACCACTTGGGGATAACCTTGCGAAAGTAAGACTAATACCCAATGATATCTCTAGAAGACATCTGAAAGAGATTAAAGATTTATCGGTGATGGATGGGGATGCGTCTGATTAGCTTGTTGGCGGGGTAACGGCCCACCAAGGCAACGATCAGTAGGGGTTCTGAGAGGAAGGTCCCCCACATTGGAACTGAGACACGGTCCAAACTCCTACGGGAGGCAGCAGTGAGGAATATTGGTCAATGGGCGAGAGCCTGAACCAGCCAAGTAGCGTGCAGGATGACGGCCCTATGGGTTGTAAACTGCTTTTATAAGGGAATAAAGTGAGTCTCGTGAGACTTTTTGCATGTACCTTATGAATAAGGACCGGCTAATTCCGTGCCAGCAGCCGCGGTAATACGGAAGGTCCGGGCGTTATCCGGATTTATTGGGTTTAAAGGGAGCGTAGGCCGGAGATTAAGCGTGTTGTGAAATGTAGGCGCTCAACGTCTGCACTGCAGCGCGAACTGGTTTCCTTGAGTACGCACAAAGTGGGCGGAATTCGTGGTGTAGCGGTGAAATGCTTAGATATCACGAAGAACTCCGATT
>OICU01000062.1_pt1 | contig 48029 bp, 36 predicted proteins | sample 1581351 | NCBI WGS metagenome assembly OICU01 (sample SAMEA3882545, study PRJEB24775) | human gut metagenome | biome: human-associated habitat; feature: intestine environment; material: feces | place: Netherlands | collected 2009/2010
GGGCTCGTTAGGGACTTGCACCCATTAGACAACACACATGCTAGTCAAACAAAAAACGGCTGCCCCCTCAATGATGAAGGAGCAGCCTTTATTGTATGATGCTATTATTATCTGAAAAACATCAAGCCTTTGCTTTCTTTAATCTGATTATCATCTGTATGAAGCTTGGAATCATGATGCAGAGAGAGAAGCCTACAGCGTAATATACGGTTTTCTCATCGCCATGGAAGAGGTCGATGAGCTTACCGTCGCTCTGCGGCATGATATTGGTAAGTACATACGCCATCGTATTGTTTACCCAGTGGAGCAGGATGCCCGGAACAAGACTCCCGGTGCGATAATACATCCAACCCAGGAGCAAGCCCATCAGGAGGGCATTGATAAACTGCGCCTCGTTGAAATGAGCTAAGCCAAACACTGCTGCAGAGATGATGATGGCTACCCAATGGTTCTTCTTGCTCATGATGCCCAGCAGGGTGCGGAGGATGGCTCCACGGAACACTACCTCCTCGGCAAGAGGCGCCAGGATGCCGACAGCCACATAGCCCCAAGGCTCCTTCATCAGCGAGGTGAATATCTGCTGGGTATTCTCATCCATCTCGATGCCCAGCTGCTCATAGAGGAACGACAGAGGGATGATAGTGCCCAAGGTGAACAATGCCACCCAGAGAAGCGTACCCCAAGGCTTGGAAAGCAGATAACTGCGGGTAAGCGGCGTCCACTTCGTCTTCAGGAAGATGATAAGGGTGATGACATTGCTGAACACCGAGGTAAGCGCCAGAAGTATGGCGTTGCTGCCCGTACCGATAGCCTGAAGCGTTGCCTGATAACCCTCACCCTTGATACCTGCCCAGATTCCTGCACCGGCATACATCATGATGATCTGTACTACTATAAATATAATAATGTAGAGGACGATATCCGTCAAACCTCTCTTTAAATTAATTTTTGCCATTGTTATCTATCTCCTTATTAAAATATTCCATAACTGTCTTTTCGTCTTCCTTCAACTGCTCAGCCAGTTCTTCCGGCGAATCAAACTTCTGCTCGCCCCGTATCCGCTTCATAAAGCCCACAAGGAGGAGCTGGTCGTAGATGTCGCCATCGAAATTGAAGATATGCGTCTCCAGCGTTATCTGCTTGCCGTTGAAGGTAGGGCGATTGCCCACATTCATCATTCCCCGCTTCCATACCACCGAGTTCTCCAGTCTTACCTTTACGGCATAGACACCAGGGGCAGGAATCATCTGTCCGAAGTGCGAGATGTCGAGATTGGCTGTAGGGAAACCGAGCTTTCTGCCCTCGTGGAATCCGTTCACCACCTTTCCGATAATGGTGTAAGGGAATCCGAGGCACTGGGCAGCCATCTCCACTTCTCCCTCTTTCAGGAAAGAGCGGATGACAGAAGAAGAGATGTTGATGCCGTCTATCTGGAAGGCTTCGTTCCGGATTACCTCGATACCCATCTCCTTGCCGTAGCGCACGTAATCATCGAAAGTCTCCTCGCGGTTGTGACCGAAGCGATGGTCGTAGCCGATGAAGAGTTTCCTTACGTTGAGATGGTCGTGGAGCACCTGCTGCATAAACTCTCTTGCCGACATGGCAGCCATCGCCTTGTCGAAATGCAGCACCACGGTATTGTCCACTTCCGTCTTAGAAAGCAGCAGCAGCTTGGAATCGAGCGTGCTCAGCATCTCTGGCTGGTAATCCGCCTGCAATACCTTGCGGGGATGCTCATCGAAGGTAATGACGGTGGATTGCAAGCCATCCTTTCGTGCCGTCTCTACGAGATGATGAATCAGAAACTGATGTCCCCGATGCACCCCGTCGAAGAAACCGATGGTTGCCACACAAGGCGGCAACTGCACGGTATCGTTATAATGTATTGTATTCATTCTATCTTTATCGTTCATATCAGAAGAAGAATCCCGATAGGTTATCTTCTCTTTGCTATCATTCTCTTAAAAGCTCTCCACAGTTCGCCCACCCAGAGCACAACAGAGGTGGAACCGATGATGAGCAGCCACTCGTGGAGCGACAAAGGTGTGGTGCGGAACATTTCGCCACCGAAGGTTACGATGATCCACTGACCCACCAAGACCAGTACAAGCACCAGAATCATTCCCTTATCCTTCAGGAAATGGCGGAAGGCGGTGTGATGGCTCATCAGCGCCTTGGCATTGAAGAGGTTCCAGAACTGAATCATCACGAAGGTGGTGAAGAACATGGTCAACTCATGCACATCTACTCCACCCTTGCCTCTTCGCTCGCAGTAAACCAACAGGGCAAACATAACGAGGAAGAAGACGATGCCGCAGAACAGGATTCCGAAACCGATGCTCTTGTTGATGATGAAATCGGATGCCTTGCGTGGCTTATCGTTCATCACCTCGTGAGATGGAGGCAATGAGGCGAGCGCCAAGGCTGCAAAGGTATCCATAATGAGGTTCACCCAGAGAATCTGAGTAACCGTCAGAGGCATCTCGGTTCCGATGACAGATCCGCCAAGCACCAGCAGGAGGGCTGCCACGTTTACTACCAACTGGAAGAAGAGGAAGCGCTGCAGGTTGCGATAGAGCGAGCGTCCCCACATCACGGCGTTGGCGATAGACTTGAAGGAATCATCGAGCAGAGTCATATCCGAAGCCTCCTTCGCTACGGAAGTTCCCGAACCCAGCGATAAACCTACTTGGGCATAGTGGAGCGCCGGAGCATCGTTGGTACCGTCACCTGTTACGGCAACCACCTCACCACGCTTCTGGAGCATGGCCACCAGTCGCTGCTTATCGGTAGGACGGGCACGGCTCATCACTCGGATATCCTTCGCCCGCTCGTAAGCCTCTTCATCAGAAAGCGCTTCCCACTGTTCGCCCGTAATCATCTGCTGGTCGAGCGAAGTCATGGAGCCATCTGCTCCGATATTCTCAGGTTCATCTTCGAAGACACCTATCTGCTTGCCTATCTCCAAGGCGGTGGCGGCAGTATCACCCGTAACCACCTTTACCTCAATACCCGCATGGCGACACTCCTGCACGGCAGCAGGAACATCCGGACGGATAGGATCGGCAATGGCTGCAATGGCCTGCAACTGAAGGTCGTTGGCATCGAGAAGCGCTACCACTTCGGCAGTAGAGGTTCTGGAAGTTCTCATGATAGAAGTTTCTACCTTCTTATAGGCAAACGCCAGGGTTCTCATTGCCTTATGCTGCCATTCATCGAGTTCTTCGGCTATCTGTCTCAGCATTCTATCCTCGATGATACATTTCTTCATCAAGATTTCCGGTGCACCCTTCACGAAGAGATAGGTCGCGCCATCTACTTCTGCCAAGGTTGCCATCATCTTTCTCTCGGTAGAGAAAGGCAACTGCTTGAGCACGTTCACCTGCTTGCGGAGTTCTTCATAATCCTTGCCCTGGGCATCGAGCCAGAGCAGGAGAGCCGACTCGGTAGGGTTTCCGATTGGTTTGCCGTCATTCAACTCGGCTGTAGAGTTGAGGGCGATGGCAGTATCGAGCAGCGCCTCATCGCCCTGCTTGAGTTCCAGGGCACTCACCTGCATCTTGTTCTGGGTAAGCGTACCGGTTTTATCAGTACAGATTACGGTAACGGCACCCATGGTTTCGCAGGCATGGAGCTTGCGCACCAGATTGTTCGACTTCAGCATTCTTCGCATGTTGAGCGCCAAGGAAAGGGTTATCGCCATCGGCAATCCCTCAGGCACCGCCATCACAATCAGGGTAACAGCCATCATGAAGTATTTCAGCACGATTTCTGCCATATAGAAATAATCCTTGCCGCCCCATGCCGGGTTGGTGAGGATATCGTGAATCAGGAAGATGAAGAAGGCTGCCACAGATACTACGGAGCCTACCCTGGAAATCATCTTCGCCAACTTATCGAGCTGCATGTGAAGCGGTGTCTCCACCGAAGTCTGTTCGGTAGATTTCTTCGCCACCTTACCAATCTCGGTAGCATCGCCCACGGCTGTAACCACGAATTCGCCCCTACCATTCATCACCATGGTAGAACGGAGGATGACGTTACGAGGATAGGCTCCATCGCCACCGCCTTCCAGAGATTTCTCGGTAACGGGTTCACCAGTAAGGGCAGATTCATTAATCTGCAGGTCGTTGCAGAGGATGAGTTCGCCATCGGCAGGCACCTCGTCGCCCACTTCCACGAGTACCACATCTCCCACCACCACATCGTGGCGTGGAATCTCCATCACCTTGCCATTGCGGCGCACCTTTACCGGCTGCTCTTCGCTGAGTGCTGTGAGCAGATTAAACTTCTTAGCCGCATCGCGCTCAAAGTAGAAGCCCACGGTGGTAGCAAGGAAAACTGCCACGAAGATACCGATGGTCTCCATGAAATTCTTTTCGATGAAAGCGAGGATAAGGGAAACGAAAGCCGCAACGAGGAGTATCTGGATAATCGGATCGCGATACTTATCCAAATACAGTTTCCATAATGAGGTACGTTGAGGAGGGGTGAGCACGTTTTTGCCATGCTGTTCCCTACTCTGTTTTACTTGTTCGTCGGTAAGACCGATTCTTTTGTTTTTGTCTATGTCCATTTCTGAATAGAAATACTTCTTCTTTTTATATGATTCATAAGTACATGCGCATGTGTGCGCACATAATTTGGTGCAAAGATACGGTATTTTTCTGATTCAAAGAAAATTTTTAAGATTTTATTTGGTTATTTGCCTAAAATCTAGTATCTTTGCACTCGAATTTGATAAAAATTCAATGGACTTGTAGCTCAGTTGGTTAGAGCAACAGACTCATAATCTGGAGGTCCTAGGTTCAAGCCCTAGCTGGTCCACCTCATTACAACAGTGCTAATCGCTTATTATTTAAGCCTTTAGCACTTTTTTATTTGTCTGTACTTTCTTTGGAGCGCACAACTCGCAGCCAAAGGCACATCAACCTTATGCTATTTTGTTGACTAATTGTTGACTAATAAAAATTAGCGTAAGATGCTTACAATCAAAGCAGAGATTAAAAGACAAGAGCAAAAAGCGGACGGCACTTATAATATTAAGGTGCGCTTTACGCTCAATCGAAAGGTGAAAAGACTGTCAACAAGTCTATTCATCAAACCGTCCGACTTAACCAAGACAGGAAATTTCAAGAAAGGAACAGCCATTTACAAGGAGATTGAACAGCTTGTTACAGGCTATCAGCAGAAATGCGATGCTATGCAAGTTGACATTAACGGCTACACTCTTGATGAAATTTTCAAGCGTTTAAAGTTTGGAGAACAGAAAGACAAAGAGATTGACTTCATACAGTTCTCTCGCCAATGGATAGCCAAAGCAACCATCAAAGGCGCAAGCAACTATAAGACGGTTATCAATTCTCTCATTTCTTTTATGGGCAAAGAAGAACTGAACATAAAAGAGGTTACTGTTTCGTTTCTCAACAAATACACCCAATATCTGAACCAACGCAGAAACGAAAGAATCAAGGATTTGGAAGCAAAGGGAAAGCGCATACCGTCAAACAGGATGATTTCTCTTTACCTTGGCAGTTTGCGCCACCTTTACAAGGAAGCACAACGCAAGTACAACGATGTGGAGAATGGGCTTATACTTATTCCATCCTCACCATTTGACAGCATTTCTATTCCAAAGCAAGAAGCCACACGCAAGAGAGCACTTGACAAAGGTATCATCAAAAGAATCTACAACCTCCCTTATAAAGAGGTAGGAAAGGGATTGAAGCACACCTGTAGATTTGACCTCGCCAAAGACTGTTTCATCATGTCGTTCTGCCTTATAGGAATGAACTCTGCCGACTTATACAACGCTACAGAATTGAAAGACGGCAAACTGACTTATTACAGAACTAAGACAAAGGACAGACGAAACGACAAGGCTAAAATGGTGGTTGAAGTTCCTGCTTTCGTCCTACCTCTAATAGAGAAATACAAGGACAAGACAGGAAAGCACCTGTTTAATTTCTATCAGACCTATGCCAATAGCAAGGCTTTTAACAAGGCTATCAACTACGGTTTGAAAGAGATTGGCGAACTTTTAAAGGTTGACGATTTGGAATACTATGCAGCTCGCCACTCTTGGGCAACAATCGCCCTCAATAAAGTTGGCATAGACAAATACACCGTCCACGCAAGCCTCAACCACGTAGATGAATCAATGAAAGTGACAGACATCTACATTGAGCGTGACTTTGTGAATGAGAACAAGGCTAATGCTAAAGTCCTAAAATACGTTTTTGGATAAACATTCGGTCGCCCTGTTTGCTTTTTTGTAGCAAATTGGGCGATTAACCGATATTTAATGACTTTAACAAATATTTGCAACAATTTTTAACACATAAAGTTCTCTTATTCTCAAAATACGTTGTACTTTTGCACCGTCAAGCTGATTACTTGAATAGTCTTCTGCAAAGACAAGGGTTCTTTGAAATGTTGTGATTCCATTTCCTGTAATACGGCTTACAGGTTTATAAGAGGACGAACAGCACATCTACAATCATATTTTAACTTTTAAACAAAGAACAGAATATGAAGACAACAAATTTCGCCATCAATGATGGCAAAGAAAAGATTGCTTTAGCAACAACAGATGTGTTTATCAATGGTGAGTCCAAGAATATAATTCCTGCTTTCACCCAGTATTCAATCAAGCGTAAAGACTTCTCGAAAAAACAGATATTAAAGAATGTAGATAAGGCTAAGATATTACCTACTATCTTTAACTTTACGCACACCCAACCATTTAGAGAGGAAAATGTTAAGTTGGTTGATTTTAATGGAATTGAGATTCCACGAGAATTAGACGATACTGTACTTGTTTATCTTGATACAGCGAACACCATTAACTTATTCAGCATTCTTGACACCCCACTAAATGCCAAAGTCTTGGAATGTGGTTCTGTTGCCGAAGCCTATAGCCTTGTGGTAACAACAGCCATTTTCGCCCAATGCCCTACTAAAGATGAATGGATAGGATTAACAGTACCAACGACCAATGACAATGTTCTCCAACAAGTTTTGGAGTTCAGCAACAGCCATAAAGTTAATGGTACTGCTGCACAAGCCTATTTTGGCTTTTCACGCAGCATCCATGATTTACAAAAAGCCGCTTTAACAAAGAAATCTCCTCTGTTAAATGAAAATTGTCGCTCTTTTGAAGAAGCCACACAACTATATGAGGCTGTAACAAATAGCTTTGGCGCAAGATATGCAGCAATGACACGCTACATAAGAGCCATAAATGTCAGCATCAACATCAATAGTTTTGACGAGGTTATTGTAGCACTTGGAAATCTTCCCGAAGAAAAGAAAATAGAGATTATCTCTGCAAAAATCGAAGAGAAGAATCAGCACATTCAAGCTGCTCTTTCCGAGGTAATTACAAAGCTCAAAGAGGGCAATGCCAATTAAACAATAAAAAATGAGAATCACAACACATAAAAAAATTACAAGGGCATTCCGTAGCACATACGGTTTGCCCTTTGTTTTTTCAGATAAATTCATAACCGCCTTTTCTACTTCCATCATCAAGCGTTATTTTTATCGCTTTCATTCTTATACCATATTTTTTCGCCAAATGACTTGCAACCCCTGCTTGCCGAATACCATATTTAGAATAGACCATATCCATTTTAGCCTTTATTGTTGTAACAAGCATCTTTGCACCAACAGAGAAAACTCGCCTAAACTCTTCCAACAATTTGACAGTTACAATCTTCTTTTGCAGTTCATTCTTTAGGCTACACTCTTTATAGCCAAGAGCCTTTATCCTATCATAGCCCAACGCATCATAATAGACAGCCAAATCTTCGTTTTGTCGTTCTATAATTTTATCTGCAAAGCAAAACTTAGCAGAATCTCTACTCTTACGACATTCACAATAACGCTTCATTCTGTCGGCAAAACTTTCCTTTTTAATGATGCAATCTAATTGCTCCTTATAATCTGATTGAACTTCTTGACTATCTACAGAAAAGCCGCTTTCTTCTAATTGTCGCTTAACTATGAGGCTATTCAGATAGTTTTCTTTCTGAACATCATAAGCAAAAAGGTCATTCAGATAAGCCATCTTGTTTATAGAAAACCTATCCTTTACAGAATCATACCACACATAGCTATCACTATATTTGTTTACTTTCTGCAACGCAATGGCTTCCTTGATAAGGTCTGCCCTAACATCGCAGTCGTTTGTCCCATTCTTATATGCAGCGTTCTTTTCTGATTTGTGCAACTTGTCAAGTAAAAACGCTTTGTACGCTTTTTCATTTTTCTCGCCAATATCCATATTATAAATGAATGTGATTGTTCTTCTAAATGGATTGGTAGCCAATCGTTGTCGCCCTGCTATCTGCCTAAGTTCCGTTGCAATATCAATGGAAGTGTTCACCCTCTTGTTATCGCTTATAACAAAGGTAGATGCACAAGTAGAATAGAAATCGCATCCTGCAAAAGCCGTGGAAGTGCAAAACGTGAACATTTTATGTTCCTCACCTTTAAGGGGAATCCTGCCAAGTTCAAAGCCTTTGCCTAATTTCTTTATCAGCGTCTCATTTTCAGAAGATGAAGCCACGATAATATTCACCTCGTTTGGCTGTAAATTCGTGTGCTTGATGATATTCAGAATATTATTCACGCTATTCAGAAATATCACGCACTCTTTAGATTCCACTACATTACCGTCAGCCTCAACACTTGGAAAGATTCCTTTCTGATAGTTCCGTACTATCTCTATCGCATTATTGACAGGGCATTTAGAAACAACCCTGTTGACTTTTATTTTTTCACAATCATTCCACTCTAATGCTATATATGGAATATCCTTAAACCAATCCATTTGCAACATATATTTGTCAGCAATAGGCGTGGCAGAAAGATAGGTAACATACGGAAACTTTCTGATAGTTTCCAACAATCTCATTTCAGTTTCAGACTTAAAGCTACTGTCAATAAGTAGATACTGATATTCATCGACAACTACCCTCCAATCTCTTTTATCAGCAATCAATCTTTCTAAGCGTGGCATGGAATCATAAGTAGCCAAGATTTTAGGCTTTGCTGCATTTCTTAAATAATCTTCTATTTCTGCATTTGTAACATCACCATGTACCGCCAACACACCATTATGCTGCTGACACTTATTCATAATCAGATTTATTCTTGGACTACAAATAACTGTCTTGTTTTCATCTTCAATGGCAAGTGTTGTTGCGCCACAAGCCGTTACTCCTTTGTTTAATACTCCACAAGGCAATTCAAAGCCTTTCCATTTTGTCAAATAGTTCACATTTACAGGTACTTTAATAACTGTTCTCATAGTTAATCATGCTATATTTAGAAAAATCCACATCTTATAATTCTGTCTGTTTTTCAAGCCATCTATTTTTACATATTAAGACATTCAAGACAAAAAATCAGACTGTCTAAAATTATTCTGTTTCCTATCTATATCTAAGGACAACAAGAAAGAAAATCAGACACTACCCCTAAAATAAAACCGAAAGTTGCATTTCTTTCGGCTTTACCTTTTAACACAAATAAAAAAGCATGATTTATATCTTAGAGAGGTCTGATAGTAGTCTGTACTTTCCTCGAACCTTGATATAAGCAAATATAGACATCTATATACATACTTCCAAACAAAAAAGGCATTTATACCGAGAACTTTTCTTGTATCGGTTTTTCCGCACACACAATAGTAGATGGCAAGAAACATACTTCACAATGAATACGCAAATAGAATACATAGCATTCGATATTATAGTGAAATAGCACTACACAAAAACATAGCCGTAATACAGAAATCGGAACTTAACCAAAGCGAAATATTAAAATATCCCCTCTCCACTCCATCTAAAAATCACATAACAGTTACGCAAACGCAAGTTTACAACATTTTCAGTTCCCCCTACAAGTCTTGAAGAAAAACAAAAAACGATAACAATATTATTCACCGTTTAAATTTTACAGTAATGGAGAATTTAATTTTATTGCCATCATTGGCACAACGAAAAGCCAACGGATTCCACCGTTTTGTGGAAGACGCTACGGTAATTTCAGAAGAAACTACCAAGGTTAAGAAAGTAAACCATTTCATTGAGGCTAACACAATGGAGATTGATTTACAGAGCCTAAAGAATGATTGTGTTGTTCCTGTTTTTAGCAAAGACAACGAACTTACCATTTCTCATAATGCTTTCATCGAAAGCGTATGGGATGCAGCACAAAATTTCTTTAGTGGTGAACAAATTGACAAACCCGAAATTCGTGTTTCTCACATCATTAAGGGACGTATTCCAGAGGCAATACACAAACCTGCAAACCAACTCTTAGAGAGTGACAAAACGCAATACTTTGAGCGTATGATGTTTTGTTTTGAGATTCCCACCATCTACGAAAATGTAGAGGGAAACAAACTCACTCTTTCTGTTGGTGGTGTGCGTGCATACAACCACATGAATTTGTATTCAAGAAAGACCGTAGAGAAATTCAAGGTTTTCATTGGATTCAAAAACTTGGTTTGTTGCAATCTTTGCGTTTCTACAGATGGGTATCTTAGCAACTTGGAGGTTTCCAACGCAAGCGACTTGTTTTGCTCTGTTTTGGAAATGTTCAAGTTCTACAATCCTGCAAAGCACATTCATTTGATGCAAACTCTTGGAAATGCCTATCTGACAGAACACCAATTTGCAGAGATTTTGGGCAAAATGAGATTATATCAATGTTTGCCCCCTCACTATCAGAAAAGCGTACCAAAGTTGCTAATCACTGACACGCAAATTAATTCAGTTGCAAAGGCATATATGCAAGATGAGAATTTTGGTAGTTTTGGAAATGACCTCTCAATGTGGAAATTTTATAATCTGCTTACAGGGGCTAACAAAAGTAGCTACATTGATTCTTTCTTGGATAGAGCCTATAACGCAACAGAGATTGCAACAGGCATTAACGCAGCCTTGTATGGTGACGAGAGATACAAGTGGTTTATTGATTAAACTTGCAAAGTGAGGGAGAAAATAAAACTCTCTCACTTTAATTTTTACGAACTTCTAAATTTATAAGGTTATGAAAGAACAAAACCAAAAGACAATGGCAAAGGCTACCTTTGGCACAATCGTCTTAGCAACGGTACTAATCATTCTATTTATTGCAAATCCAATCCTTACTATTTGCATAGGGTGGTTTATCATCCTTATTGCTGCTTCGATTTTCTAAACTCAAAACGGCTGTCTGATTTTCTCAAATAGAGCAGAATCAGATAGCCTTTTTTGTATGGTGTAAAGAGGCAAAGGCTAAACACGTTGATATTTTACTTTCATATACGCCATTTATTCTACACATTATAGTTAAAATCAATGCTTTAGCCATTTTTGAATGTTAAAAATAACAGATTCTCAATGCTTTTTCGTATTTTTGCAAGCGACAATCGTAAGATAGTCAAGACATATTAGAAAACGAAGAGCGTTATTGAAACTCGCCTTTATCATCAAATTCTCGCAAAATTTGAATACACAAAAGGGTCGGGCTGCAACAACGCTCACGCTACGGATATATACTATCCCGAAAGGGGTAACTATATACTCGCATTGCGTGAGCGACTGTTGCTTATCCATTTGTGTAGGCAATGCGAGAAGCCTGATGGTAGGATAAGCAAGATACAGTCCTCACGCTTTTTGCATTTATAAACTTAGCGTTCCAATGGGGGATGAGGAGCAGAACAAGATTATGAAGCTACTTAAAACGCTTATCATCTTTACTTTGCTTTATATTGGAAGCATACCTACTTTGGCACAAAGAATCACCTATGCCAAAGCAAAATATGACAATAATTGGAATCCGTATATTGTAACAACTATCTACAACAGCTCTAACAAAACTATTGTTGCTGTAGAATTTGTTATAGAATACGAATATCCCTCAATGTGGGATGTTATGCGCTACAAAACAACCAAGATTGATGTTGTTATCAAACCCAAACTATCAAAGACCATTAAATATTACCCACCGAAGGACAGCAACTACAAGCCTATAAGACAGACTTTAGACAAAGTTCTATTCAGCAATGGAACTATTAAAGAATATTAATCAAGAGGCAAAGCAAAATAACATATTAACAACTTAAAATTCAAGAAATGATGAAAACATTAAGATTAATTGGAATGGCTTTGTTAGCCATTGTGATGAGTGTTAGCTTCATCGCTTGTTCAAATGATGATGACGATGACAAGGAAGCCTCAACATCATTAGTAGGCACAACTTGGAAAGTTACCTCAGTTGACAATGCAGATGAGAATTTCAATGGTTGGACAAACGTAACAGCCACATTCAATGAGGATGGCACTGTTACTTTCAATCCTAATGCAGGTTGGAACTACACTCGTTGGACTTTAAACGACAAGACATTGAAGATTGCCGTTGGTGAGGATGCAGCAGACGATTACATTGAGGGAACTATCTCTATCAATGGCAAGTCTGCTACATGGAACTGCTATTGGGCAGATGTTGACGGAAGTTGGACTAACAAGGACAAGACACACGCAACAGTTCATTTGCAGAAACAGTAGAGCAATGCGGATATGCCTTGGATAATTACGGAAAGATTGCTTTGCTCCATTACAATAAAAAGGACTGAAATACGTTATTATATTGTAAGTAGCCAGTGGTATTTCAAGACATATCCGCAACTGACTATTTATAAGCAAAAGCGAGGCCTATTGCAAAATTCACCTTATTTGCTTAGAGGACAGTTGTTGACTGATTGTTGACTAATTGTTTCTCGCAGAGTGTTCATTAACAGTCAGTGATATAGCACAAAGGACTTGTAGCTCAGTTGGTTACACACAAAAGCGCAGCTTTCGTGTGCCGCAGAGAGCAACAGACTCATAATCTGGAGGTCCTAGGTTCAAGCCCTAGCTGGTCCACTTTGAAAATCAAGCAGTTAAGCAGAAATCGCTTAACTGCTTTTTTCGTTTTAGGAAACATGCTTGAAACTGCGAATTCAAGCATGCAGAAAGAAGGCATCTTCAAAAAGCAACATCGTAATTCCTCTTTCAAAATTTGGTGGTTTCAATTATTTGCTAGGGTTGCAATGTTCATGGATGAAAGCATTGCGATAAATGGTCAAAAACTATTGCTTTCATTTTACCAACTTCAACCCCTTTTCACTTAGATAGTATCTTTGCTTAGGGTGTCGAGGTTTGTCTGGGTATGCTCGCAAAACATATCCTTGCTCAATGGCAGGGGTCAGCATTTCTACCAATACATACCTTCTGCTAGAAATATTTAACCTACGCTGTATATCAAACATAGAATACACATTTTCTCGAATTGCATTTACTAATATTTGAACTTGTTCACTAACTTGTCCACTAGCTTGTTCACTAACTTGTTCACTAACTTGTTCACTAGCTTGACCACTAGCTCGGTCATTAAACCAATACGTTACGGTAGAGCATACCAAATCGCTTTTAAAATCAACATTCTTACCAGTCAGTTTCTCCCATGTCAGCATCTTATCTATGCCAAAGCCTGCATTTTCGCCAAGCTTGGCATATCGGAAGAATCTAATCAAACTTGGATTTCTTGGCAGAGAATGAAGTTGAGTACGAATCTCTTCCAAAGGGAACATGAAACGACCAGGGTTCTGAAACTCTATACGATTGGTATAAACTCGAATCGTAGGATGCATCGGGCTAAAATAATCAGAATGGGCACAAAAGTTGACCAATCCCTCACGCAAGGCATAGAGCTGCGACTCATCTTCCGGACCTACTCCATTAGGCAATGCCATGTATGGATTATCACAAAAATTACGAAGTCTCTGGATAATCAACTGATAGGAATCCCAGATATTATCCTGTTCTTGCAGTCGATAAGTATAGCGTATCTTAGCATCTGTATAACTAGTACCTGGTATTTCCAAATAGTCTATCCAAAAATTGCCAACATGAGCTTGCACAACATCTCTTCCTCCAAACATGAGCATACCTCCAAAGGTCAGTTCTCCTTTTGCGGTACAAATACCAACTTTCTCACAAAATTGATCCATTGGCAAATCTACATAAGGAAATGAAGGATTGAATCTCATCACATGGTTATGATAAGTTTCAAGAGAAATCGGATTCAAATCTTTGATACTTGTTCCCTCTACAGGTTGCTCACTTCTACTACCGAAAGATTGGTCTCTCAACATAGCCATAGCCTCCATATCAGTAGCACGGCGATCACCACTACCTGTACGGATATAAGTATTTATCGAGCTACCAAAGTAAACAGGTTTGCACAATGACGAAGGCACATAAAAAGCCAATACGATTTTGCCTTCAATATTGTATTTCTTGCCCCAAGCAGTAAGTTTCACATTGAACTTCTGCCCATTTCGCAAAGTATTAAGAAAGTCTGACTCAATCTTCTCTGGGTCATCACAACCCACTACATCAAACTTCTTACCATGCTGGTGAACACCAAACACAATCCAACCTCCTGATGTGTTAGAGAAAGCAGATACCGTTTCCCAGACATCATTAGGAAGTTTATTCTGGGCTGTCTTCATTTCGAAATCATCCCATTCTATCTCATTGATTCGCTTTTCAAGCTCTTCTTTTGTCATTGTTCCTTATAGTTTATCGCCTAAATAAGGGCAAAATTACGAAAATAAATACGAAATGCCAAATATTTGAGGATTATTTTCAAGCTATCGCCCAAAAACAAACACTTTTGTGTCACTTCTCTGATAATGCACTGCATTTCCTTATTCTTCTTCAAACTTCACTAAAAGCTCTGGCATCTCCTTCTTTGACATCTTCTTAATATCCTTAACACTAAAGCCATGGTACATTTACGCTCAGAAAACGTACCGAATGATGCTACTAGTTTTTGTGCCATATTTTGTCGTTTTTTGCTATTTATGCAATTTTGGGAAACTATGATTGAAACAGCGAATTCAAGCATGCAGAAAGAATGCATCTTCAAAGAGCAACCCCGTAATTCCTCTTTTAAAATTTGGTAGTTTCAATTATTTGCCGTATCTTTGTGCCATATTAAAAAAGGAGAAAGAATTATGGCAAACAATGAATACAGAAAGCTGCCTACAGGCATACAATATTTCAACATCATCAGAGAAGAAGGTTATCTCTATGTTGATAAGACTGACATGATTTGGAAATTGGCGAACAAAGGTCTAAAGTATAATTACTTGAGCCGTCCTCGCCGATTCGGAAAGTCTGTGCTCGTTGATACGCTACAGTGTTACTTCGAAGGAAGAAAGGAACTCTTCGAAGGACTCAAAATCATGGACTTGGAGAAAGACTGGAAGGCATATCCTGTGATTCGACTCGACATGAGCCGTGGAGGCGCCAATGCAGAAACCTTGCGTTCGTACCTGAATCTGCGATTCGGATACTACGAGGAGAAGTATGCCATCACCCCCGACCCTACAGCCAAACTTGCCGACCGCTTTGATGCCATCATTACGACGGCATACAAACAGACGGGCTTGAAGGTTGCCATCCTCATCGACGAGTATGATTCTCCACTCCAGCACTCCTGGAAGACCCCGGAACACGAAGCATGCACCGAGGTATATCGTGAAGTCTTTGCCATTTTAAAGGCCGATGATGAATACGAGCGTCTGGTCTTTATCACAGGCATCACCAAGTTTACGCAGATTTCCCTGTTCTCCGTGCTCAACAATTTAACCAACATCAGTTTCCTCCCAGAATATGCAGCCATCTGCGGCATCACTGAGGAGGAGATAAAAGAGAACTTCAAGCCAGAACTTGATAAAATGGCTGAAGTGAACGGATGGACGTTACAGGAAACCCACGACAAGCTGAAGGACTACTACGACGGTTACCATTTCAGTCGCAGAAACATGGTTGACATCTACAATCCTTTCAGCCTTATCAATGCGCTTGACACCCAGGATCTCAACAGTTATTGGGCATCATCGGGAGCCACATCCATGCTGCCGAAGTTCATCAAAGATGCTGAGTTGCGCCTACCGGATTTTGAGGATTGCATGATTCTCCGCAACACATTGGAGACTTCCGATGTTACTGGTGGAGGATCAGAACTCTTCTTATATCAATCAGGTTATCTCACCATCAAGTCGTGCGTAGGAAATGTCTATCACTTAGGTTTCCCAAACGAAGAGGTTAAGCAGGCACTCTACGAATGCGTACTGCCGGCATTGACCATGCGACAAGAGGCTGATACGCAATCTCTGCAAGCGCAGTTGTACCAATATCTGGAATACAAAGAGCTAGCTAAAGCGATGAAAGCACTCAAAGCATTGGTTGCCGATGTACCTTACAGCAACAAGAAGTTGGCATCCATGGATATGGAAGAGCGTTATCGACTGATTATCAGTACCATCTTGAATGCCATCGGTTTGAAGGTGGAAGTAGAACACATGCTTTCTACTGGCAGAATCGACCTCATTGTCAAAACCACTCATCACATCTACGTAATAGAGTTGAAGTTAAGAAACAATGAAGGCAAGGAAGCTGCCATCAAGCAAATTCAAGACCGCCAATACCTGGAGCCTTTCAAGGCCGACAAGCGAGAGACTGTAGGCTTAGGCATAGAACTAGACGAAGAAGGAAAAGGCGTTTTGGATTGGGAAATGATAAATGAAGAATAAAGCTATAGGGGCATGTCGTTATTTGATACGGCATGCCCCTATAGCATTTTATAATTCGCAATCCATTCTCCTTTCACAAGCGCCATATACCACTGACATTCAGCCGTTTTAGTGTGAAGGGAGAATTAGGGTGTATGTCAATACTAAAACTGAAGCGATAGAAGAAAAGACAGATAAGAAAGGAAACCGATGCCAATAAAAGAAGGAGGAAAGAACTATGGAAGAAGGAAGAAAAACCAATGGAAGAAGGAAGAAAGAACCTTCGTTCCATCGGATGACTCCCGTCATCTATATGGATGACCCGGGTCATCCATATAGACCACTCGGGTCAGCCATACAGACGAACAGATACAATTGCTTTTTCTCCACATCATTCAGCCTCCACAGAAATATCCTTTCACCCTAAACCATTTATTACTCAACCCGTTAACTGCTTTGTGAAAGGAGAAATCATCTTTTTCTTCTGTTTTTATTGTTTTATCCCAAAATATATTGTATCTTTGCAAGCGTATTTAAAACATATTACAGGCTATATCAGATATAGATGTATCAAACAATATGTGGAGAAATAGAAAGATAACAAAAAACAAGATACAATGAATAAGATTTTTAAACTCATCTTCGTGCTCTGCTGCTTCTGCAGCATCGCACAGGCTCAGCCTCAACGACCTAAACTAGTTGTAGGCATCGTGATCGACCAGATGCGATGGGACTACCTCTATCGCTACTACGCCCGCTACGGCGAAGGCGGATTCAAGAGAATGCTCGGCGAAGGATTCAGCGTGGAAAACTGCAAGATTCCTTATATCCCTTCGGTTACAGCCATCGGTCACTCTTCTATCTGGACAGGATCCGTTCCTTCCATCCATGGTATCGCAGGCAATAACTTCGTAAAAGATGGAAAGGTTGTGAACTGTACTGCTGATGATACTGTTAATCCAGTAGGCTCCGATAGCAAGGCGGGCAAGATGTCGCCTCGCAATCTGTGGGTAACTACCATCGGTGATGAACTCCGTCTGGCTACCAACAACCGCTCTAAGGTGATTGGTGTAGCCTTGAAAGACAGAGCTTCCATCCTCCCTGCAGGTCATCACGCCAATGGCGCATACTGGTTTGATGATAAATCGGGCAAATTCATCACCAGCACCTTCTATATGGAAAAACTGCCAGAGTGGGTGAACAAGTTCAACAAGCAGAAACTACCACACAAGTATCTTTCACAGAAATGGGAGACGCTCTACCCTATCAATTCCTATAAGGAAAGTACCAGCGATGACAACAACTATGAGAACGGAATCGCTGATGGCGAGAAGGCGGTACTGCCACTTGATCTGCCTACCTTATATAAAAAGCATGGCTACAAGATTCTCCGCAATACCCCATTCGGCTGCAATCTTACCTTCGATATTGCCAAGGCTGCCATTGCGGGCGAGAACCTGGGTAGAAACACAGATACTGACCTGCTGACCATCAGCTGTTCAAGCACCGATTACATCGGTCATCAGGTGGGTGTGAATGCCATCGAAACAGAAGACTGCTATCTCCGACTTGATAAGGCTTTGGCTGATTTCTTCGCTTATCTCGACCAGACCGTGGGCAAGGGAAATTATCTCACCTTCCTCACCGCCGACCATGGAGGTGTGAACAACGCTACCTTCCTGCAAGACCAGCGAATCCCTGCCGGCATCTGGAACAAGAAGGGATTGGTAGAAGAACTGAACCAGCTTCTGAAGGCTAAGTTCAATACCGACAAGGACCTCGTGAAGACCATTATGAACTATCAAGTATTCTTCAATACCAACACCATCGAGGAACTCGGTCTGGATTATGCAGCTATCAAGCAGGCGGTGGTAGATAGACTGAAGAAAGACAAGGATGTGCACTATGCCTTCGACATGGAGAAGACCTCTACAGAGAGCATTCCAGAAGAACTGAAGTTCCGTGCCATCAACGGTTACAACCGTGAGTGCAGCGGTAGCGTCCAGATTGTACTGAAGCCAGCCCACTATGAATACGGCAACGGCAAGGGAACCAGCCACGGAGCATGGAACCCATACGATATCCATATTCCTTGCCTGTTTATGGGTTGGGGCATCCAGCATGGCGAAAGTGCCCAGCCTCACTATATGACGGATATTGCCGCTACCGTTTGCGCGATGCTGCATATTCAGGCACCTAACGGCTGCATCGGCACACCGATATTTTAAATAAAGTAAATGCAAAAAAATAAAGGCTAGGTTTTCCAAAATCGGGAACCTAGCCTTTTTTTATTCATACATAAAACTTTAAAAAGGCCCAGTGACTTTTACGCCACAGGACCTTCTTTATATCTTTTATGGGTTGCTTATTATTTGGTATTCAATACCACCTTCTTCGATTTTAAGCTATCGCCAACAACATTTAGTTCAACCTTTCCTGCCTTGTCACTTGCTCGCAATATCACGAGGGCTGAACCTTGGAAGAGGGCGCGCTGGATGGTCTTCTCCAACTGGGTCTTTCCGATATGGAGTTCATCAGAGGCAATGTTTCCATTATCCACTGCCACGATATCGGCAGCACCCTTCACGGTGAAAGTCAACTTATCGAAGGCCTTCTTATCCTGAGGACTTACCACTCTTCTACCCTTCTTATCAACGGCATAAATGCGAACGTGCAACAAGTCTTGTCCATCTGCATGCCAAGTCTCCACATCAGGCACCAACTTCAAGGCTACCGCCTCGCCAGTGGTCTCAATCTGATGGCGAGCCACCACCTTTCCATCCTTCTTGGCTACAGCCACCAAGGAACCAGGAGCATAAGCGATGTTGTCCCACTTGATGCGAGCTCTCAACTTAGGATCTTCAGAGTTCTTCTTCACACCGAGGCTCTTGCCATTGAGGAAGAGTTCCACCTCATCGGCATTGGTATAGGTATAGAGCGACACTTTCTCGCCAGCCTCACGATTCCAATTCTCCGACAATTTGCCAGCCGACACATTGATACCATTCCACTGCACGTTGCCGCCCGCCTTCTCGATGACACCGATATGCACGGTTGGCTCATCGCTGAACATACTCTTCACAAAGTAAGCATCAGGCTTAGGTTGAAGAGATAAGTCGAATACACCCTGGTTCCATCCCTTCACAGGCCATCCCATGCTCTCGCCAAGATAGTCGATGGAACCCCAATAAGCCAGCCCTAGCACCTTGTCACGGTCCATCTCATAGAAGTTGGGACCCATCGCTGCCGTACTAGCCTCACTCTGATAGAACGTTTTCTCTGGATAGCGTTTCATATCACCAGGGAAATACATATAGCGATAGTTATAGGAGTTAACCTCTGTAGCCACCGCCAAGTCGGCAGGGATGCTATCGGTTTCAAGATTGCGATAACGAGGATGCATGGCAACCGTGGTGAGACGAGTATTATCATAACGATGCAATAATTCCTTCTGCAACTTATAGGCAGTCACACCCCAGTCGTTGAAAGGCAGGTTGCTGTACTGCTGCAACTCATTGCCCAAGCTCCAAAGGATAACTGAAGGATGGTTGCGATCACGCTTCACCCATTCAGGGATGTCCTTCTGCCAAAGGCTCTCCCACTCCACTCTGCCACCGGCATACTGCGTGAGCCACTTATCGTAAAGTTCATCCACCACCAAGATACCGAGTCGGTCGCAAATTTTGAGGAAGTCCTCGCTATAAGGGTTATGCGAAGTGCGCACATGATTCATGCCAAACTCCTTCATCAGCTTCAATCGCTTCTCGATGGCACGAGGATAAGCGGCAGCACCGAGGGCACCAAGCGTATGATGATTGGCATAGCCCTTCAACAGAACCTTCTTGCCATTAACCAACAAGCCCTTCTGAGGATTCATCTCAATGGTGCGAACGCCGAATGGTTCCTTGATTTGGTCAGCTACATGGCCGTCATTGTCAAAAAGCGTCACCTCTGCCGTATATAGATAAGGTGTATCACAAGACCAGAGCTTAGCATTATCTAGTTTGACACCAGGCAATTCATACTCTCGGTCTCTCCACTTGGCATTGAAATCGATATTGCTCTTCTGCTCAGCAACCACCTTGCCATCGGCATCGAGGATGCGAACCTGCACAGGGATAACAGCCTTGCCCTGTCCCTTAGCCACCTTTTGCTGGTTGATGATATTTGCCTGAATTTTCACCTCCTTGTTATTCTCCGTACGGATGTAGAGTGGATGACGAGGGAAGAAGAGATTCTTGTCGGTCACGATGAGGTTGACATCACGGTAAAGGCCAGCCCCTGTGTACCAGCGAGAGTTATTCGGGTTACGAGTATCCGCCTTCACGGCGATTTCATTCACCTGTCCCCATTTCAAGAGTTTGCTCAAATCAAGGTCGAATCCTAGATAACCATAATCGGTGCCACCAATACGCTTGCCATTGAGATAGACATCGCCCACGAGCATGATGCCCTGGAAGTCGAGCACGATGCGCTTGTCCCTCCATTCCTCATTCGGAGTGAGTTCATAACGATACCAGCCGATGCCCATCTCCTTGAATCCACGAGAACTCAAACGGCTGCGCACATTGCTGCCCGCATCACTATTATCAGGACGCTCGCTGGCATCCGGAGCCACCCAGTCTTGCCCTATCAAGAAGTCGTGAGGCAGATTCACCACCTCATCACTCCCCTTGGACTCTTTCAAACTTGCGATATTGCTGACATCACCACGATGAAATTGCCAGCCCTTATCTATATTGATTGTATCACGCACCGCTGCAAGGCTAGACATAGGCAAAGCCATGCTCGCCATCAAAAGCGAGGCGAAGAGTACTTTTGAATTCGTCATTTCTAATTTTCAATTTTTATTTTTTAATTCTTAATTAATTACCATCTGGCTTGGCCGTATCCTGCTTCACTGATGAATACCAAACGAACTTATTGAAGTCATCGGGCTTGGCTGGATTGTAGTCCTTCCAGTCAGAGCGTAGGTATTTCACGATAGGCAGGTTGAGCTGCTTCATGCCCATCACCACCATCTTAGACACCTCGTAAGCGCCGTATGGATTGAAATGAGTATTGTCGGCAAGAGCCTTAGGCTGATTAGGGAAGGTATTGGCAGGATAATGTACCAATGCCTTTGTACTATTTTCATAACCAAGCGTTTCGAAGAAAGTACGGGTCATATCGTGCAATTCGATGACAGGCACGCCCTCACGCTTTGCCACCATACGCATCGCATCAGGATAATCTCCATGAGTCTCTTGAATCTTACTATGAGTGGCATCATCGAAACGACGACGCTGTGTAGGAGTTACGAAGATGATGTTGCCACTCTTCTTGCGCACCTCGTCGACAAACTTCTTCAGATTAAACGAGAAGTTATACCAAGCGCCACTGCCCGCAGACTTCTCCTTCTGGTCGTTGTGTCCGAACTCACAGATGACATAATCGCCCTCCTTCATCATCGCCAACACCTTGTAGAGGCGATTGGAAGCCAAGAATGAGCCTGCCGTCAAACCACTCTCCGCATGATTGGAGATGGCGACCTCAGGACCAAACCAACGAGTTACCATCTGCCCCCAAGAAGCGTAAGGTTCAGTAAACTGATCAACCACGGTAGAATTGCCGCAGAGGAAAACGGTAGTGGTCTCAGCAGAAGCCGGCTCCACCTTGATACTCTTCACGGCAGGAGCTGCACCAGTAAATTCCAAGGTCAACTTCTCATCCCAAGTGAAGTAGTCTTTCTCGCGAGGCTTGATTCTCACGTTCATCTTTTCATTGATATACGGGCTACGCTTGTTGACTATGAAAGAATAAGTTTTGAACTCACCTTTTTTGGTAGCTACCTCATCGAGCATCAATCTTCTGTTCTCGGCACGCACCACAGTCTTGCCCGCTTTCTTCTTCGAGCCAAGCACAACGGTCACCTTATAATTACCATCGGCTACCTTGACTGAGTAGAAGAAAGGAGCATTGCTCTTCGCCTTAGGAACTGCCACGATGTCATAGCCATTGCCATTCTCTGCAGAATAAGTAGGCTGATTCTTGGTCAAGTCGATAACATAACTCTGGGCATGAGCTTTCACCGTAGATGCCAACAGCAACAGACTTGCAAATAAAAAATGATTTGTTTTCATATTGATAGTTGGTTATGATTACTTATATAATTAGTTATTTTATAAATCTGTTGCAAAATTACCTCAAAAAAAACGAAATCAACCTTGCTTTTTGTCCTTCTTATATAAAAATTGTTCACAATCATTGTTTTTGTACCATTTTTATAGCAACCTTCCATAGTACCTTAAGTCTTTCTTCATAAAACAACAAGAAATTATAATTGGGCGTACAAATATACTAACAATCGTACATACAGTCAGACCAACAAAACAGTTTGCTTTGTAATTTTGCAGCAAAATAAAACAACGCATTAACAAAAACACAAAAACAATGAAAATCAAACAAGTTCAAACTTTAAGTAAAATGTTAGTCATCCTAGCATTCCTATCACCATTTCTTCCTTTAAAGTCAAAGGACATTATATGGTACGATGGCAACCATGCTGTTTCTTATTTTGTGCAGACAAGCACTGACCCTGTCGTAAAAATAGCCCTAGATATGTTTGAAGGGGACATAAAATCCGTTACAGGCAAGAAAGCAATAAAAAGCAATAAAAAGACTGCAAACATTCGTATCATCGAGCTGGACAAAGCATCAGTCTCACTCAAACAGCGCCTGGTAAAACAAGGTATCAAGGTAGAAGAGATTCATCGCCAAACAGATGGTTTCCTTATATTAATAGTAGGTGACCAGATTGTTATAATAGGTACTAACGGAAGAGGAACAGCCTATGGGGTGTTAGAACTGTCACGCCTGGCAGGTGTAAACCCATGGGTATGGTGGGGAGACGTCGTACCAGAAAAGAAACAACAGCTCACTATCGACTCAAGTTTCACAACACTTCAAGGAGCCTCGGTAGAATATCGTGGTATATTTATCAATGATGAGGATTGGAGCCTTCGTCCATGGAGTTATGGGAATTACGAAAAAGCAGAATTTGGAAAAATCGGAATTCAGACATACAAAAAAATTTTTCAACTTTTGATGCGATTAAGAGCAAATACCATTTGGCCAGCGATGCACGAGGGCACAAAAGCTTTCTTTAACATACCAGGAGCAAAAGCGGTTGCAGACAGTTGTGGCATCGCTATCGGCTCTTCCCACTGCGAGCCTTTACTCCGCAACAACTTAGCAGAATGGAATGAGACAAAACGTGGTTCTTTCAATTACATCACCAATAAGCAACAAGTACAAAACTATTGGGCAGAACGACTTAAGGAGGTTAAGCTTTCCAAGGGTGGCAACCTGCTAACCATCGGTATGCGTGGCATCCACGATGGAAGTATGCAGGGAGTAAAAACCATGCAAGAAAAATTTGATGGACTCCAACAAGTTATCAACGACCAACAATATCTTGTCAGCAAGTACCTCGGAGCCACCAGCAAGCAGACCCAAATTTTCATTCCATACAAGGAAGTACTAGACATTTATAACATGGGGCTGAAAGTTCCTGACTATGTAACACTCATGTGGTGTGACGACAACTACGGCTACATGACTCGCCTATCAGATGCAGCTGAACAAAAACGATCTGGAGGAAGCGGCATCTACTATCACTTGAGTTATTGGGGAAGACCCCACGACCACCTTTGGCTGACAACAACTCAACCAGGTTTGATTTACAATGAGATGAAAACAGCCTATGACCATAATGCACGTAAAATTTGGCTTGTAAACGTACACGACCCTAAAGTTGCAGGCTATGACTTGGAGCTATTTTTAGATATGGCTTGGAACATCAACAGCGTAAAAGCAAATACCATCAATAACCATTACCAAGCATGGCTATGCCGTCAATTTGGTGAAGAAGTAGGTAAAAAGCTTTTTCCTGCCATGCACGAGTTTTATAAGCTCTGCGGAGAGCGTCGCCCTGAATTTATGGGATGGAGCCAAGTAGAAGTTGATAAGAAATTGTATGACAGAGGCTTGACACCAGTCCGCAACACAGAGTTTTCCACATCAGTCTTCGGCAACGAACTAGACAGGTATTTAGAGCGATATGCTGCTGTTGCATCCCAAGTGAAAGAACTAGAACAAGCCATTCGTCCTAAGCTGAAAGACGCTTATTTTGCAGCAATAGAATACCCAGTATTGGCTGCGGAAGCACATGCCCGCAAAATTTTATGGGCACAAAAAGCTCGCAACCTTGCGAATGGAAGTGCCAAAGCAGAAATGAGGGACAACTACAAGATTGCCTATCATGCGGTGGCACAAAGCCAAAAAGCATATCAAGAGATTATCGACTTGACAAATTATTACAACAAAAAGATGTCTAATGGCAAATGGCTATACTCTATGAATATGCGCCCTCGCGAATTGCCTGTATTCGCTGCGCCAAATGTTCCAACCTTGCTAACCGATTCGCAAGTAAAAGAATGGCTACAGAAGACATGCGGCACAAAAGTACATCCTTTGAATACGGAGGGTTCCATTGCACACAACGCCTGTGAATATCAAGAGGCATCAGCAGGAACGGAAGTAGTTCAGATGTTAGGACATAGCATGAATGCTGTTGCTCTAGCCAAGAATGGACACTTAAAATATTCTTTTACAACCACCAAGGACAGCAACGCCATACTGCGTGTAGCCCTAATACCTACGCAACCGAACGACAAGGGTGAACTACGTTTCTCCATAAGTGTAGATGGAGCAGAGCCAACAATATACAATCTAAAAGAACCATTCCGCTCTGAACGTTGGAAACTCAATGTACTTCGTGGACAAACTATAAGAGAATTGAAACTAGATGGTCTGAAAAAAGGGCAACACACGCTAATTATCAAAGCATTGGACAATCACATCCTCATAGACCAATGGATGATTGATTACGACCATAAGAGAAAGTTCTATCTTTTTCCTGTGGATATAACAACGAAAAACAGATAGCGCCAAGAGTCCTTAACTTATAGAAAGAAAGGAGCACACCACTCCGTTTGGAATTGCCATATAGCCTTACCTACCTTTTTTTTAGGAAACTGCGGCTATATGGCAATTCTCCCTAGTAACTACTCAGCACCCCTATAGAAAACTTCTCGTTAATAAAGCATAAACTTGATTTTGCTTATTTTCTTCATCATTACAAACTTTTTAATGATTGAGTCGATGAGGACGTAGGCTGTTTAAAACAGTTCATTTAACGAGTTCTTTTCCGATGATGCCTCCAACATGTCTCCTTTGTCTATTATCGCCTTTCAACAGATTATCTGCCAGGAGATGCGTTTTTGCATTCCCCGTAAGTCAAAAGTCTGCGTTAAGGGATGTAAATCGTGATTTTGCCATGTGGAGAAAAATGCTTATCTTTGCACCAAAAAATGGCAAGCGACTGTACTGACATAGATGTTGTTTTGCGCCAGATAAATCAGCGTCTGCGCAAACTTGAGAAGTCCGACTCCGAGAAGACTGAGGAGATCGGACGCCTCAACCGTGTCATTAACCAGAAGGACGTGGAGATACATAATCTAAAGACAGAACTTGCTTCCACAAAGGCAGAACTTGCCGTTGCTAAAGAGCGCATCAAGGAACTCGAGGGAGCTGATGACGATACATCAAGTACACCAGGAAAGCCCGAGAAAAACAGCAGTAACAGCAGTATCCCTCCATCCGTAAATCACCGTTAGAACGTAACTCCTGATTTTCAGCAGTTAGCACATCCAACATTTTTCAAAAAAACATATTATTAATTGGTATTGTCAAAGCTACCAATTAGGCAGCCTTGACATTCACCTTTTTGTTCGAGTTATAATTACATGGGATTAGGGACATGAAGTCTTGCTCCCCCTCCATCAGTCGGGTGAGTATATCTTCTATATAATCGCCAAAATTAATGTCATTCAACTTGCAGCTCTCAAAAAGTGAGAACATAAAAGCTATGTTTTCCGCACCTAAATGGCTACCGGTATGCATCCAGTTTCGCCTACCCATAGCCAAGTGGCGGAACATTCGTTCGACCGCATTGTTATGCATCTCGACACGACCATCCTGCAAGAACACCTTGAAGGCCTTCTCGTCATCAAGTACATAGTTGACTGCTCGCTGAACCATTGCACCATAAGAAGAATCAAGCTTGATCTTCTTCAACAACTTCATCAACTTGCCAACGATCGATGCACTGTACTTAAGTCTAAATCGGCGTCGCTGCTTTGCAGTATGCTTGCGTATCTTCGACTCTCGCTCTATCTGGAAGAGGTAGTTCATCATCAAGATGATTACACGCACACGATGGTCAGAGATATAAGCATCCACGAAGCGATGGCGGGCATGGAACCAGCAAGCTGTACGCACAAGTCCCATTTCCTCCAAATCCTTCTCAATCGTCTCATACAAGACTGCTCTGTCTGCGGTAAATACCCTTATACAAGAGTCCTTGAAGATGGCATCTTCCTGCACACTGTGACTACGGCTACCCTCCTTATATTCCATCACACAAAGCTTGGCTTCCATGGAGAGGGCAGCATGGATGTACTCCACATTATACTTAAACTTGTCTTCCTTACTCTCACGACTGCGAACCACGATTCTTGACTCGTCATTCTGGGTATAGACACACTGACGGATACGCTCGAGCATCACAGGTCCCAAGCGTTCACGAAGATAAGTCATGATTTGCTGCATCCAACCGTTCAAGGTTGACTGAGCTACCTTCATACCCATCTGTGACAACATATCCAACAAGCGGTTTTCGGAGAGATGATAGGCGAACTTCGACTCCAGATAGAACCTACAGAAGGATGGCATCAAAGGATTACCCTTGATGATACTCTGAGGATACTTGCTGCTCTGAGGATCAGAACCTGGTACATTAAAGCGTGCTATCTTGTATTCCTTACAATAAACCTCTTGTTTCTGATAGAAGAACAGACGGACTACCCACATGTCCTTCTTACCCTTACGTATGATAACCTTTGCATTCTCAGGAAGATCAGATTTATCTATGCCGAAAGACTTCAAGACTCTAGCTGTTGTTGTATAACGCTTGCGAGGGAGTTGACTATCTGATTCCTGCTTTTCTGTTTCTGTTTTCTTAGGCAGTTTTACAGCTGGTTGCTCTGGAGCTGAAGATGCCTTAGACTCTTCATCCTTATGCTTTTCATCCAACGCCTCGTCAGCAGCATCACTGATTTTCTTTTTCAATCCATCAAGCCCCAACTCATTGACCTCAGCATCGGATGTATCCAATACACCATTCAAGAGCTTGGTCATATCTGAGTTATGAGCAAACTTCCTATGAAGGAGAACCTCGATGATCGTTTTATAATCAACCTGAGCCTTGTCTGCTATATCCAACAAGGCATTTGCCTTTTCATAATCATCTGCCTTGGAATGAAGCTGAGATACCTCTGCCCGTAAATCTGAGTTATCAGATTCCGCTTGGGTTAAAGCCACCTCCAACACATAGATACGAGCATTTGCATCTGATAAATCTTCGCTTAACATAGAGATACGCTCTTTTGCCTTGTCAAGTTCCTCCGACAACTCTGTATCACCTTGCTCAATCTGCTGTTTGAGCAAGCCAACAAGCCGTTTGGACTTGGCAAGGTCATTGCTAGCTTTAGTCAACATTGACTTATACGTAGCAAGCTGCATCTCTATGTTACTCTTGTTATTTATCATGTGTACAAAGGTACTAAATTTCTGCGACACATACAACTTTTTCTCGTTAAGAAAAGTTATATAACTATTTGTTTTTCAGAAGATTATAATGTTTTAAAAACAAAATTTCCTCGTATTCCTTGTTTTTCTTTTCCAATACTTCTTTTGCTGTCAGAAGAGATTTGCGCTCTCTCAATAGAGCAAGCAGAGCTTCCTGCTTGCCTAAAATATACTCTTGGATCTCTACCATCGCATCCATGATTTCAACCTGACGCAGGTTCATTCGAGAAATTTCCTCCCGAATCGCCTTTTCATCAGATGAACCTTGTTGCAATGAGACTTGAAGCTCTGCAACACGAGATTGCATACGCTTCAGTTCTGCATGCATGGATGGTATCAAACTCTTAATATCAGTATTCATAATATGATTTCCGTTTGTACGGATGTTGATAGCAACAGTATCAATGTCTCACGGCTTATCTTATGACAGCGAGCTGCCTCCAAGAAGCGAGGCTTGAGAAACTTACCGTCATCAAACCACTTTTGGTATAAGACAAAACCATTGATATCATAATGTAATATTTTAACCTTGCGGTAATCCTTGGAATAGAAGATGAAGGCTTCATCATAACTATAAGGATCATGCTGCATTTTTTCACGGATGATTCCTGCCAAGCCCTCACGACCATTGCGCATATCAGTTGGTGTGGAACTCAAATAATAAGTTGTTCGAGAAGTGAAGTTCAGCATGGCTATGACATTTTACGCAGCAGTTCTGCAACTGCAAACAGGTTAGTACACTTGATTTCCATCTCATCACCAGTCGGAGACTTCAATATCAGTCTCTCAACTTGCCAACCTGCAGGAGTTTGTTGCTCGGGAACAAAATTCTCCTCAACAGTCAAAGCGATAAACTCACCTTCGCCTAGCTTCTTGTTTTCATCTGGTTGAAGCTTATTTGAACGATATGATTTCTTAAACTCAATGAGCCAGTCATAATCCACTGCCTCATCCTTACAATACTTGCGCAAGCTACGACCTTTACGATTTTGGTTGTAATCCTGCATCACTTTTTCGAAATATTCCCTTGTTTCCATTATCAAACTGTTTTGATTACGGATGCAAAGGTAATATATTATATAGGTACCGCCATACGGGCTAACGGTGATTTACCCTCCATCCCAAGAAAGTATCGCTTCCCGTGAGCTGCGCAGGACAAAGTCTCTTCGCAAGCCAAGCGGAAAGCCGAGCGGTGGACAGCCTGGCCACAAGGGTCACACACTGCAGACTATAGCAGAACCAGACGTAATTGTAAAGCACGAACCCGTCTATTGTAAATGCTGTGGTCGGCTCTTGATTGATATACCATGCCAGAAGATCCGTAAGACACAAATTGTTGATATCAAGGTGGTCGTAGAGACCTGCGAGGAACAGTATTACGAGAAGGTCTGTGAATGCGGTTGCGTAAACAACTGCGAAGCTCCCAACTGTCGTATCAAGTATGGTGACAACCTCCGTGCACTGGTGACATACCTTAATGTAGTGCAGTGTATTCCGTTCAAAAGGATTGCAGAACTTATATCCGACCTGTCCGGCCAGAATATAAGTGAGGGTACAGTGCAGAACATACTCAAAGAGAATAGCGGCAAGGCAGACTGTGCATATGAGGAAATACGCAAGAGGCTGGAAACAGCGTCTGTCGTAGGAGCCGATGAAACTGGTGCTACGGTAGGAAAGCATCTGCATTGGAACTGGATATTCCAGAACGACCTGCTTACATACGTGTTCCAGTCAGAATCGCGAGGTCAGAAGGCCATAGATTCCAGGTTTCCAAAGGGATTTCCCTATTCGACACTTGTGACTGACAGACATCAGAGCTACTTCAAGATGAATGTTAAGGACCATCAGGTCTGCCTGGCTCATCTTCTTAGGAATGCAGAGTATCTGAACGAACTGGATCCAAACCAGAACTGGTCACGGAGATTCATCCAGCTGATAGAACATTCTATAAATCTCAGAAGAGAGGACAACATTACCTCTAGAAAGATAAAGGTACTGAAGACAAAGATGAAGAACCTCTTGGGTGAAAGCCTCACGCATTTAGATAACGAGTTTGAGAAATTCAAGAGAGGTATCCTTAAAGTCAAAGACTACCTGTTCACCTTTCTCTCCAATCCAAGTGTGCCTTACGAGAACAATGCCAGTGAGCGGGGAGTTAGGAAAATCAAGATAAAGCAGAAAGTCAGCGGTTGCTTCCGAACAGACAGCGGTGCCGATGATTTTGCCAAGCTACACTCCATCGCAGAAACTGCTATGAAGAACGGAAATTCGAAATTCAATGCAATTCTTGCTGTAGTACAACAGTAAGACGATTACTCATGACCATAGGGGTGCTGAGTAGTTACTCTCCCTATTTTTAAAGTTAAAGTATCAAAAAAAAGTTGATTATTAAGAAAAAAACAACTACTTTTGTGTTTACAATAGCTAAATAAGCTATCAAGAAACAAACAAGAAACAAAGAACATCTCTAAACTTACATATTTTTACATGAAACATTTCATCTCCTTTCTGTTTGCCTGCATAGTATCACTCTATGCCTCAAATTCACAAGCTAGCCTAACCTACGTCAACAAACTAGCAAGTCGACAAATTACTACTCTTGATGGTTTGCCAAGCAATACCATCACTTGTCTGTTACAAGCTCCCAATGGTTTTATGTGGATAGGAACCAACAATGGTCTTTGCCGATATGACGGTTACAACTTCACCTATTTCAAAAATATAAGTACATCGCCCAACCAAACTACAGACCAACATATAGGACGCCTCAAGAAAGACGCCAACAACATTTATGTACAAACAGCAAACCAGTCAAAAGCTACTTATAGCATTTCACAAGCAAGATTTGTCTCATATCAAGACGCAGCTAAACACGACATAAACACAAAGTCTCAAAACAAAGTTTTGTTCAAAAGGACATACCAAGGCTACACCTATATATATACATCCAGAAAGAGACTCACCGTATATGACAACCGAGGAAAGCTAATTCGCAAAAGCACAGCATACAACCAAGGTGTCATCAATGACACCTATTACCTATCAGAAAACACAGGCTCACTCTGGATATATCCTCCAAAAGGAAACATTCAAAAGCTAGACCTCTTACCCAATGCACACTACACTACGAATCGTAAGCAGAAATTCTTCATCGCACAAACAAACGACAACGAATATTACATAGCAACCTATGGTAATGGACTTTTCATATACAATTCCGCCACAGGTAGGCTCACTCATTACACAGCCCAAGACTTCCAGCCTATCATCCAGTCCAACTATCTATGCGCACTAACCATAGACAGTGATGGCAATATCTGGATTGGAACAGAAGAAGCAGGTTTGTTCTGTATTACCCCATCACAAGAAAACGAAGTCAAATACCTCTATCCAGCCTCTAACGAACTAGGAGATTGGGGTAATTATATAGAAGCTGTTCATATAATCTCAGACAAAGAGTTCTATATCGGAACACGTCAAGACAAAGTGTTCCGTTGCAACATAGAAACAGGACAAAATGAACTCATACTAGAGACTAAGGATATTGTAAAGGACATATTGAAAGATAGAAAGGGACATCTTTGGATAGCAACCAGAGGTGAGGGCATTTATATAGACAATACTCACTACACGTCGTCAAACAAGACCAATCATATCCCATCCAACAAGATTTTTTCCATCAAAGAAGACCCTAAAGGCAGAATCTGGATAGCTACCTGGGAAAATGGTCTTCTCTTAACAGACAATCATGGCAAAAGACAAAACTTCAGAACATTTCTAAACAAGGAATTAAACTCAAGCAGAATACAAGGTCTTGAGCTAGCCCCTAATGGAATCTTATGGATTGCCACCTTTGATGGCGTATATTCCATAGACACCCATTTGAAAGACATAACAGAAAAGGATTTCAAGCATTACCATAACACCCAACTTCCTGGCAATGAAGTGATAAGTCTAAAAAGTATCTCTGACAAAAAATTATACCTTGGCATCACTGGAACAGGATTGATAGAATGCAAACTTAACCAAAAAGGAGAAATTATTGGATATGAGAACATCAGCAAGAACCTACATCTTGGCATAGACAACATCAATTCTATAGAAAAGGACAAATATGGTTATTTGTGGATAGGAACAGGAAACGGCATATACCGTCTATCAGCAAACTGCTCTGATGTTCGCAGATATGAATTTTCAAATACATTCGCAGGCAATTTCTTTAGCACAAGTGCCTCTGGAGTGACCCCAAATGGCTTGTTACTTTTTGGGACTAGAAACGGTCTAGCCATCATAAAACCATATCCTACGACCAAGAAGGTTGCCGTACATCCATGTCTCATCACTAGCATAAAAATCAATGGTAAATCTATTGAAGATGAAGGAGAGCCGAAAGCATTAGAACTAAAAAAGGATAAAATTGAGCTATCATATCACCAAAATAGCCTTCATTTTTACTTTTCTAGATTCCACTATGCTAGCATCTATAATGTATACCAGTATTACCTGGAAGGATTCAATGAGGATTGGTTAGAACCAACAACACAGAGTCACGTAGCATATACGGACTTAAAACCGGGTAAATATGTATTTCATGTAAGAAGCATCATCAATGGCACACCGCAACCAGAGACAACATTCTCCATCACCATCAATCCACCATTCTATGCGACATGGTGGGCGATTCTCTTGTACCTCATTATGGGAAGCGGCATCGTTTACAAATTGTATCGCAATCGCATAGACCGATTCCACATCCAACAGCAAATGAAACTGGAAAAACAAATCACCGAATTTCGTCTCAATTTCTTCACTCACGTAGCTCACGAATTCCGCACTCCACTTGCCATCATCCAAGGAGGAGTAGACAGTCTTATGCAACACAAAGGTTCTGAACTTCCACAGTCAGCACTAGCCTCGACCTACCGAGGAGCCCAACGTTTGTTGCGACTGGTAAACCAGTTTCTAGAATTTAGGAAAATCAGCAACCATGCTACCAAACTAAATGTAAGCAAAGGCAACATCATTGCTTTTGCCAAGCAGCTATACAATGACTTTTGGAACGTGACCAACCAAAAAGAAATTAATTTTACGTTTATCCCTTTCAGTAACCAATTCGAGGTAAGTTTCGACCATGATAAAATAGAAACCATTATCTATAACTTACTGAGCAACGCCGTAAAGTACACACCTGTCAAAGGAAGTATTGAATTTAAAATATTGAAGGAAAAAGAGAGCCTCGTGTTCACCATCAGCAATCAGGGGGAAGAAATAAAAGCTGAAAGAAGAGAGCAACTCTTTAAACCTTTCATGCAAGGTTATACATCCCAAGGCGGTATGGGCATCGGTCTATACTTAGCTCACCACTATGCCAAGGAGCACAAAGGCCAGCTTTGTTACTATTATATAGAAGAAAGCCATCAAAACGTCTTCGAATTCACCATTCCTGCCTTCGACGAAGCTTATTCTGCAACCGACTACCAAGAAGAAGCATTCTCGCTACAAGACAGCAAGGAAGGGAAAAAGCGCCTAAACGAAATTATCAAAGAAATGCAAGGGGAGTCCATCAACAACCAGCACATAGCCATCATTGAAGACGACCCAGACATGATGGAACAACTGAAACAAGAAATCGGAGCTTACTTCAAAACCGATTGCTACATGAACGGCCAGCAAGGTTACGCAGGTATCTTAACTGCACCCCCTGCATTGATTATCTGCGACGTAATGCTTCCAGATCTAAATGGATACGAAATCGTCAAACGATTGCGCATGCACCAACCCCTGCAAAACATTCCTATTATTATGCTTACAGCACTTGAAGACGAAGAGCATCAAATAAAAGGATATAAGTGCGGAGCTGATGACTATATGACGAAACCGTACAATGCAAGGGTTTTGATGGCTCGTATCATACAACTGGTGAAATGGGCACAAAACAAGGACAATACGGCTGAGATTGCAAGCGAGAAGGCCATTAACAGCTCTGACCAAGAACCAAAAGATGACATAAAAGATGTCATCATGGAGAGCAAGGCCGACAAACTATTCCGTGAGAGTATAAGAACCATCATCGCACAAAATATCAGTCAACCAGGTTTTACCGTTGACAAGATAGCAGAAATGATGCATATGGGACGCACTAAGTTCTATGGTAAAATGAAAGAGCTAACAGGCATCTCCCCAAACAAATACTTGCAAGCCGAGCGTATGCGCCTTGCGGCCCAACTACTCACAGAAGGCAAGCTGAACGTAAGTGAAGTAGCACTTAAGGTAGGCATCCAAGACCCGACCTACTTCTACAAATGCTTCAAGGCAAAATATGGAATTACGCCTAGCAAGTATGCACAAACCCAGCTAGTTGAGAAAGAAAGCGAAGAGTAAGAAAAAGGATGGCAAAAGTGTTTGCCATCCTTTTTCTTACTCTTTAATACCCAGGATTCTGTATCGCTGACTTTTGCTCATTTGACAAAGGTGATCCATCTTCATTGGTTAAGCCATCCAAGAATGTCTGAGGAATTGGACGGTAATAGTGCTTGGCAGGGTCAAACATACCAATACCTGCATTAGCAGAAGGATTGAACGTTTTCCAACGCTTCTCCAAAGTCTTGGTACGTGCCAAATCTTCCCAGCGTTGGCTCTCTCCGATTAGCTCACGAGTGCGCTCATTCAATAAGAAGCACATCATTTTTTCTGCTACAGAGGTGCAACCCAAAGCATCGTAGATGGGTTGGTCTGGCTTAGAATTCAACACATCGTCTATGGTGTTCAAATGCATCAAGCTCTTTGTTTGTTCTGTTGTCACGGCCATATTATTTGATTCAAAATAGGTATTTTGATCGGTATATATGGCACCATCCGAAGAATAGCCACCACCCTTGCCTGTGCAAACACTATTTTTCTTATATGCTTGACCACCATCGCGGCTGACAGAGCGATCTTCTCCATCAGCATAACCTGCACGGTCACGCACCATGTTGAAGTATTTCAAGGCATTCTCATAATCCCCCTTACGGATATAAGCTTCAGCCACCATCAACACATCGTCGGCAGAACGAGCAATGATTGCATCTCTCGTACCAAACTGATTGGCTATGGCGATACGAGCACCATCTCTGAACTTAGACAATGCTACGAAGCGTTTATTCTTCAGAGTAATCAGCTCATTGCCCACATTCTTGGTTCTATCCGCATTCATATTCCAAGAAAAATCCTGTCCTTTATAGTAACGTACAAAGGTATGCTCTTTTTGGACAATACCATCCAAACAAACATAATCGCTTGATTTTTCTCCAGTCAAGTCGGTATAACGTGAGTCACCAGAAGCATTGACGATATATTTGATAGCAATGTCTCCTCCCTTGAATCTTTTTCCATTAGGCTGTGCATCTACAGGAAACGCATCAGGATAGGCTTCCATTGTTTTCTTATCCCAGGCAGGAGCACCCTTAGAGTCATTACATCCATATTTCGTAATAAAAGATTTCCAAAATCGAGAATCATTCACACGGTCGAACACTTGCATATCATACTCTGTAGAAGCCAGGCAAGAGAACTCTCTGTCACCCGAAATATCACGCTTACAACCCTTCATATCTTGATATATTGAAGGGAAATAGAGATGCATCTGGTTGCCATATCGTCCCCAAGTATCACTGTTATCTGAGAATTGAGCAGCAAGAACCACTTCTTTCACTTGCTCATTAGGACCATCAGGTTCCGTGTAGTCCCACAATTCTTGGAAGTTTGCACACAGAGGATGAGCCTTTATTACCTCATCGCCATAGCGAACCACAGCATCTAAATCTGCGTTCTTATAAGATTCGTTCCAGGATGCATACAGTTCGGACGCTCTAAACAAATGAGCTTTTGCCAAGAAATGAGCAGCAGCCGATTTAGTTATTCTTCCCAACTGTTTGTTCTCTGGAGAAGTAGGGAGAAGTTCGTAAGCTTTTTCGAAATCACTGATAATCTGAGCATAGCACTCCTCTTCTGAGTTTCTAGCGAATTGGTATCCGACCGTTGTTGTCGGCGAAAGTTTCAGAGGAACTCCACCATACTGCTTCACCAGTTCAAAGAAAGCATAAGCACGGAAGAAGTATCCTTCTCCCAAACGAGTATTATAGGTACTCGACTTTTCATTATAGAACAAAGGTACATTCTGGATAATCGTATTAGCAGGTTCAATCAAACCATACATATTATCCCACAGAGGCTTGTTGCTCGAAGACTCTTGAGAATTCAAGTCGTTGGAATAATGATGCCAAGCTGGTTTATCTGTGTTTCCACCCATAAACTCATCCACGCCCGAATTCCACATGTTGTACCCCCATTCATAATTGAACTTGAACTTCAATTTAGAATAAGCTCCCAACACCAAGTCGTCCAATCCCTCTTGGGTCTTGAAATACGTATTATCTCGTTCTGTGAGCAAATCCTCCTTTAAGAAAGAATCGCCACATGAGGTATTCAATACCAACGTTGAACTTGCAAGCAAAGCTGCAAACAGTATTTTATTTGTATTCATATCAATTATCTACTTTAGAAACCTACATTTATACCAATCACCCAACTCTTGATAGTCGTGCTAGAACCATAGCTCGTCGTATTATTGTCGTAACTCAAGAGATCGGTGTCAAGCCATTTACACTTCTTATATACATTAAATGGGTTCATAGCCTGCACATATAATTTCAGGTTGCTGATACCTAACCCATTAAGTACTTTCTGTGGGAAAGTATATCCCAAGGATATATTGCGCATCTTGATGTAAGAACCGTCCTGATAACCCATGGAGGAAGAATAGGTATCGGCCGACTGCTTATTAGAGCCAGGAGAATAATACTCCGCATCCTCATTAACATCCTTAATCCAATAGTCCAAGTCTCGCATCATAAACGTACCACCTAGGGTCTCCGCACCCTTGTTCACCGTAAATTTCCAGCGAGCGTACATAAAGAATGACAATTCAAAGTTCTTGTAGCTGATGGTATTCTGCCATCCACCAGACCAACGAGGACGAACTCTACCCACAATCGTGCGATCGTTGGCATCAATCTTTCCATCCTCATATACATCCTTGATTTTTATTTGTCCTGGTTTGCGTCCGAACTTGGCAGCTTCCTCTGCCTCTGAACTTTTCCAGATGCCATCATACACATAATCATAGTAAATACCGATTTCCTCACCCACAAAACGCTTGTTGTTGATATCCTCGGTCATTCCGTTGTTGAGCCTTGTGATTTTATTTCGGTCGATGGTCCAAGTCAGGGTACTTGTCCACTTAAAATTCTTTGTCATCACAGGTATTGCCGTCAACTGCAAATCAACACCCCATCCAGATGTTTCACCAACATTCGCCACCATGGAATTATAGCCATTGAGGGATGGAATGGTAGTGAGCAGCAAGCAGTCTGTAGTTTTATTGTGATAATAATCCACACTACCGCTGATGCGACCGTTTAGGAAGCCATAGTCAAGACCCAAGTTCCACTGCGAAGTTTTCTCCCATCCCAACTCTGGATTAGGGAATGGATTAGGATTCTTGGCTGAAGCATCCGATAACACATATCCAGGCACTGCATCTTGCCCACCCCATGTGTAGAACAACGACTGTACCCCACCCTTGGTGATGTATGGATCAACTGCATAATTACCAGAAATACCATAACCCAAGCGAAGCTTCAAATTGCTCACCCACTTCAGGCTCTTCATAAACTTTTCTTGATCAATGCGCCAGCCTAACGCCATAGAAGGGAAGCTAGCCCACTTATGCCCCTCTGCCAACTGCGAGGCACCATCCCATCGCATACTTGCCGTCAGCATATACTTGTCTTGGAAGGTATAATTCAGACGCCCCATATAAGAGGCGATGGCCTTCTCTGTCAGTCCCGTAGAATAAGCCAAAGGACTTCCTAGAGAGCTTGTGTTCCACCAAAGTTCCTTGGCAGTTGCTACATTAGCTGTTATATTCGCCGTCTCATGATGATATTTGGATGCACTCTGCAAGAGAGTTATACCGATACGATGATTCTTGGCAATGGTTTTATTATAATAAATCAAATTATCCAAAGTCCAAGACACACGATTATAAGGGTTATATTGTACCTTATTGTTTCCGTCACCATTGATTCCTTCAGCTGCATTAGCTACACCCAAGCGATAATACTGTAGCTCAGGACCAAACTGGATACGATACTGCAATCCATCTAATATCTTATAAATCTTTCCAAAATCTACCTGAGCTGCCACATGACCACTCAAACGCAAGTTGGTACGCTTATTGGTATTATACTGCAATTCATTGATTGGATTAACGATATTGATGTTACCCAACCAAGGAGTTCTGACATAATCACCATTCTCATCATAAGGCTCTGTCCAAGGCAACATACCTCGCAATGCGCTATAGTAATCTCCTGCTCCAGAAACCGACTTTGAGAAATTATAGCCATAACTTTGGTTGCCATAAGAAGCATTCATTGCAAAACTTAATGTTAATGGTGCAAGCGGTTTTGCCTCAAAAGAAGTATTCAATGTGAAACGCTGATAGCTCTGCCCTGGCTGAGTGCCTTTTTGATTCAAATAGCCAAAAGAGCCATAACCATTAAACTTGTCTGTGCCACCAGAAGCACTTATTGTATGTTCTTGCGTGATTCCTGTTTGTTTGCCTTGGCTAGTCCAATCATACGACCCGACCAACTCTGGATGATATACGCCATCAACCCAAGCTTTCTCTATGTTAGCCCAAGAGGTGGCAACGCCGCCAAAGAGTTCCTTGTCCGCATCATAATTTGGAGCGAACTCCTGACTAGAGTCTCCATATCCCTTGTTATTATAAGCGGCACGACGAGCGTAATCCAACCATTGTGAAGCACTCATCATCTTAGTCACATCATGTAATGTGGAAACTGTTACCGAACCTGCATAGCTTAGGCTAACCTTACCAACCTTACCTTTTTTCGTTGTCACCAACACGACACCATTTGCACCACGTGCACCATATATGGCTGTTGCCGAAGCATCCTTCAACACCTCGATGCTCTCAATATCTTGCGGATTAATGTTATCAATACCTCCATTCTGGATAATCATACCATCAACAACATAAAGTGGGCCACTATCTGCTGTGATAGAACGCTGTCCACGAATCGTGATGTTACCCACAGTTCCAGGACGCTGCGAATTGGTAATGTCAACACCCGCAGTTTTACCTTGCATTCCCTCTAGTGCATCCTTCACAGGCATCGCTGTCAAATCCTTGGAATCCAAGTGTGCCAAAGCACCTGTCACATCACTCTTACGCTGAACGCCATAACCAACAACCACGACTTCGTCCAAAGCCTTGTTGTCCTCTTGCAATGTTACAGTAATTATGTTTTTCCCTGCGACATTGATTTTCTGGGTGGTATAACCGATATAAGAGATTTCCAGGATAGCATTCTTAGGTACATTAGATAATGTAAAATTACCATCCAAATCCGTCACTGTACCATTGGTTGTACCATCAACCTTAATACTGGCCCCAATAACAGCCTCGCCATTATTATCAATCACTGTACCTTTTACTGTACGTGCTTGCTGTACTATATTTGTTGTAGCACTTGCCTGATTAATCCCTATAGGAGAAAAAGACAAAGCAGAACAAAACAAAGTAATTGGCAACATACCTTCTTTTACTAATTGCTTCTTTACCATAGTTTTAAAGTTTAAAATTGAATTGTTTTATTTTTTGTGGCAAAAGTATGAAAATATACCTTTCGCCAACTTGTCCAAACATCCGAAGACTTTGCTAAATGTACGATATTCACTGAATTTGTACATTATTCCAAATATTTTGAACAACACATAAGACTTTTTTTTGTTTTTTATTTGTACCTTTGCACCTAGTTAACAAATCAAACTACAAAGAAAAGATATGAGAAAAAAAACATTCGTGCTAAGTGCAAGCATCTGCTTATCCCAATTGATTCTTGCCCAAGTCCCCTATTCCAAGCCAGGCAGAAAATATGTAGAATTTCTAACTGTTGCTAATCATCCTCGCCGCACATACCAATTGGGCGAAGAAGCTCATATTAAAATTGAAGCTTTCAAAGGGGGCAATCCACTAGATGGTGACTATTTATATTATAAGGTGGGAGACGAGATGCTCTTGCCTGCCCTATACGACTCCATTCCTTTTCACGAAGGCAAAGCAGAGGTCTCGTTAGGAACCATGAAGCAACCAGGTTTTCGTGCCTGCAAATTCTACTTTATCGTAGAAGGCAAGCAATATATGGACGAAATCAAACTAGCTTACGCCCCTACAGAGATAAAACCATACACTGTGATGCCAACAGACTTTGATTTCTTTTGGAAGCAAAAGCTGAAGCAACTTGCAAAGATAAATATGACACCAAAGATTCTCCCAATGCCTCAGTACTCGACTAAAAATGTGGAGGTTTCGCTGGTAAAAATTACCGTGGGCAAGAATGGACGTTGCATGTATGGTTATCTAGCTAAGCCTAAAGACGGCAAGAAACATCCTGTGCTATTTCAACCACCAGGAGCTGGATCTTCAAGGGTTCGACCATACACTTACTTTGCAGAACATGGATTTATTGTAGTCACCTCCGAGATTCATGGCTTAGACCCCCGCCTTTCGGATGTCGATTATCAGATAAAACGAAACGAGATGACAAAGAATTACAATATGCAAGGCATCGAAGACAAAGAAACATTTTATTATAAAGATGTATACCTAGGATGCTCTAGATGGATCGATTTCTTATGCTCCCTGCCTGAGTTTGATGGTAAAAATGTCTGTGTAACTGGTGGCAGCCAAGGAGGAGCCCTCACTATTGTAACTGCCGCCCTGAATCCAAAGGTTACCTGCATAGCACCATTCTATCCCGCCTTGAACGACCTAACGGGCTTTTTACATCAACGTGCAGGTGGATGGCCAAAGTATTTCTCCCAAGAACATAAGACAGGCAAGTTTTCAGATGAACAAATCAAAAAAGCAACAAAAACTCTTGCATATTATGACGTGGTAAACTTTGCTCGCCGTATTACAACACCTGGGTTCTATTCATTTGGATATAACGACCCGACCTGTTCGCCAACCTCTATTCATGGCATGATTAACGAGATAAATGCCCCAAAGGTAATCGAAGTCACTCCATCTTCAGGACATTGGCGTTTCGGAGAAACCAATGACAGAAGCATAGAATGGCTAAAAGATAATTGTCACGCAAACAATAATAACAAAAAACAATCCAAATAAGACAATTAGAAAAGGACTATTAATGCTTCTTTTGGCTTTCATCGCTTTGGTCGATGCAAATGCTATGGAAAGAACTAGATAAAAACAAAGGCTAGACAAAAACAAAGGCTAGGTTTCCCTGAATCGGGAACCTAGCCTTTATTATTTTCTATTCAAAAGAGAAACTCTTTTTCATTCTTCATTCATGATTTCCATATATTCCTCGTAAGAGATATATCTGCCACCCATCGACTTGAGATGCGGGGTTTCCAGCTGACAATCTATCATCTTGCCTCCATGTTCCTGCAGATAACGAGCCAGGAAGATGAGGGCTATCTTTGAACCCGACGGAACCTTGGAGAACATGCTCTCGCCAATGAAGACCTTGCCGATGGTGACGCCATAAAGTCCGCCCACCAACTCACCGGTTTCATTATCCCATACTTCCACGCTTGCCGCAAAGCCCTGCTCATGAAGAGCGGTGAATGCCTGGATGATATTCTCACCCAACCAGGCACCATCTTCCTCGTAACGGCCATTGGTCTTGCTGCAGGCTCGAATCACAGCATCGAAATCTTCGTTGATGCCCACGCTGTATCGGTTCTTTCTCAGCAGGGTGCGCATGGAATGACTGATGTGGATTTCATCCGGGAAGATGACGAAGCGCTTCATCGGACAGAACCAGAGAATATCCGGCTGGTCACGAAAACTATACCAGGGAAAGATGCCGTTGCTGTAAGCCAGCAGCAAGCGGTCGATGCTCAAGTCGCCACCTACGGCAAAGCATCCATCCTCATCACCGTAATGCGGATCGGGAAAATAAATCTCTTCCGCATTTTCATCTATTTGTAATATCATCGCTTCCTAACAATTAATCACCAGTTCCTTGCCATCGAAATCCACACTGCCCTTGCCTGCCTTCTTGAGCTTGCCGAAGAGCAGCGCCTTCATCAGGATTGGCTTCAGGCGGTTGCCGATGACACGATCCATCTCGCGGGCACCATATTCCTTGGTGAAGCCCCACTCCAGAATCTTCTCGCGTGCCGCATCGGTAAGCGTGATAGAAACTCCCTTTGCAGCCAACTTAGCATCGAGCTGACGAAGCTTCTTGGCAAGAATCAGTTCTGCCATGTGCTTGTCCATATCGTTGAACACCACGGTGTCGGAAAGACGGTTGATGAACTCTGGCTTGAAGGTCTTCTTTACCTGAGCCAGCATCGCCTCGCCACGGGTTACATTGCCACTGAAACCTACGCTTGCCTGGGATGCATACTGCGCTCCGGCATTGGAAGTCATCACGAGGATTACGTTTCGGAAGTCTGCCTTCTGACCCTTGTTGTCGGTCAATCGGGCATAGTCCATCACCTGGAGCAGGATGTTGTAGATGTCGCTATGCGCCTTCTCAATCTCATCGAGCAGGAGCACGCAGTTAGGTGTCTTGCGGATGGCATCGGTCAAGAGACCGCCATCTTCATAACCCACGTATCCGGCAGGGGAACCGATGAGCTTAGCCACGGTATGCTTCTCAGTATATTCACTCATATCGAAGCGCACCAGCTCGATACCGAGTTCCTTAGCCAGAACACGGACCACCTCGGTTTTACCCACTCCCGTAGGACCCACGAAGAGCAGCGAAGCCATCGGTTTGTCATCATCCACCAGACCAGCCTTCGCCATCATCACAGCCTCAACCACCTTATCTACCGCCTTGTCCTGACCGTAGATTTTGTTGAGTATGCGCTGGCGGAGCGTAGCCAGGGAATCATTGTTTTCATCCTTGATGGCAGCCGCATCAATCTTGCAGACCTTGGTGAGAATCTGCTGGATAATCGCCTTGGTAACGTAAGAACGCTGGCGGTATTCCACAGGGTGCACCTCCAGATAAGCACCCGCCTCATCCATCAGGTCGATAGCCTTGTCAGGCAGACAGCGGTTGCTGATGTATTTGGCACTGGCACGAACGGCATACTCCAGGGCATCCTTGCGATAAGTTACATTATGAAACTTATTGTATTTATACTGCAAGCCCTCCAGGATTCTGATAGCCTCCTCCTCGGTAGGTTCCTTGATGTCAATCTGCTGGAACCGGCGCACGATGCCCTTGCTCTGAGCCATGTAGCGGTTGAACTCCTCGTAGGTGGTGGAACCGATGAATCGGATGTCGCCTGCCTCCAGATACTGCTTGAGCATATTGGAAGCATCAGGTCCGCCATCAGAGCCACGACCTGCACCTATCATATTATGAATCTCATCGATATAGATGATAGTGTTGCCTTCCTTGGCGGCTCCCTCCATCACCATCTTGATGCGCTTTTCGAAATCGCCACGATACTGGGCGCCAGCAAGCATCTGTCCCATATCCATACCATAGATGCGTGCTCCCTTAAGACGCTCGGGTACCTGATTCTCATTGATGAGTTTGGCAAGGCCATAAACGAGGGCTGTCTTTCCTACGCCCGGTTCACCGATGTGAAGCGGATTGTTCTTTTCGGCACGGCAGAGCACCTGAATAGTTCTATCCAGTTCCTGCTCTCGTCCGATGAGCGGATTGTGCTCCTCCACCTGATCAGAGATGCAGGTAACCAACTGATGCCAATCCTGAGGCTGTCGGCTTCTGCCCTCCTCTTCGTCTTCATCATAATCGTTATCATAGTCGTCCTCATCGTATCCATCGCCCATCAACAGCGTTTCGTCTCCCGGTTCATTTTCGAGCGGATAATAGCTATCCACGCTCGCCAGGAACTCGCCCTGTCGGTCTCCTACGTTCTTGCACAACAGGAAAGCAGCTTCTGAGTTCTGCAAGCCAAACATCGCCTGCACGAAATGAGGCACATTCACGAGTTTTCTATCAGCGGCAGCAGCCAGGGCGCATGCCGTTCCAAACATAGTCTTGAAGAGTGATGACGGTTCTGGCAGGAACTTGATGTTTTCAGGCACACGTTCCTGCTTGGCGAGCCATCCCACCAAGTCTTCGTGCATCTTGATACTATCCACACCTTCCTCCTGCAAAGCCTGGCAGAAGGCATATTGGCGGAGCAATGACAGAAGCATGTGCTCGGGCATCACGAACTCGTGATCGAAAAACCGAGCCTGCTTCATGGCATCATCCATCAAGACACTCATATATCGGGTTAATCCCATACTATCCATTCTATATTTTCCTTTCTTTATTCTGGCATATAAGTGAGCTTCAGCGGATACTTCTGCGTACGGGCTTTCTCCATCGCCTTCTCCACCTTGCTCTTGGCGATATCATAGCTGTAGATGCCCACCACGGCTTTCTCCTCGTGGTGAACCTTGAGCATGATCGCCTCAGCCTCTGCCTGCGATTTGAAGAAGATGGTTTCGAGGATTTCCACCACGAATTCCATCGGTGTGAAGTCATCATTAAACATCACCACCATGTAACGCCCCGGCTCCTTGAGCTTAGTCTTCTGGCGTTCACGAATTGCAGTCTGTTCTTGAGCCATATCTATTTATTGATTACTTTGTATAAGCATTCGTAATTTCCACAACATAGACATCGTGGAATCCGCCCTTTGCACCATACCACTGCAGCAGGTCCTTGTCGAGGAACTTCTCCGCTGTCATATTGTCCTTATAGAGCTTGCGGCATTCCAGGGTGAGTCGTGACTGCTCGAAGCCGATACAGCCGTTATCGGTTTCCACAGGAGTCAATCCTGTTTCCTTCGCCTTATCGAAATCACGTCCGCTTTTAGAGCCGCAGAAGTTATAGATCTTTCGAGCCTCCTCGCTATGACCGAGGAAAGAGAGGGTCATGAATTCATTCTCCTCAATGATGCCGTGGGTGTAGCGTTCCGGACGGATAAATACCACAGCCACCGGCTTGTTCCAGAGCCATCCCAGGCAGCCCCAGGAAGCAGTCATCATATTGAACTTATCCTTGTTGCCGGCGCAAACCAGCATCCACTCCTTACCAATAGTCTCGAAGACATTATCATTCAGTTCTTTTACGTTGATTTTCTCCATTTTATCTTTTCCTTTCTTTATTATATTACACTTTTTTATATATAACTAACACATCATCAGAGGTGCGAACACCTCTTCAAATGTTAAAAACTATTTTATTTTTGGGAAAAGAACTATTATTCCCCAAAATCTTTGTATCTTTGCACCACTCATCTATAATTAGAAGGAGTTTCGAGACCCGCTTGCCACCGATGCAATACGGGTCTTGCGTTTTTATAACACATTCGGAAGTCTTCGCCCCATCTTTTTCATCAAAGCCTTTTTCCCATATTCCTTATTGAGATAATAAGCAGTCAACAGATAAAAAGCATTACTTCGCTGTTGCTCTAAAACTATGACATATTCCTCCACACTATCATATATATAAGTCTTTTTGACTTTTCGTTTCTTTGCATCCCTTTCCTCTATTGTGAAAATATCTATATTGTCGGGACTTCTTTCCTTTATATGATGAAGGATCCAATGCAGCCTTTGAGAACGTGCCATTTCAAAAACACGCTTTGAATATTTTGAACCATCTTCATTTTCTATCAAGACCTCCTCACACGTCAAATGCTTAAACAATCTACCCATATCAGCTTCACCTTGTACCTTTATGGGATAGATTCGCCTCTTCCGAAAAGTAAAATCCTTATTATCTTCTATATCCCTTCTAAAAATATTCAACAAATCATAATGCCTCTCAGATTCACTGAGTCCTAGCAAATCCAATAATTCTGGATATTTCTTTATGATATTCAAACCTGCCATAATCTTCACTTTAAATTGATAAAGAACAAATTAAACTTCTTTCGAGCTAATGGTGTCGTTGTATTTAACGATATATTACTATGTTTCTTTATCTTCTCTATCAATCTTCGTTTAGCAATAACAGAACCAGAGATTTCACCCTTCTCTATACGCAGATTATAATTAATTGCACCAATAAGTACATCGGCCAATTGAATAAAAACACTTTCATGAGATCGAATAAACTGAAAATTCCCAATAGAAGAATTGAATTTCATGATTTTCTTCAACTTTTCCACTTTCTCATAGCTACATGTATCCTTAATATCTATATATACATTATACGTGTTCTGAAAATCTACCTTGGTATGAAGAAGCTGGAAATACATCCGAAAATAGAAATCATTAAAGGTATAATCAGGACGAGACTCGTCTATCTGGGACTTATCTACTACGACAGCTCTAAACTCCAAATCATTCATAAAGAACCAGTCTATCAAGTCTGCATATACTTTATAAGTTGCCTCATGGACATTGGTCCATTTCAATTCTTCAGTATAATTATACTTCTGCTTGATAGCTTTAATTTCATCCTTAGCCATCCTTATTTGTGGATAAGCAATACTTGTGTATCCTAACAGCATATAGGGATGACCATCATGAATCAAATGGGTACTTTCATCACAATATATATTAAACGTTTTGCTCATATTCATTAAACATTTATATAAAACAATGCAAAGATAGCACTTCTTCATTATAAAACAAAGAAAATGAAGATTTTTTATCCTCCTACCACAAAAAAATCCATTTTCTGATACAACTTAGCGAAATTATCAATATCTCTGCAACCGTAACCCTTGCTGAAAGCCCCCAAGAGGGCAGGAGGTCGGGGCGACATATACATATTAAGGCGTAACTGTACGCTTTGGTTTTGACGTGTTAGAACTTCGCAACTTCAAACAGAATGTCAAGAACAAAACAACGGGGACGCCCTACAGAGTGTATTATACACAGCCCTCTTTGGCTTCGAGCAATATGCTCGTTGGTAGGGAGGAGGAATTATATACACATCTACGTGGGGCTTTCAGCGTTGCTCGTTTCGACATTCTGGGCAATGCGAAGGCCTTAACACGTGGAACGAGCGACAGGACTAGCTCCACGTTTTTCTATGCTATATGAGAGAACTTAAAAATAAACTGCCAATTCTGGAGTCGTTGGCTTATTAAGGAGTACTATGTGTAAAATGACCATATCATTCGAAAAAGACTTCAATCAAGAAGACTACTTATTCATAAATGGCATTCATGTATCAAAAACAATGTGGGAACAACAAGACGTTCCCATATACAGATATATGAACACTGAATATTTACTGAGTTTGTTGGATTCCAAGAAATTATACATCAATAACCGTCAGAAGTTTGAAGATTTAAACGAACACGGATGGAAACTAGGACTAAAAGGCTCTTTTCCTCCAATTCCACAGGAAAAGAATAAGCAAAAACAGAAAGCATTGGACGAAGAATCCTATGCCAAATGGGCATCGGCCTATTCTTGCTGCATTTCATGTTGGACACGTGCCATTGGTAATAACACAGGTTGCTTCTCTGAGAATTATCTTATGTGGAAAAATTATACTTCCTTAATTCCGCAACACTATAGTTTAACATTATTTATAAGTGCCTGAGCAACAAA
>OICU01000129.1_pt1 | contig 27221 bp, 32 predicted proteins | sample 1581351 | NCBI WGS metagenome assembly OICU01 (sample SAMEA3882545, study PRJEB24775) | human gut metagenome | biome: human-associated habitat; feature: intestine environment; material: feces | place: Netherlands | collected 2009/2010
ATATAGGATGTAACGTTACGTGCTTCAGATTCAGCAGCATCCTTCACTTTTTCTTCCTACTCTTTTGGAAGATGTAAACTGAAACAGTATTTAGATTTATAGTATTTCTTAGTCTGTGTTTTAGTTTCTTCTGGTCTATCAATTCTAATATCTGTCATGTTCGTTCTCCTATCCAATAGTTATGTTCCAGTCTTGATCAACACGTAATACAGTCATATCTAAATAGTTTTTTAACTGTTCTTTTTTGATTTCTTCGTAAGGAAGTCCAGAAATATTAGATACATCTGTTTTAAAAAATACATGATAGTTGCAATCTGCAACTAATAATAAGTCTTTAAGTTTCATGAACAACACCTCTTTATACATATAATATAATTAAAATATAATTATGATTCAATTATAAATATTATATATTTCTCTGTGCGCAGCTAGAGTAAAATCGTGATTGGACACCGACAAAAATAGGTGTTATATTTTTAGTGAAAAAGGTAAAAAAAATTCATTGATAATATAACGTGACCTAGATGGGCCTCTTGGCCTTTGATTCTTTTTTGTTCTTTTATGTTTGTTTTAGAGAGGTGTTTAGAACTATGTTAAGTGATGTTATTAAGAGGTATGGTGGAGAGAAGATGGATCCACTGGATGTATATAAAGATATTTTTAGAATTGGAGAAGGATTCATTCAGAAGGAGTATGAAGATAGTGGAAGTTTCAAAGCAAATCCAATTGCCTATTATAAGAATGAGAATGAAGATCATGGCCATTTCAGAATTATGTTTGAAGATAAGTTTGAAGAAATCTATCGAAATGAGCTTGTGAATGCAGATTTTTGTGTAATGAATGGTTTAACTTATTTTGGGGCAAAATATACATCGGATAGAGCTTCTAAAATGTGTGCAATGATATTTGATATTGATGGTGTTACAGATAAGAGTTTGAATAATTTCTTTTATGCTGCATTTAATAAGGAATTTGATTATTATCCATTACCAAATTACGTGGCATTAAGTGGTCATGGGATACATTTATATTATGTTTTTGAAGAACCAGTACCATTGTTCCCTAATTTGAAGCTTCAATTAAAGGAATTCAAATACTCTTTAACCGAAAAAATGTGGAACAAAAACACTTCTGTTGATGAAAAAGTACAAAAACAAGGAATCAATCAGCCTTTTAGAATATTGGGTGGCAAATGTAAAAAGAATGCTCCACTGGATAGAGTTGAAGTGTATAGAATAAACCAGCATCCAGTTAATATAGAGTATTTGAATCGTTTTGTACCAACTAAAATTGAGATTGATGAAAAAAAATTATTCAAGGAAAGTAAATTAACACTGGATCAGGCAAAAGAAAAGTATCCGGAATGGTACGAAAATAAGGTTGTAAAGGGTATAAGAAGCTATTGGACAGTAAAACGTGATCTATACGACTGGTGGATCCAACAAATAAAAAAAGAAGAAAATGGAGCCAGCTATGGCCACAGATATTTTTGTATTATGACTTTGGTGATTTATGGTATAAAATGCGGTTTATCTAAAGATGAGATAAAGCAGGATGCAATAGATTTGATTCCTTTTTTAAACGGTTTAAACGAAGAAGAACCATTTACCGAGGAAGATATTAAATCGGCTTTAGAGTGTTATGATGAACGGTACAATACTTTTCCGTTAAAAGATATTGAGAAATTAACGAATATTCGAATCGAAAGAAATAAACGAAATGGACGAAAACAAAAAGATCACGTTAAAATGATGAATCTTATTCGAGATGAAATTAATCAAAACAAAACATGGAATAAAATTGGAAATGGTAGAAAACCTAAAAAAGATATAGTTCAAAAGTGGAGATTAGAACATCCAGAAGGAAAAAAAGCAGACTGTATTCGTGATACAGGTTTAACCAAACCAACTGTGTATAAGTGGTGGAATATAAAAAAATAGGTTGTAACAAATTTCATTACAACCTATTTTTTATAAATATCCCTTCTATGACCGATTTCAAAAATGCTGATAGTTATTATCTCTTCTTCAATTGATGCAAATAATCTATAATCTCCTACCCTGTATCTCCAAATACCTTTTAGATTCCCTTTCAAAGCTTTTCCATGCAGTCTAGGATCAGGAGTATTGACTAGATTTTTGATAACCCAGTTTTTTATAACACGAACAGTTTGCTTATCTAATTTTTTTAACTGTTTAACTGCAGATTCAGTAAATTCTACTTTATACATTTAGACACCAAGCATTTTCCAAACTTCAGTATGATCATATGTTTTTTCTTGTTTAGCTTTTTCAAACGCATATAAGATACGATCTTCATCAAGATCAAGATCATTCTCAATTTTATCCAGAACAGCATCACGAATAAACTGGCTCATATTTAACTGATTAACAGAAACATAGTCATGAATTAATTTAGATTCATCGTCATTAACTCTTAAAGAAATTGTAGTCATAATAAATCCTCCTTTATGTATTACTTGTAATACAATTATATAGTTGTAGTTCAATTTTGTCAAAGACCTGGAGACAAGAAAATATATATTTTTTCACCAGTAAAACATGTGCTACAATAAGAATATAAGGCCTCGCCGATTGAGAGCGCAAACTCAACCTTAAGGCTATCGCCGTAAGGGTTTGCGGTCTTGCAGACGGCTAGAAAGGAATGAAATTTATGGCAACAGTTTATGGTAGAATAGCCAAAATTTCTAATGTAGTTGGTCGTTCTAATTATTTGAATGATGAGAAGCGACAAGAAAAAATCGTATTGCAAAAAAAAGAAATGCAATACTCATGGCAGGAACATTCTTTTTTTGAAAAGGAACATCAAAAATCGAATGTTGCCAATAATGAGGCACTTGAAGTACATATTGCTTTACCGAATAAACTTGCCGAAGATAAACGCAGATTAGAGCAAGTCTGCAATGACTTGGCTCATGAGATAGTTGGCGAAAATAAGGACTATGAATATGCAGTTCATTGGAATCACAATCGCACGAATCTTCATGTCCATATTCTTTTTAGTGAGCGTGAAAACCAAATAGATCTTGAGCCTAAAGTATACAAGAAAGACATTTGGCATGACAAAGACACGCATAAATTAGCAAAAGCAAATAGTGAAAATGCTGTATTGGTTCATAAAAAAGGCGAAGTCCAACGAGATAAAGAGGGTAACATCAAATACCAAACGGACATATTTAAAGTAAAGGATAAGAAATTTACTGAACGTTGGTGGTTACATCACAAAAACAAGATAGTCAAAGACACTTTAAATAAGTACGGTTACAAATTAGATTTACACGATGGTATAAAAAATAACCCCTATTTATCACAGAAAAAGTTATATAAAGGAGCAAGTAAAGATTATTTAGATAATGCAAAAGCGTGGAATGCAGAAGTTAAACGATATAACGAAAATGTAAAACAACATATCGAATTAGAACCGATACAATTAAAAAATTACATTTCTATTAAACAAGAAGTCCTAGAAAATGTAAAAGAGGCAAATGCTAAAGAAAAGAAAATAACGCCAAAAGCAATTGAGTTAGTACATGAAATGGCAGATTGGGTCATGGATACACTCCGAAATCTTAAAATATATATCAAACGCAAAAGCCGAGAATATGAGGCTGCAAAGGCCTGGAATGGAATAAAAGATAAATTCAACGACATGTTTAAAGAAAATAAAAGACTTGATAATGAAATTAAAAGTCTAAGCAATCAGATTGAAGATCTAAATCATCTTGATCATGAATTTACAGAAGTGATAGACAGCAAGTTAAGTCTGATACATGACATAGAAGAACAGGATATACGCCAAAAAGAGATGTTAAGTCAGCTAAAGGTATTAGAACCGGAAGCATATAAAGACTTCACACAGGAAGAATATCGAAAGGAGATCAACGGATTGAGTTTTGAAGAACGTATAGATAAAGCTACATCTCTGATTGAAGAACATGACAGAGAGATAGAAAGGAGCAGAGGATATGAGATCGATATCTAAAAAAAGCAATCTGGATAGGTTGAAGCAGCAGGTACAACAAACAAGCAATCAGCAGTACCAGATACAGACACAGAAAGACGAATTAGAACAAACAGTCGCTTGTAAAAAGCAAGAATTAGATTCTAATCAAGATGCAATGAGACAACTGATTCGTTCTGTATTCGCACAAAATGAAGTGGCTGCAGCAAAAGAGAAGGAACAATTGAATGACAGATTAGATAAGTTTGCTTATAACCAGCAGGTAATGAATCAGCAAATCATTGAATTAAACGACAATATCACGGATACAACCTCATTAAATGCGCTGTACGAGGCAAAAAGAAAAGAACTTGATTTAAACTACAGAAACCAGGAAACTGTTCTTAAGGAACAAATCAAACGGCTTTCAGAGCGTATAGAATATCAAGAAAACAAATTAAGCACCATAAATAGATCGATTGAATCCAAAAAGGAAGAGTTTGATAGAATCAGTGAAGATTTGAAAAAGAAAGAATTCTGGATCAACTTTAAAAATGTATGGATCAATAAGTGGATAGCATTTGCTTCAGCTGGATTTTTGCTTGTATTTATTGGAGGCTTTTTAGGCTGGCCAACATATAAAGTGATGAACAGTGTTTTTAAAATTATTAGGAGTGTTTTTTAATTATGATATAATCTTTCTGTTGTCTGGGCTCACCAACGCGAAGGAGGTGAGAACGTGGTGCAACAATTTTGTGATTTTTTAGTTTCTGTTATAGCAGGTGTGGCTGCCAACTACATCTACAAATGGCTCAACAGAAATGACCGGACAACAGAGCATAAAAGAGTGGACTGACTACCCACTCTCTTTTTTTGTAAAAGACACATTAAATAAATTAGGATATAAAGCTAAAATCAACAATCATACAACGTCTTATATAAATTGACTTCTGGGCATATATCTTTATTTCGAATGCCACTTAAGATATTGTTAATCTTCATGAATTCATCTTGAAACATCTCGCTACCAATCATCATTGTATGTAATTCACTATATTGAAATAATGCTAGATAACCTTGTAGATAATGTGTCATTACATTTCTTTTGCCTCTGAAGAATGCTTTTATTCTATCATGAAGATGATTAACCATTTCTAGAGTATATCCATCTTTCGATTTTTCACCAGATGGTATTTTGATCCATTTTATATTCAATTCATCCATTAATTGATGATAACTTCTTTGACTATCACTGATTACAATTGATCCAGGACATATTGAATTTTTAAAAATATCTATTAGCGTGCTTGAGGTGGGACGACCTCTGTCTGCTGTGTGTACAACATAATTTCCATCTTCATCTATTGCACATGCAATACCAATTTTATCTTTGCTTATACCTCTACGATTTTGGTTTACAAACCCCTTAGCTTGATAAGTCAAATATGTTTCATCTAGTGCAATTTTCTTTGACAATTGCTTTTTATTAATCAATTCATTAAGCACATACATAAGTTTATGTCTGTTATAAAAAGCTGAAACAATACTGATACCTACAAGCTTTGCGGTTTTAGATAAATAATCATTGTTCAATGAAGAGTAAAATAAGGTTTCCCATTGTTCTTTTGATAAATGAGACCAATGCATTAGATGATTTGTACTATTAATGAATCTTCGTTTACAATTATTGCATTTATAACGTTGTCTTCCTTTACTGTTTTTTCCGGCCTTAACAATATGAATGCTTCCACAATAAGGGCAGCATTCAATATGAGAGCTGAATAAAAATTCAAAGCATGACTGTTTAATGACGTCAGATAATTGTAGTAACTCATTCGTATCGTAGTTATCGAATGTTCTTGTATCTAGCAACTCAGTAGATTCATCTATTTTTAAATTAAATTCTGTACACATGTTTCATTACCTCACTTACAGGTAAAGTGTACTAGTATAATCGACAACAATGATGTCTATATCCTGTTTTATTAAATGTGACTTTTTGTAAAAAAAAAGGAAAACTGAGTGACTAGGTCAGTTTTCCTTAACGTGGCACAATTTTGTGATTTTTGCCTACCTGAATTATATCATGAACTTTTAAAAAGTAAAAGGTCCGAGACTTAGCAGAAGATAAGTCTCGGACCTTTTTTTCAATGTCCAATTGTAAGTTTACTCTAGCAAAATATTGCTAGAGTAAACTCAAGAAAACAGGTTGTATATGGACGTTATATTGTCAATAGATTTTTGACCCTATTTTACTGTGAACCTCTATAAGCTAAAGACTTATGAGTTTTCTGCTTGGATTAATATAAAATTAAGATTTTTTTTTTGCTAAAATATATAAACTTAATAAAATTAATAAACCTATAATAACCTGGAGAAAACGATTAGCGGAAAATAAAGTAATATCAAAAATATAAAGTATTGATATGATACTTAGAAAGATAATTACAATTTTTTTTTTCATAATGTTTAATAAACTCTATATTCCCAATACCCTGAGTTGCATGGTAACGAATTGCTAGGTTCACACCCTGGAATCCTTCCTGGATGGTAGAGTCCATCAACAGAATATTCTGTTTTTGTTGGTTTAGGGATATATCTCAAAACAGTTCTACAAATATCATGCCCAGTTACATAATCATATGAAGAACAAGCAGAAATGACTCCTGCTACAAATTTTAGTATAGCCTTACCAATTGCAATCCAATTCATTCTCATATCTTCATTTTCAGGCTTTGGTCCGAATGGAGAATACACTGTTATTGTTCCGTCCTCATGATAAACAACTTGTGTGTTATCTTCAAAATGTTGAACTGTTTCTCCATTTTCATTAACATATTCTTTATTTAGCATTGGTTCTTCCGATGTTAAAACTTCACATGCATTATTTGAATTTTCTCCATTTTCTTCCATTTTTGCAAGAACGTTATAATTACCAGCCAATACAATGAATAAAGATAAAGATAAAATAGTCAGTAGTTTCTTTTTTAAAGATTGCATACATAATACGTGAATGAATACTAATTCATTCTACTCCTTTAAAAAAATTATAACAAAATGAAAGCGCTAACACAATGATTTATGATAATTTTATATGAGAAAGAGCGGAAACTCAACACTAAGGTAATTGCTTTAAGGGTTCTGTTGTCAGGCTGTCGACGGCTAGTAAGGAGTAAGTATGTCTGGCACTATAAAGCAAATACATTGCACTTGTTTGCTAGAGTAAAATAATTTTTTGGTGAAATAGGGTCAAAAAACTATTGATAATATAACGTGTCCTAGAGGGCTTTCAGATATCAGATTATGCTATAATTTTTATTGGAGGTATTTGTATGTTTTTAGATACGTCCATGTACTTGTGCTGCCAAATTTACCTATATGAATTTAGATACAATCATTCAACTTTTGTTGATTTACTTGATTGTTGTAGAGATAAAGAAAAAGGACTAGTTACATAGTCCTCGGTAGCACAGTACAAAATAAAAAGAGAGGACTGCAATCCTCTCTTTTCTTTTAGTGTTGCCACCAAATTTACCTACTTGAATTATATCATGAACTCTTCAAAAGTAAACATCCGAGACTTAGCATGCGCTAAGTACGAGGACACGTACTTATTGACTACCTTTAGATTGTATCATGTATTTTAGAGCATTAATAGACTATGTTTTTAAATTTATACTTGTTAAAATTTCTATATAAAGATACATAAAGAATGAAAAAGGAGCTTTGATACCAATGGACATTTTAGTGATTTTTACTTAAAAAAGAAAATTATATAAGGAGGTAATTCTATGAAAATAAAATCTAATATTAAGTTATTTTTCTGTGGACTATTATCATTTATTTTATTGCTTAGTGGAATGAATCTAAATATATATGCACAAGAAAACACTCTTTCTTCAAATACAACCGATATTACAATGGAAGAAGGATATTCTGTTTTAGCTAGTCAAAGAAACACACCTTATTATGTAGATCAAAATGGTAAAATTTTAGACACTGCACCTATGGGTGAGCCTTATGTTGAAGTTCTATATGACTCTAGATGGGACACTAAAACAAATAGTGAACTTACTACACGTGCTGGTACTACTGCATATCAATACATTAATATTAACGGGATTGTATTGAAGGGATCTTCTGGTGGGCACTATTCTGTAAGCTGGTATAACACAACCATAAATGTAGGCATGTATGTATATTTCAATACATCAACTTTGAATATTACAAGTGTTAAGGATGCTACTGTATTATATACAAATTGTCCATTAATTTCTTCACATAGCAATGCATGGGTATCAGCAAGTGCATCAGGTGGTCGTGCTCATGCAAAGGGATATATTACTTACTATGAACCATACCGTGAAACATTAACTGGATCAGGTTCTTGGGGGTTTAAATGATTTATAAATTTGATTGTGTCGAAATAAACGATGATTTAGATTTATTTCAAATAAAACAAGGGACTTTAGGAACTTTTAAAATCAATGATATAAAGAACATAAAAATTGCTTATGAACAAGCTGATTTTAAAGGTAAAACTAAACCATTTCTTCATCAATATATAGGTGGAGCATCATTTTTCACGGCTATGGAACCGAAAATATATGTAGGTATTAAAATAATCACAAAAACAGATGAAATATTAGCAATATATATATCAAACACACCTGTTTTATTTAATTCTAGTTTATATTTAAACGATGAAAAAATTGCAAAAAAAGTTCTAAAAAAATTTAATACAATAATCGAGCAAAAAGAAGTAGTTTAATTTCAACTACTTTTTTTACTTTACCAATTTCTTTTCTTTCAAGTCTTTTAAGATAAGACTTGTAATATAGGATGTAACGTTACGTGCTTCAGATTCAGCAGCATCCTTCACTTTTTCTTTCAAAAAGCTGACAGAAAGGGGTTTAAGATACCAGATTATGTTATAATTTCGACTGGAGGTTGGCTTTATGAATTCAGACCTTCAAAGAGAACGCTTTTGTAATGCTTGGTTATTGTTTTATCTTTATGTACTCAGAATTTTTAACATTAGTAGTTTTGCTACTAATTATTCGAGAACTAAAGAAGTAACATAACCAAGACAAAACATTGCAGAAGTGAAAAAAAGAGAGGACGGGAATCCTCTCTTTTCTCATGTTCAGTTATTGAACATCTTTATGTACTACCTGAATTATATCATACTTTTTAGGTAATGCAATGCTCATGATTAGGTGAAATATTATTGGGTCCATGTATATTCGATTCGTGCTTTCAATATAGTTGTTTTTCCCTGTCATATTCTTTAATTGAAACTCTAAAATTATAGATTGTTTCAGGGAATATGATACTGATTTATACCTTGAGAAAGTATTGTTTAAAACATATAAACTTAGTATATTAGATAGAATTATTTACTAAGTAAGTTATATTACATATAAAAAATAACAAATGATACGTTCGATTGAAAATGAAATAAAAGTAGTATGAAAACGGTTACAGGTATGGTAATATGAAATTAGAAAAGGAGGACATAGTAAGATGACATTAGATTGGTTAGTTTACGCATTAGGCGTAGTAGCTGTTGTTTTCTTGGTTGCCATGTTCTTCAAGTATAAAAAGCACAATCGATATGCCGATAAATTTGAAGACACATATCCAGACGCAAAGTAGGATCATAAGATAATAATCTTCCAAGACTACAAGATAATATGAGTTCAAGTGGTTCAAACATTCAATGAAAATAGAATTTTATGATTATATATAAAATTATAGATGCAGATGATAAATAATAATTTTAGTTTCAAAAGAAAGGATAATTGTTTACGGCTATAAAAGTAAATATGGATATATTTCATGAAAAAAAGATATTTTATATTATGTGGTGTTTGTGTGATTATCTCTTTGTTTTTCTTGATTTATCAAGGGACTACATATTTTATGGTGTTGTCAAAATATTTTTCAGGTAAAGAACAATATTTGCAGGCTTATAGAGAAGCGTGCGTTGCTTATGGTGGAAGTTGTGAAGAAGTTAATGGATTAGTGTCATTAACGATACATTATTTTGACTCTGTAAAAGGAAATTTTGCGTATTTTATAGATCATGGAACAATGGCGTATGGTTATCTTGTTCCATTGTTATGCTTGTTTTCTGGGTTAAACTTTCGTACATATTTAGATACAATATTTTCTTTAAATGCGTATAGAAAGAAAGATTATGTTTTACATTGAGTGAAATGAATAAGGAATGTTTAAGATGTGCTCTTTCAATTTATTTATCCTATTTAATTTTATGGCTATTTGTTGGAATTGTTATTAATCCAACTAATTCAGGAGTATTAACAAAATATTTTTTATCTGATGTTTTTGGAAAGAATCTTTATATAGATCATCAAAGATGGTATTACTTGGTGGAAGGAACAATTCGTTTTTTCTTTGTTCCTTATGTATATGCGTTTTTAGGGACTACGATTGCATATACGTTCAAGAGAAAGGTTGATATTGTTATATTGCCTTTAGTTTTTTATTACGGTGTTAGTTTTGTTGCTCAATTTTTGATTACCTGGAATATGACATTTATTTATGTTGATCCTATAGCTATTATGGTTAATGGTGCAATTAGTGGATACAGTAGTTTGCTTCTAATGTTATTTACAATTGTGATTTATGTTATATGCATAATTGTTGTTACATTAAAGAGTAAGAAGTGTGATTGTTATGCTAAATAAACTAAAAAGAATTAGTAAGCTATTAAGTAGGTATTTACTTTTGATTTTTGTGTTAACACTTATTTCAGTGTCTGTGTTTTTAAGAAATCTTAAAATGGTAACGATAGAGTATGCACCGATAAAGAAAACGGATTCTTTATTTAGTGCCATTCGAATTGTACTAATGGACAAGAATTATAGTTTTGATTATGGGTTTATATATCCAAATATGATTTCTATGATTGGTTTTATACTTTTTGTAATAGTAATACTATGGATTATAGAAGATAATAAAAATTTTCACTATAGCGAATATAATTTTTGGCAATATCGAATGTCAAAAGTATCATTTTTAAATAGTATCACAATTGACTTGGCTAAAAAATGCTTCTTTACTTGGCTTTCGATTTGTATTTTTATAGGTTTCATTTGTGTTATTGAGCATTGTGATATTTCAAACTTATTTATGATTTATATGTATCTTATTCGTTTCTTTTCGCTGCTGTTTGAGATTATCTTTTTGCGAACGATTTTTCAGATATTATACAAGAAAGAGTTTTTTGTATATCTACAATTTCTTTTTCTGATATTGATGACATTTCTTGATAACTATTCTAAAACAAATTTAGTGACAATGAGTTCAAATAGCGTTTTTGAAGGAATATATTTTTGCATAATAATTGTGACGTCAGTTTTATCCTGTTGTCTCATCAGAAAATTTTACATAAATCAAAGTGAGGATTATTTATGATTAGTTTAAAAGGTGTTTCAAAATCTTATAAAGGCATAACAATTTTTGAAGATGTAAATATTACTTTTGTGCCCAATAAGTGGAACTTCATTGAAGGAGTGAACGGATCAGGAAAAAGCGTTTTATTAAAGCTTATATGCGGATTTAGTAAACCAGATACGGGTATAGTTATGGTAGATAATTATATTATTGGACAGGACTATGACTTTATACAAAATGCAGGAATCTGTATAAATTCACCAGATTTTTTTAACAATTTATCTGGGATGGATAATTTATTGGAAATCGCTAAAATAAAAAAGATAGTGACAAAAAATGAAATTTATCAATTTTGTAAATTATTCGGATTAGAGGAAGATATTAATAAAAAATATAAGTATTATTCTTTAGGTATGAAGCAAAAGCTTAGGATTATTCAAGCGATAATGGAAAGTCCAAATATTCTAATATTAGATGAGCCTTTTGATGCTTTAGATAAACAAGCTAAACAAATCATGCAAAATTACCTGAATGATTTTATCAAAAAAGAGAATCATTATTTAATATATACAAGTCATTCGAATGAACACAAAGACTTTGCAGATGTAATTTATAGCATAGATGCTAAAACAATCAAGCAAATTAAAGATGTTGAATAACAAAAATATTCATATAAAAAAGGAGGTGGACCTATGAAGAAGTATGTAGCGGCATTGCTAAGTGTATTCTTGGTTTGTGGATGTTCGAATATAACACCAAATAATGAAAAAGTAGAGGTTAGTCAGGAAAAGCTAGAGAATATGACAGCCTTATATACTGGTCTTGCAGAAGCAAATGAAACTATAGATAATAAGTCGAAGATTGGTGTATGGGCCTATTATGAGGATGGTACAAAAGAATTCATTACGGAAGGATGGACTATCAAAGAGCCTGTCACATTAGAAGCTGGAAAGACTTCAGAGGTTACTGTTGAATATCGGGGTTTAGAAAGTACGATTATGGTTGAATGTAGTGAAGTGGATGAAGCATCCTTTAAGGCGGAGTCACAATCACCGAATCAATCGGATTTGGAGGTTACACATTCTAAGTGGTATGGAAAGAAATTGACATATACAGGAAAAATCATAGCTCGCGTAGATGATAAAGATTTTAGAGGATATATGATAAATATTTTTGATGATAAGTCTTATGTTTCTGTGCTTGATTTCAATAAAGAATTTGATTTTAAAGAAGGTCAAACTGTTACATTCTGGGCATATGGGCTTGGGCGTGTGGAAACAAAGGGTTTGTTTGGAAAAGAGAGAAGTTGTATTGCGTTTAAGGCAAAATATATGGAAGAAGTATAAGTGCGTATTTGAAGAATTGAAAATGGTAAGGAGGCCAAATTTATGAATTTAAATAAATATGTTAAATTTGATGATTCTTGTAAACAATTTGAGATTGTTACTGGAACACAGGGAAAATACTCTTATGATGATGTGATAAGAGTATCTGTTTTAAATGAAAAGGCAAAATATAAGGAAAAAGGAATTCCATTTACAGCTGTACTTCCAGGTGGACCATTACCATCTGGCTTATTACAGGATCCATATTTATATGTTGGAGTAAAGATTGTTTTAAAGAATGATACTGTATTAGCTATTTATGTGTCGAAAGAAAAGACAATGGTCAATACAGACCAGTACATACAAGATCGTAAGATCGCAAAGAAGATAGAGGAGATGATTAAAAATGTGTGTGAAATTTCATGATGAAGAAAAAAGATTAGAAGTAAATGGTGGAGCGAGTTGTTTATATGAAGAGATTCAAAAGTGTTCTATTCAAAACGAAGATGCTAATTTTAAAGGTAAAACTAAACCATTCACACATACAATATTAGGTGGAGCTACATTTATGGCTGGTGCAGTAGAACCAATGATGTATGTAGGCATTAAAGTTGTTCTAAAAGATAATAGTGTATTACCAATATATGTTTCCAAGGAAAAAGTGTTATTTAATAGTGATAAGTATTTAAATGATGTCAAAGAAGCAAATGCTATATTGAAGGAATTAGAAAAGAGATTGCATATCTAAAGAAAGTTGAGTGAAATAATATGTGGAACAGGCAACAAGTTAAAGAACAAGCTAAACAAATCATGAAACGAAACTATTGGAAGATGTTTGTGGTTGCGTTGATTGCAGGAATATTGAGTGGTGATTATGTGACTGTTATTCAAACAGTACAAGATTTTGCACCTGATGTTGTATTGCCAAGTATGTTTTCTTCAATCCTTTCATTTTTATCAATGGGATCTATTGTAGGATATTTATTTTCTATCTTTATTGGTAATGTCATTGTAGTTGGAAAAAATGGATATTTTATTAAGAACCATGATAAGAATCCTGAACTTGGTGAAATCTTTAGTGGTTTTAAAGGTAACTATTTAAATGTGGTAAAAATTATGTTTTTGATGGATTTAAAAACACTACTATGGCTATTCTTATTCATAGTACCTGGAGTTATTAAAGCTTACGAATATTCTATGATTCCATATCTATTGGCAGAAAATCCAAATCTTTCTGCTTCAGAAGCATTCTCTTTGTCCAAACAAATGACAACAGGACAAAAGGCAGACCTCTTCGTTCTAGATTTATCTTTTTTAGGGTGGATCATTTTAGGGGCACTTTGTTGCGGAATTGGACTTCTATTTGTACAACCATATCCAGAAGCAACAAAAGCTGAAGTTTATTTGATTTTAAAGCAGAAAATATAGGAGGGATTATATATGTTTGAAAAAGTTGATATTCATAGTCTAAGCTTCAATCCTTTTGATAAGGTTGGAAAAGACTGGCTACTTATCAGTGCTACAAAAAACGGTAAAACCAACACTATGACCGCTTCCTGGGGAACTCTTGGTCACTTATGGAATAAGGATGTTGCGATTATCTTTATTCGTCCACAAAGATACACAAAAGAATTCGTTGATGAAAGTGAGACGTTCACCCTATCCTTCTTTGATGATAAACACAAAGAACTATCTTACTTAGGTACAAAATCAGGTAAGGATGAAGATAAAATTTCAAACGTGAACTTCCACATTGAAATAGTTGATGGAAATCCTACATTTAAAGAAGCTGAAGAAGTCTTTATTTGTAAGAAGCTCTATGTTGGAAAACTCGAAAAAGAACATTTCTTATTGCCTGAAATTTACGAAAGAAATTATCCACTTGATGATTTGCACTATGTATATATTGGAGAAATTACAGATGTCTATACAAACAAATAAAATTATTCATATCAATAACGAACACATATTTGGTGCTACTACACTAAAAGATATTACACTTCCTGAAAAGAACAATACTGCACTCCATGTATGTATCGATCCAGAAGCTGTTATGATCAACCGCAAAAGATTAGCTGAAGAATTAAATATGCCTCTAGATCATTGGGCGCTTCCTTGGCAAAAGCACACAAACAATATGGCACACGTTACTTCAAATGATAAAGGTAAAGGTGCTTATGATAAAAATACAAGCATTATGAATGTAGATGCCGTATATACGACAGAGCCAAACATTCTAATTGGCGTATTTACCGCGGATTGTTTAGGCATTCTCGTGGTTGATGAAACAACACCATGCATATGCGCCATTCATTCCGGATGGAAAGGAACCACTTTAGAAATCACCAAAAAATGCTTGAGCGAATTAATCGAAAAAGATTTGATTCACCCTGAATCCTGTCACATATATTTTTCTCCAAGCATTCAATTTGATTCTTTAGAAGTAGGTATGGAAGTTGTTGAACAAATGAAACAAATCAGTATAGACACAACGCCATTCATTCATTATATGCCAAATGAAAAAGCTTATATTGATAATCAAGGTATTAATATTGCGATGTGTAAAGATTTAGGTATTCCAGATAAAAACATTCATCCAAGTAAATATGACACAAAAAAAGAGCTCGACACTTGTTTCAGTTATCGTAATGATAAACAAACAGGCGAACACTTTACTTTTGGATACATTAAATAAACCCAAGTTAGCAGCTTGGGTTCTTTTGTCTTTCACGAAGACGATTATCTAAATTGACCTTACGATAGATTTCGGCATGCAGTTCATAGAAATCCATAGATTTCAGCATATCCTTTTTTTCCTTCGAACAATCCGGTCTGTCTAAGTAGTATAGGAAATGCGAATCTTGACACATATAAATGACTACGGCAAGCCCACAATCGAGGACATACGTTCTGGCATAAACATTTTTTTGATTATGAACTAATTCTCTTGCGAAATCTTCTGGTTCAAGATGGACGACAGTACACATTTCTTATACCTCCTTTGACACTTGCATTATGTATGAACTATGGATTCTCCTCAATAGTCTAGTTTATATTTTTGGTTTTCCAAGTTTTTATTTACGATTCAAAAGTTTTTATTTCAATTTGAGTTGGCTACAAAAATTTTAATCTTTAACGCTATTTCTTGTCTCAATTCCATTACATTCATTTTTCTTAATTCTTCTTTTTTAGAAACATCGACATCAAGTCGGTCCAAATAATAAAAATCCTCACCTTCATAATATCCATACACAATACCGGCAATTCCATTATCTAAAACAATCGGTGTGGGAATCAATTGTTTCTTCTTTTTCATCATTGCCTTCGCGAATTCAACCGGATTTAATCGAACTACCATATCTATCACATACTTTCTTTAGACAATCTCATTATGCACAGAAACAATATTGAATTCATTACCCACTTTCAAATTATTTGTATTCCCACTTTTTATTCTGTTTTCAAAATATTTCGTTTATAATTTAATTGGATTCAAAAGAAAAAAGGTGAAAACATGTCAAAGAAAAAAGAAGAAAGACAACTTCAAATTCGTCAAATTCTTGAAGAAAAAGAAAAAATAAAAGTCGCAGAACTCGCTAAATTACTTTCTGTTACTCCAGAAACACTACGTAAAGATTTAGATGAACTACAAGAAAGAAAAATATTAGTTCGAGAACATGGCTACGCCAAGATTCAAAGTTCTTCTGTCGAAACATTTGTCGAATTAAAAGCACAAAAAAATAAGGAAATGAAAAAAATTGTAGCCCTAGAAGCATTTAGCCGAATCGAAAATGGCATGACCGTATATTTGGATTCTGGAAGCACAATTTTAACGGCCATAAGCGCCTTACGAAACAAAAGCGACATCACCATTGTCACCAATTCTATTCTTGTAGCTTATGAATGTGCCAACATGAATTTAAATATCATTATGGCTGGCGGTTTATTATTTAATATAGGGAAAAGAACCTATGGACATTTCGCAACCGAAATCATTGACCATTTAAACATTGATTTAGCCATCATGGGAACAGATGCTTTCACTGAAAAGAGTCATGGATTTACCACCATTTCTGCCGATGAACTTGGTTTTAAACGCCACGTTATGAATCAATCCGCAAAAAAAATCATGATCAGTGATGCAAGTAAAGTCAATAATAAGGCAGATATTGCGCCTTATGCCTTTTGTAAATTTAATGAGTTTGATGAATTCATCACAAACCATTTAACACCAGAACAATATGATGTTGTAAAAACAGTCAAGAAAGTCACACAGGTGTAGCTCATGTCAAAAAAGAAAGATGAAAGACAATTCAAGATTCGTCAACTTCTACAGGAACATCCAAAAATCAAGATATCCGATTTATCGGATTACTTTCAAACTTCAAGTGAAACCATTCGTAAAGATATTATTGAACTCGAAGATTCTAAAATCATTAAAAAAGAGCATGGCTATGCGCTGCTTTTAGAAGAACCTGATGAAATGCCCATTTCATTAAGAAATCAAGAATATATTGAAGAAAAGAGACAAATCATGAGACAAACTTGCACCTTTATCAAAGAAGGAATGGTTGTCTATTTAGATGCCGGTAGTACATGTCAAGCAGGTATTCCCTTTCTTCAATCCATTCATAATATTACGATTGTGACAAACTCCATTTTTGTAGCCTACAAATGCGCTAAACTAAATATGCACGTTATTTTGATTGGTGGAAACATTTCCAACAATGCCTATCGCTCTTATGGAAACTTCGCCAGTGAAACTATCGATTATATTCATATTGATGTTGCGATTTTAGGAACTAAAGGATTTAAAGACAACAATGGATTTACTACTTATGAAAATGAATATGAATTAAAGCGACACATTCTTCAACAAAGTGAAAAAATCATTGTGGTAACTGACAAAAATAAATTTAATGCACAACCTGAATACACGTACTGTAAATTCAAAGAAGTGGATGTATTTATTTCAAACCCATTAACTAAAGAAGAAAAAAATCAAATCCAAGTAATCCCAGAAATAATAGAGGCAGAAGTTTAAACACTTCTGCCTTATGCGTATGGATGATCAATTGTGAGTACTAAATAAATCTTTTTATCCGAATCAATATGTTTTAAAAGCATTTCTTCTATTTCTTCCTGCGTATACTTTTCTTCAAACGGAATCACCAAATCAAACACCAAGTTCACATGTGTTGGTCCTGACACAATTCTAAAATCATGAAATCCCCATTTCGGATCAATTTGATGAATAGCTTCTACCACTTTTGCACGATACAACTCTGTTTCTAGATCATTTACCTTTACTGGATCCATATGTAAAACTAAATCAATATTCATATTCTCTTTGACTTCACGCTCTATATTATCAATATGATCATGCGTTTCAAAGATATCTTTAGACGAATCCACTTCTACGTGAGCACTCGCAAAAATCTTATTTGGACCATAATTATGCAGCATCATATCATGCACACCTAAAATTGCAGGATGTGCCATAATCATATCTACAATATTGTGTACAAGTTCAGGATCCGGTGCTTCTCCAATTAAAGAATTAATCATATCTCTTAATAAGCCATAAGCTCCATAAAGGATAATTCCTGAAACTACAATACCCATATATCCATCTAGATTGAAGTGAAGAACTGGAGACAACAATGTCGATACAAGAACAGCTGTTGTTCCACATACATCACTAATTGAATCCAATGCCGTTGCTTCTAATAAACTTGAATCATATGTTTTAGAAAGCTTCTTATTGTATGCATACATCCAAAATTTAACTATGATAGAAATTAAAAGAATAATGACGGATGCAATTCTAAAATCAATACTTCCCGGATGAATCACTTTAGAAATACTTTCTTTTGCGGTTTCAAAGCCTAAAACCAAAATCAATATTCCTACAAATAGAGATGCGATTGTTTCCGTTCTTTCATGACCAAATGGATGATCCTTATCTGCTGGCTTATTTGCGAGATGAAAAGATAAAATCGAAATAATATTCGAACCCGCATCTGTTAAGTTATTTACTCCGTCAGCTTGAATAGATACCGAATGTACAATGGTACCAATCACAAACTTAATCACAAATAAAAACAAGTTACTAAAGATTCCAACAATCCCCGATAATTTACCAATACTCGTTCTCACATTGGCATCTTTTGTATCTTGATAATTCTTTATAAATCTACGCACTAAAAAATTCATTATTTACCACCTTCAGTCTCTAAAGTATAGCTTACCTAAAGACAAAACACAAAACGAAACAGGTAGTACAATATAACTTTCATATTGCAACTTCATATGAAATCGTATACATTTTAGGTAATGGAGGTACATTTTATGATTCAAAAAATTGAGGTTTTAGCTGCCGACGTTGATATGACCCTCAGTTCTAAGGGCAGTCCCTTACCTAAAATCACAATACAAGCTTTAAAAGAACTTCATGATAAAAACGTAAAAATTGGTTTGGCAACTGGAAGAGAAATCACCGAAATGGAAAAAACAAAAGGAATCTTTTGGAATCTAGGCTTCGAGTTTGATTTCGTTATCGGAATGAATGGAGGTATGATCTATGATCGTAACCTGAATAAATCATTTACGATGGACATGTTAAGTGTTAAAGAAATGAAGGAAGTCTTAACTTTCTTGATGCCAATCATCTTAGAAAAGAAAGTGTCCGTAAACGTAGAAGGAAATCAACTTCGCAATGTTATGAATATCAGCGATGACTTATTAGATATGGCCAAACGTAAAAATATTCTACTTATCGATAAGACAGGTGATATTGATGGTTTTTGTGAAAAACCTGTTTATAAGTTCTTATTTAGGACAGACCCAGAAACAACACAACTTATCCGTGATCAAGTAGAAGAACAATATAAAGGGAAATACCAAACTATTGAAACATTCCCAGGAACTATCGAATTAATGTATAGTGGTTTCTCCAAAGGTAGAGGTTTAGAAATGTATTGCGAATGGAATCAGATTCACTTAGAAGATACAATTGCGTTTGGCGATAATGAAAACGATAATTCTTTACTACTCACAAGTGGATGGGGAGTCTGCCTAAAAGACGGCAACCCAAACACAAAGGCATTGGCCGACGATATTACTGACTACGATTGTCTTGATGGTGGTGTAGGACACTACATATTTGATCATATATTAAACAACAAAGATGTGAAATTCTAAAGTTCCACATCCTTTTTCATTAAGAAAGACTTTTTCTGTGAAAAAGTCACACGTCATATTATTTTTCTCCTGTATTCTTTACTATTCGTGTACACCAATTTAAAAGAAAGAAAACCCAATCAACATAACATAATGTGGATTGGGTTAACAATACTTAGTTATTAGAATGTAGTAATTTATTTGGAATATACATTAAACCTCGTTTAAACACATCCCAAAAGCTTAATGATCGAAGCATTCGATCTGCAGGTACATATTCTCTTATAGCACGCAGTGTTTTTTTGTTGTCTTTTGTAGAGAAAGTAAAGTATGTTTTCTCATTTATGAAAATCACAAATCGAGAAATACTTTTATTAAATAAGACACTCGCTTCTACTCGATCAATTGTATCCCATGGAATTTGAATACAATCTTCAACATTTCTTTCATTATAGAATTCAAACGCTTTATTTCCAACCATGACATTTCCATTTGTACTTAATCCTGCAAAAGATGTTGCCTTAATTGTTAAATCTACTTTTGAATTTAATGATTGTGCCATATGTACCTCCTTAAGCTATTACATAATTCCGATTACACGACCAATAATACCAACTACGAATAATGCGATGATAATTGTGATTGGAGAAACTTTCTTCTTCAATAATTTACAGCATAATAAAGTTAATAATAAAGCTGCAAGACCAGGAATCAATGAATCTAAGTTTTGTTGTAAAGTTGTAACTTTGATTTGATTTAAACCAGTAGCTCCTAATGAAGAATATTGTTCTAATGCACTCTTAATTCCGTCAGCATTTCCTTTAATTTGTGACCAATCAATGTATGCACCTTCAGATTGAGTAACACTTGAAACAACTGGAGTAAACGAAATACTTACCCAACGTTGAACCAATGCACCAATGATAAACATACCTAAGATACTTGCACCTTGAGTGATTTTTCCAAGAAGTCCACCTGACATATCTTTAGCAATTTTAGTACCTACATTGTAACCAAATTCTTGTGTATACCACATGAATGCTAAACGAATTACGTTCCATAATACGAAGAATAAGATAGGTCCTAAAATGTTTCCACTTAATGCTAAAGAAGCTCCTAAAGCACCTAAAATTGGACGCATTGTAAACCAGAACACTGGGTCACCAACACCAGCTAAAGGACCCATCATACCTACTTTAACACCTTGGATTGCAGTATCATCTACATTTTCACCATTTGCTTTTTCTTCTTCCAAAGCAAGTGTAACACCCATTACTGGACTTGATACATAAGGGTGAGTGTTATAGAACTCCATGTGACGTTTTAAAGCAGCAATTTGATCTTCCTTGTTAGAATATAATTTTTTGATTGCAGGAATAATTGAATAGCACCATCCACCATTTTGCATACGTTCATAGTTCCAAGAACCCTGAAGGAATTGATGACGCCACCAAACTTTTTTACGATCTTGTTTAGTTAATGTAATTTTTTCAGCCATTTTCATTTACCTCCTTCAAAATCCTAGTAATCATTCAAGATGTCACCTAATGGATCACCAGAACCAGTATTTGATCCTCCACCATTATTTTTAGCAGCATCTTTCAAACCTAAATAAACGATTGCGATAACAACACCAATAACACCTAAAGCAATTAGTGTGAATTCACTTACACAAGCAAATACGAAACCTAAAGCGAAGAATGGCCAAGTTTCTTTTGTAGCCATCATGTTGATAACCATTGCATAACCAACGGCAGCAACCATTCCTCCACCAACTGTCATACCACCAGATAACCAAGCTGGCATTGCATTTAATACGCCAGTTACAACCGAACTAGGTACGAAACATAATGCAGCAGCAGGAATCGCAATACGAACACCTTGTAAACAAATACCTACAATTTGCCAACGTTCAATTGCTCCAAAATCACCTTTTTCAGCAGCAGCATCCATGAAGTGAACAATTGGAATTGCAATTGTACGGCAAATCATAGTTAAGAATAAACCAGCTACTGATAATGGAATAGCTACGGCAATTGCTGTAGAAATAGCAGTTGTAGTATCTGTTGTTCCACCATTTAAACCTAAAACCATAATAATTGCAGAAGCAACTGAAGCTAGTGCAGCATCGGGTGCAACCGCTGCACCAATGTTTGCCCAACCTAAAGCCATCAACTGCAAAGAACCACCTAACATAACACCTTCTTTTAAGTGACCAGTAACCAAACCAATTAATGTACATGCTACTAATGGTTGGTGGAATTCAAATTGGTCAAGAATTCCTTCCATACCGGCTAAGAAGGCAACAATTATAACTAAAATAATGCTAATCGCTGACATAATAATCTCCCTCTAAATTTACTTTAATTCTGTTTTTGCTTTTTTAAGAATTTCATTGAAGTTTTCAGGTGAATCTGTTGGCACCTTACGAACATCAATCTTAATTCCCATTGCTAATAATTCATCAAATGTTTTTACATCATCACTTCCCATAGAAACGGCCTTTGTACAAACTACCTTTCCTTGAGAGTGTGCCATGGAACCTAAGTTCAATTCTTTAATATCCACTCCACCTTTGATAGCTCTTAATGCATCTTGTGGTGTTTCAAACAACAACATTGCTTTTGTGGCTCCAAAACGAGGATCTTTCGCGACCTGGATCATCTTATCGATTGGAACGACATTTGCTTTTACTCCTGGAGGAGCTGCCTGTTCGATCATGCTCTTTCTTAAATCGTCATGAGCTACATTGTCACTAACAACAATGATACGGTTTGGTCCAACTGTCTTTGTCCAAGCTGTTGCTACCTGACCATGAAGCAAACGTGTATCAATACGTGCCAAACCATATTTGATATGTCCATCTCCAAGGACTGTTCCTTCTGGAATAGCTCCTTGAGGGGCTGCACTTACTTCCGCTTTCTTTTCTTCTTTTGGTTCTAATTCTTTTGGATTGATCTGTACACCCTCTTGTGCCGTTTGCATTACGTGTGCTGCAATTTCGTGTGCCTTCTCCATTGAGAATCTAGAAGCATACGTTTCAATCAACATAGGCAAATTCAATCCTGTGACAATTGCCCATTTGTCTTCGTGACCATCTAACAAGGCACTTGCCTGATTGAATGGAGTTCCTCCCCATAGGTCAACTAAGAACAATACTTCTTCTTGATTTTCAAAAGAAGCGATCGCATCTTCCATCTTCTTTCGAATGTCTTCAGGTCCTTCACTAGGCATCAAAGTACAAGGCTTTACATTGGCTTGTTCACCAAAAATCATAGCTCCTGACTGGAAGATACCATTCGCAAATTCACCATGACTTGCAAGAATAATTCCTACCATATATTTTCATCCTTTCTTAGAAATTCAATACGCAAAAAAAGACAGACATATACATTTAAACTGAAGATATACAATAAACCAATAAAGATTATATCTTCAATCAAAATAGTAAATGCCTGCCTAACCAGTTACACGCTATTGAATATTCACTTTTTACATGAAAAAATGTATCACTTTCTGAAAGCGTTGTCAACATTTTTCACGAAATAATCGTACTCGATAAAATTCTTTCCAAGTGTAAAGCCAAATACCCCAACTCCGAATCTGGCAAATCTTTATGTAAAACACGGCTCAATTGTTCACATAAAACACGAGCCTGTTCATAAGCAAATGGAAATTTTTCTTTTGTGAACTCTGTAATATCCATTTGTAATTCCTCATTATTATTTAGTCTCAACAACAAAAACTTAATATGATTCATTAAACGAATATATGACAATGAATTCGCATCAATACGAATATTTAAATCGGCCTGTAATTTCTTGAAGAATTCACGAATCACACGCATAACTTCCATAGACTGCCCTACTTTATTTACCGATATAGCCGAGTGAATATGTAATGTAATAAACGCAATTTCATCTGCATTTATTTCCTCATGCGTATATTTTTCAATAACCTCCTTTGCCTTTAATGCCACCGAATATTCATCCGGAAACATAAGTTGAATATCCATATTAAATGGATTGGATGGGAAATCCTTCTCTTTAATTCTTTTTATCGCAAAATAAATATGATCCGCTAAAGATAATAAAATATCGTGTTCTACTTTACCAAATCTTTCTTTTGTTAAAGTAATAATTTCAGATGAAATTTCAATATACATCGGGTCAATGTAATCAAAAATATTATTCGACTTCTGTTTCGCCTGATATGACTTTTGCATCTTATACTGCTTTGCATTGCGAGGAACATCCACTTGTTCCCCTTGCTTTTTACCAAAGCCAATTCCTTTAGACATCACAATTATTTCTTCATTTTCTTTTAAAACCAAGATTGTATTATGATTCAAAACCTTTAAAATTTCATACATATCCATTATCCCTTTACCCTTAACATCATATCATGACATTGCATTTTTCCATATTTTTTTTCTATTTCTGCACCATCTTTTATTTTCGTAAATACAACTATAATATTCTCATCTAACGCATTGTCTTTGATATACTTTAAATCTGCATTCCACAAAACGTCTCCAGCATTAACTTTCTGGTTTGGTTTTACCAACAATTCAAAACCCTTGCCATTTAATTTCGCCGAATCCGTGCCAAAATGAATTAAGATCTGTGTATTATCATCAATTGTAATACCAATCGCATGCTTTGTTGGATAAATCATTGAAATAACTCCATCACACGGCGCCACAACAACACCATCACACGGACGAATCATAATACCATCGCCCATTAATTTATGCGCAAACATAGAATCCGTTGCATCTTCTATCGGCATTACTTCCCCATTTACTAAACATTCAAGTTCCAACTGTGTTTTTGTTTCTAAAACAACTTCTTTATCCTCAAAATCATAACTTTCCGGCACATTCAACATATACTCATCCAGTTTTGTCTTTATATTCGAAGCCTGAGGGCCATAAATAATTTGAATTGCATTTGGCTGACACATAATAGCTGCAGCCCCCGATTTTTTTAACAACCTTTCATTTATTAAAGTATCATCTTTGATTGTCGCTCTTAATCTTGTGATGCAACAATCTAAATCCGTAAAGTTACTTCGTCCACCTAAGCCTTGAACAATCATCTGGCTTCTAGGATCAATCAATGATTTATCAAAACTAAAATCATACTTTTTCTTATCAAACACCTTAATGCTTTCGTCTCTTCCAGGCGTTTTTAAATCGTACTTTACAATCAAAAACTTAAACACCCCATAATACACAAAGAAATATACTAAGCCAAGCAAAACTACAATCATCCAATTTGTCTTCGCATTTCCCTGCAAAATCCCAAACAATGTAAAATCAAGCAAACCAGCTGAAAAAGTAAATCCAATCGCAACCTGTAAAGCTTGTGCAACCACAAAACATGTGGCCGCTAAAAATACATGAACAACATACAATAATGGAGCTACAAACAAAAAAGAAAATTCAATCGGCTCTGTAATTCCCGTTAATGCACTTGTTAAAGCAGCCGAAAGTAATAAACTCGCCGTCTTTTTCTTTGCTTCTGGATTTGCACATTGATACATAGCTAAAGCCGCACCAGGCAAGCCAAAAATCATAAAAATAAATTCTCCAGAGAAAAATTTAGTTGCATCCACACTAAAATGAGTCACACTTGGATCGGATAATTGCGCAAAGAAAATATTCTGCGCACCGGATATAATTGAACCATTTACCATTTGTACACCGCCTAATGCACTCTGATAAAATGGCATATACCAAACATGATGCAAGCCAAAAGGAACTAAACTACGCTTAATAATTCCATAAATAAATGTACCAAAATAGCCAGAGTCAGATATAAATTGTCCCAAATTATAAACACCCTGCTGTAATGGTGGCCAAATAAAATACATAAGCACCCCTATAAATACATATGTAATAGCACAAATGATTGGAACAAATCGTTCTCCTTCATAAAAAGAAATCACATTTGGTAATTGAATCTGGTAAAAATGATTATGCAAATAACTAACACCAAGTCCAACGACAATTCCTCCAAACACACCCATTTCAAGTGATAACATTCCACATACCGAAGTAATAGATCCATCTAGAATATAATTTGAAACTACACCATTAACAATACTTCCATCTAAACAAAGTAACGTATTGATTGTGGCATGCATCACAAAAAAGGCAATAATAGCTGCAAGAGCAGCGACTTCTTTTCTTCGCTTAGACATTCCTAAAGCTATAGAAACCGCAAAAATCAAGGGTAGATTATCAAATAAAACTTTGCCTACTTGTTTCAATAAAATTAAAACACTATATAAAAAGGTTCCTTGCCCTAATACCGATTCTAAATGCAATGCAGCTATCGTTGTTTCATTGGTTAAAGAACTTCCTACACCCAAAAAAATACCTGCAACAGGAAGCACTGCGATAGGTAACATAAAGGATTTTCCCATCCTTTGTAAAAAACTAAACACATGATGTTGTTTCATTGATTAATACCTCTACTGTATTTATGATGATAAATGACATTTGTCAAAAAGTCCATAAGAAAAGGCAATGAAGCTTTCATAAGAAAAAAAGTAGAAATCAGATTTCTACTTGATTAAATATGTTCTTTGATAAAAGAAGAAATTGTTTCTTCTACTTTATCACGTGCTTCTATAGATGCGAAGTCATGTCCTCCATTTGAAACTTTATGAAACTTGGCATTTTGATACCCCTGAGCATAACGTATGCAAGTTTCTTCATCCACTTGATCATCATCATCTGCACGCATCAACATGACAGGACCATTATATCCTTTAGCTTCCGTAAAAGGATCTGGATGTTTTGCCATTTCATTATTAAAAGATGCCTTAAAACATACACTCTCTATATCAATATAATCTTGTCCCATTTGTTGCATAGCCTCTGCCATTTGATCACAACTAAACCACAAGCGAGCACCTGGACATAATAATATCAAACCATGAGGCTGAATTTTAGGCGCACAAGAAGCGGCAATATAGCCACCCATACTGTGTCCAGATAAAAACATTTTTTCTGTATCTACATAAGGCTGTTTTGCGACCCACGCAAAGATATCTTCTGCATCAGCATATAAACCATCAAAACTCACATCTTCATAATCGCCATCACTTTCACCATTTCCATGAAAACTAAAGCGAGCACTCCCAATGCCTTGTTTTGCCAAAACACGAGATGTATGTGCATTCATAGATCTATAGCCACTGCAATTGCTGCCAAAACCATGTAAATGCACCATAAAAGGTACTGGTCCATGTGTATTAGGCAAAGTTACAATTCCACGAAGAATATATCCCGAGCGATTTTTAAATTCAACTTGTAAAATG
>OICU01000160.1_pt1 | contig 23094 bp, 17 predicted proteins | sample 1581351 | NCBI WGS metagenome assembly OICU01 (sample SAMEA3882545, study PRJEB24775) | human gut metagenome | biome: human-associated habitat; feature: intestine environment; material: feces | place: Netherlands | collected 2009/2010
CCACCTTCTTGCCCTTCGGACAAGAAGTATCCCTCGCTCAAAGAGCTCGGTCAATTCCAGGTTATCGGGGTAAAGCCCCTCAGGAACCTTCATTTTTTTGCAAATTATAAGTTGTTATTTCAATGCTTTTTTATCATTGTCTTTTTCATCATATTATGTTCAAACTCAACCCATGCGATTTCAGAAAATAGAACTATCATATAAATAACCACCTGAACCACAATGCCATCCAGCTTTTTAATAAAATATCCAAAAACAGCTTGTGTAATAAATAGCACACAACCCAAAATAATAAAATTTCTGCCATGTCTATGGTTCCATTCTGTAACATTTGTCAGTTCCTCTTTACGAAGTGGTTTCTCTCCCGTATTTATTGATACTGGTTTTTCAGACCTATACTGCATAATTCCAATTATGATAAAAATAAGTGAAACCAATAATGAAATTGCCAAATAAATAATTGTAGCTGCCATGTCTATCCTCCCATAATCCAACTATTATTTGCACTTTTCAAGTGTCTCAGACAATACCTGAGCCTGTTCATATGTATCTACTTCTATTTGACAACTGCCTTCTTGATTCCATCGCCATTATCAACCATTGTTGCTTCTGCCCTCTCCGACTCTGTCTGTTTCTTATTCTTCGCATTCTCCATATGCCGGCAAAGGAGTTATTCTTGAATTATAAGATGCACAGTGGGACAGTCCTATGTGCCTCTTTTGTTTTGATACCTCTATTAGATATCAGAACGGTCGTTGCCACAAGCAACACAAATTAACTTTTTCGTTTTTGCCGCAGTAAACTGGATGACCGGTCCGGAAATGAGGATTGTTACTATGGTGCATATGCCAAATTTTCCGCCCAGCATAACGCCTGTCACAACCATCACGACATCCAGTACCATTCGTACAATTTTTACCTGCCAGTTGTTCTTTTCCGCAAGAGAAAAAGTCAGTGCCTCATAAGAACCCCGCCCCAGGGAGGCTGCCGCATAAAAACCAGTTCCTATTGCAAAAAGCACAATTCCCAATAACATGATAAGTGCATTTACCCATATATGCGTACTGTACACATGTGCATTTGCAAACAAATCTACACAAAAGCTATACACAATCTGGTAAAGTATCGTGCCGATATGTATCTGTGACCTGTCATAGAAAAACGCAAATACAATCATAACTATGGCTACTATCATGGACGCCGTACCGATACTTACATGAAATGTTTTCGAAATTCCCTGCCATAATACGGCAAGGGTTGCACCGCCAAATCCCGCATACAATGCCAGTGTAATGTCATATGCTGCAACGACTGAACCAACCACTATAATAATTAATTTTATCGTCCACTCTAATTTACTCATGTCATTCCGTTTTTCCATGCCGCATAATATATAACATCTTGAATTTCTCCTAAAATCATAGTTTTTAACTTATCTTTCTGTTTAATAAGCCCCACAAACTCAGGAAACCTATTGCAGCCCCAAGCACCACTCCGGCTACTTTCATTAATTCATTGTTCCTAAATTTTTTATCCGGAAGAATGCCTACTTTATTATAAGAATATTTTATATGATCTGTAGTATATGCAGTTATGGTATCTCCCACCTCATATTCTGTATATACACTTTCCGGCACCTGCATCCGCTTATTATATTCATTCGTTTTGCCACCATGATAATAGAAGAAATAATTTTGAGATATGGCATTATCTGCCGAAGCATCTTCGCTCCTTTTATCCGTTATCACTACATCTTCTCTATCATAATCTTCTCCTAGTACCATCTCTTCCATTTGCCTGTTAAGTGCCTTCGACGTCAAAAATACGTTTAACCAGACCGCCAGAAAAGCTATGCTTAAAGCAGCAAAACAACTCCAGAACAGAACTTTCTTCTGCTTTCCGGTTAATCGTTCTTTTTGTTTCTGATGCTTCGCCAATTTGTTGCTCATGCTGTAATTCTCACATTCTTTCTAATCGTCTTACTTATCATACTTTTCCAGAAAATCCGTTGCCTTATCTTTATCTATATGCAGTTCCTCCTGCAGCAATAAAATAATTTCCTTCTCTGACTTTCCGAATCTGCGTCCAAGCTTTATAACTTCCTTCGTTTTTCCTACTATTTCGCCCTCTTCCAAGCCTTCTTTTCTGCCTTCTTCTTCGCCCTGTTTCCGAATTCTTTCTTCTCTCTCAAAGCTCTTCATATATGCAAGACCTACCTCTCCATCCCGTTTGACTGCAGTTACCATCCGGTGTAACTTTTTCAGGTTTTCGGTGGAAGCATTCTCTACAGATGAATGTTCCATGTAATGCAGTAGCTGTTTTAATTCCTCCGGCGGATTTCCTTCACTTCCTCTTGTATACAAAAATATGGTCTGTGCCCCATCCTCATACTTTAATTCCGGCACTTCTACACAACGGTTCTTAATGGTATACATCATGCGGTTCAGTCCAAAGGGGTCATAAGTTGTAATGAAAATCACAACAACATTCCGAAGACTTCCATAGGTTTCGCCCGATGGCAAATTTCCCGCGTCAATTTTTGCATGATAGAAACGGACTCTTCTTGGCAATGCTGCCATCTCGTTCTTTCCGTCATTCTGGTCCGGTTCTATATCAAAGATTTCTCCATTCTCTTCATCCAGATATACATCCAGCCGGATGCCGTGAGTTTCCAAATTCTCTCCGCAAAAGAAACGCTGCGGCACTACCGTAAGCTTTCCTATCTGTCGATGCAGAATGCATTCCAAAATATACCTCGCTGACTGTTCCCCATAAATTTTGTGACTGGTTAAGCTGTTTACTAAAAAGTCATCCACCAGATTCAGTTCTTCTAAAGTTCTCATTTTTCCTCCTTTTCCCATAATGCAGTGAAAAGCAGGATTGCATATATCTCATATTTTCCTAAACTTCCGCCTATTCAATGCACTATGCGTTTATTAATTGTAATTAGAATTTAAAAGCATAGAATTCATTGAATTGATACTAGAAATTTAGACTGGCTTTCGCCATTCGAAAATCAGAATATATGCTTTGTGTTGATTGTAACAAATAAACCCATTGAATACAAGTAAATTTTTCCCGGCAGACATAACCCGAAAACATAATCTATAGCAGTCTTGTGGAAGAACAGAATTGATTTGTTTGAACAGAAAAAGACAGCCGCCCTGCCGGGCTGCTGCCTCTTTCTGTTTTTATGCTTATGCTTTTATTTCTTAATTTTATTCTGCTTTGTCATCTACTGTAACAGTGATTTTGTTCAGGTGCCAGATATCATCCACATATTCCTGAATCGTACGGTCAGATGAGAATTTGCCGGAAGCTGCAATATTTAAGATTGCTTTTCTAGCCCATTCTTTTTCATCTGCATATGCAGCATTAATCTTCTTCTGTGCTTCCACATAAGAACGGAAGTCTGCCAGAATAAAGTAAGTATCTGCGTACTGTGTGCACTGTGTATTCAGCAGTGAGTTGTAAAGGTCACGGAACAATTCCGGATCATTTGGTGAATAGAATCCGTTGATTAACTGCATCAGAACTTTACGGACATCCTGATCATTGTTGAAAATCTGCATTGGGTCATAATCGCGTTTCTGCTCATGAGCAATCACTTCGTCAGAGCTCATACCGAAGATAAACATGTTTTCTTTGCCGACTTCTTCTGCCATCTCAACGTTTGCACCATCCATGGTTCCGATAGTAAGCGCTCCATTCAGCATGAACTTCATATTACCGGTTCCGGAAGCTTCCTTACTTGCAGTAGAAATCTGCTCGCTGACATCTGCTGCTGCAAAAATAATCTCTGCATTGGATACCTTGTAGTCTTCGATAAATACAACCTTAATCTTTCCGTTGATAGACTTATCATTGTTGATGACATCTGCAACAGAGTTGATTAATTTGATGGTAAGTTTTGCATTGCGGTAGCCTGCTGCTGCTTTTGCTCCGAAAATGAAAGTTCTTGGAATGAATTCCATATCCGGATGCTCTTTTAATTCATTGTAAAGATACATTACATGAAGAATATTTAAGAGCTGGCGTTTGTACTCATGCAGACGTTTTACCTGTACATCAAAGATAGAACGAGGATTTACTTCAATTCCGTTGTGTTCTTCGATATAAGATGCAAGACGCAGCTTGTTCTGATATTTGATATTTAAGAATTCCTGCTGAACCTTTTCATCATCTGCATAGAACTCTAATCTCTTGATGCGGGAAAGGTCTGTAATCCAGTCTTTTCCAACATATTTGGTTACCCAGTCTGCAAGTAATGGATCACCATGCATTAAGAAACGACGCTGTGTAATACCATTGGTCTTATTATTAAATTTCTCCGGGAACATCTCGTAAAAATCTTTTAATTCCTGTTTCTTAAGGATTTCTGTATGAAGTGCCGCTACACCATTTACAGAATATCCTGCACAGATTGCCAGATGAGCCATTTTTACCTGACCATCATATATAATTGCCATCTTCTCAACCTTGTGGTTGTCTCCAGGATATTTCTGCTGGATTTCCAGTACAAAACGACGGTTGATTTCTTCTACAATCTGGTAAATTCTAGGAAGCAGTCTTGAGAAAATCTCGATTGGCCATTTCTCTAATGCTTCTGCCATGATGGTATGGTTGGTATATGCACAACATTTTGTTGTAATATTCCATGCATCATCCCACTCTAAACCTTCTTCATCCAGTAAGATACGCATTAACTCTGCAACTGCTACGGTTGGATGGGTATCATTCATCTGGAATACTGCTTTTTCAGGAAGCATATGAATGTCTGGATGATTCTTCTTAAATCTTGCAATCGCACGCTGTAAGCTGGCAGATACAAAGAAGTACTGCTGTTTTAAACGAAGCTCTTTTCCTGCGATATGGTTATCATTCGGATAGAGAACTTCTACTAAGTTCTTTGCAAGGTTTTGCTGTTCGATTGCACGATGATAATCACCTTTATCAAAGGAATCCAGCTCGAAGCATTCCATTGGCTCTGCATCCCAGATCATCAATGTATTTACTACATTATTGTTATAACCTACGATTGGCATATCATAAGGAATTGCTTTTACGGACTGATAGCCTTCCTGTACGAATCTGGTTCTTCCATCTGGCTGTGCCTCTTCACGTACATATCCACCAAATTTTACTTCGAAATTGTATTCCGGACGTTTTAATTCAAATGGATATCCATTCTGTAACCAGTTATCCGGCTCTTCTACCTGATAACCATTCTCTATTTTCTGACGGAACATTCCATAATGGTAACGGATTCCACAACCATATGCCGGATATCCCAGAGTTGCCAAAGATTCCATAAAGCAGGCAGCAAGTCTTCCCAGTCCACCATTTCCAAGTGCCGGGTCCGGCTCCTGATCCTCTATGGCATTTAAGTTGATTCCCATTTCCTCTAAAGCTTCTTTCACTTCATTGTATACCGTTAAGTTAATCAGGTTATTGCCTAATGCACGGCCCATTAAGAACTCCATAGACATATAGTATACAATCTTTGGATCTGCTTTATCAAATTCCTGCTGGGTTGCAAGCCACTGGTCAATGATTACATCTTTTACAACGTAGGATACTGCCTGGAAAATTTCCTGCTCGCTTGCTTCATCCATTGTCTTACGATAGAGGTATTTTACGTTCTCAACTACCTCTTTTTTGAAGGTTTCCTTTTCAAACATTTTGCTTTTCATAATGTTCTCCTTTTGTTTCGATTCCGGTGTTTTTTGTGCAAAAAGGGAGCAAGCCACTGTCGGCTCCGCTCCCTTATCTTTATTCTGCTTATTTCTTTTCCACGCCAAGCACAACCGTTTCACCATTAATGTTCCATTCTTTCTGATATCCGCTCACCGTATCAGCCACAACACTCTCAGCCAGAACTTCTTTTGCAATTTCTTCCCCATATTTTGCGAAGATGTCTTTTACTTTCTGATCTGCCTTATAAGAAACAGTAATTTTATCCATTACTTCAAATCCTGCTTCCTTACGCATTGTCTGGATTTTGCTGATTAATTCTCTTACCATTCCTTCCTCTAAAAGTTCCGGAGTAAGGTTCGTATCAAGAACTACGGTCACTTCATTATCACCTTCTGTCATGTAACCTTCCTGCTGTGTCATGGTGATAAGTAAATCCTCTTCATATAATACAACTTCGTCGCTTATACTGTCAAGTTTCAGTGCACCTGTGCTCTTAAGCTCAGCCATTGCCTTGTTGCCGTCTAATTCTGCAAGTGCTTTCTGAATCTGACCTAAATATTTACCGAATTTCGGTCCAACGGTACGAAGCTGTGGTTTAAAGGTATAGCTAGTATATGCACTGACATCCTCTGTAAATGTCACTTTCTTTACATTCAGCTCATCTTCGATAATCTCTGTAAAGTATTCGGATAATTCAAATGGTGCTTTTACAAACATATTTCCAATCGGCTGACGGTTCTTGATGTTTGCAGTATTTCTGCAGGCACGGCCCATAACAACGATTTTCAATACTTCGTCCATATTTTTCTCTAATTCACTGTCTATCCAGCTCTCGTTTGCCACCGGATAGTCGCAAAGATGGATGCTTTCCGGCGCACACTTGTCGATGCTGCATACCAGGTTCTGGTAAATTTCTTCTGTCATGAAAGGAATCATCGGCGCTGCTACCTTGCATACAGTTACCAGTGCAGTATAAAGAGTCATATATGCATTGATTTTATCCTGCTCCATGCCCTTTGCCCAGAAACGCTCACGACAACGTCTTACATACCAGTTACTCATCTCATCTACAAATTCATCCAGTGCTCTTGCAGCTTCCGGAATACGATAATTACCCAGATTATTATCTACAGTCTTAATCAGTGTATTGAGTTTGGAGAGAAGCCATTTATCCATAACGGAAAGTTTCTCATAATCCAGTGTATATTTGGTTGCATCAAATTCATCAATATTTGCATACAACACGAAGAATGCATAAGTATTCCAAAGTGTTCCAAGGAATTTACGCTGTCCTTCCTGTACTGCCTTTCCATGGAAACGGTTTGGCAGCCATGGTGCGGAGTTGATGTAGAAATACCAGCGGATTGCATCTGCTCCGTAAGTCTCTAATGCATCAAACGGGTCAACGGCATTTCCTTTGGACTTACTCATCTTCTGTCCATTTTCATCCTGTACATGTCCCAATACGATAACATTTTCATATGGTGCTTTATTAAATAATAAGGTAGACTCTGCCATCAGGGAATAGAACCATCCACGGGTCTGGTCTACTGCCTCGGAAATAAACTGTGCAGGGAACTGCTGTTTAAAGAGGTCTTCATTTTCAAATGGATAATGATGCTGTGCAAATGGCATTGCTCCTGAGTCAAACCAGCAGTCAATTACTTCCGGTACACGATGCATTTCGCCGCCACAATCCGGGCACTTGAAGGTTACTGCATCAATGTATGGACGATGTAATTCTACTTTGGCATCATCCGGGTTACCACTGCGCTCTGCTAATTCTGCACGGCTTCCGATACACTCCTGATGTCCACAGGAACACTCCCATACAGGAAGCGGAGTTCCCCAGTAACGGTTACGGGAAATACCCCAGTCCTGAATATTTTCAAGCCAGTCACCGAAACGTCCTTTTCCAATAGATTCCGGAATCCAGTTTACGGTATTGTTATTGCGGATCAAATCCTCTTTTACTGCGGTCATCTTAATGAACCAGGATTCTCTTGCATAGTAAATCAGAGGAGTATCACAACGCCAGCAGTGTGGATATTCATGTTCAAATTTTGGTGCATCAAAGAGTAGTCCTTTTTCTTCCAGGTCTTTTAATACCATTGGGTCTGCTTTCTTTACAAATACACCGGCATATGGAGTCTCTTTGGTAAGTTCTCCTTTTCCGTCTACCAGCTGGACAAATGGAAGTTCGTATCTACGTCCAACCTGGGCATCGTCTTCACCAAATGCAGGTGCGATGTGAACGATACCGGTACCATCTGTCATGGTTACATAAGTATCACAGGTTACATAGTAGCCTTTCTTATGCTGTTTCTCACAGATTTCCTTTGCGCAGTCAAATAATGGCTCATATTCCTTGTACTCTAATGACTTTCCTGGGAAAGTATCCAATACTTCATATGCTTTTACGCCATTTTCTTCATCCGCAAATTTGCCAAGTACCTTATCTAACAGTGCTTCTGCCATATAATAAGTATATCCGTCAGCAGCTTTTACTTTACAGTAAGTCTCGTCCGGGTTTACACAAAGTGCAACGTTAGATGGAAGTGTCCATGGAGTTGTGGTCCATGCCAGGAAATATGCATCTTCTCCGATTACTTTGAATCTTACGATTGCGGAACGTTCTTTTACCGTCTTATATCCCTGTGCTACTTCCTGGGAAGAAAGCGGAGTTCCACATCTCGGGCAGTAAGGAACAATCTTGAAACCTTTGTATAACAGCTTCTTATCCCAGATTTTCTTAAGAGCCCACCACTCAGATTCAATGAAATTATCATCATAGGTTACATATGGGTTATCCATATCAGCCCAGAATCCAACGGTTCCTGAAAAATCTTCCCACATTCCTTTGTATTTCCATACGGATTCTTTACATTTCTTGATGAATGGCTCCATACCATATTCTTCAATCTGCTCTTTTCCGTTTAAGCCTAAAAGCTTTTCTACTTCCAGCTCTACCGGAAGTCCATGGGTATCCCATCCGGCTTTACGTGGGACATATTTGCCCTTCATGGTCTGGTATCTTGGAATCATGTCCTTGATAACACGGGTTAATACGTGACCGATATGTGGCTTACCATTTGCAGTTGGCGGTCCATCATAGAAAGTATAGGTCTCGCCTTCTTTCCGGTTCTCCATACTTTTCTTAAAAATATCATTGTCTTTCCAGAATTTTACAGTCTGCTTTTCTCTGTCCACAAAATTTAGATTTGGGGAAACTTTTTCGTACATGTTAGTCCTCCTTAAAATTTCAGTTTCTCGCGCCCGCGGCGGTCGCTTGCGACATCTACCTTATACGCCGCAGTGTGCATCCTCGCGGAGCGTTTTTTGCTTTACAGGAAAGCAATTTCCTGTAAAGTAAAAAAGACGCCGTCCTGTAATAAGGACGTGCGCCTGACGTTTCTAACCACCTTGTTACAACATACTTGAAGCTTTCTGCTTCGCATATACGTTCCCGTAACGGGGGAAATCCGTCAGTTTCTACTAACGCATCTTTGCCTGTTCGAACTGCAACTTGGAAGTGATTTTCATTTTCCATTTACTCATGCCGGTTTCCACCTGCCCCGGCTCTCTTTGACTTTCCATGGAAAACTACTCTCTTCGTCATCGTCTTTTCATATTCTTAATAAGTATAGAACCTGTATTTTTAAATGTCAATTCCTATTTTCAAATTTTCTATATCTACAGATGCTGCCACCGGGAGCTTCTTACAGATTTCTGGCAGCTTCTTACAAATACTGAACAACACAAAACGAGGCGGCATCCTTCCGGATACCGCCTCTCGTTTATGTAGGAAACCCGCAATGCGTGTTTCTTATATTTCATTTACAATATGTCTCTTACAGGATTCTCTTAATCCATCCTTCCGGAGCTTCAATACGTCCCATCTGGATTCCGGTCAGAGTATCATAAAGTTTCTTTGTTACAGGTCCCATTTCTTCCATTCCACTTGGAATTAAGATTTCTTTGCCGTGGTCAACAATCTTTCCGATTGGAGAAATAACTGCTGCTGTTCCGCAAAGTCCTGCCTCTGCGAAGTCTTTTACTTCATCGAAGTATACTTCTCTGTGTTCTACTTTCATTCCAAGATAATGTTCTGCAACATATACCAGTGAACGACGTGTAATGGATGGCAGAATAGAATCTGACTTCGGTGTAACCAGTTTATTATCCCTGGTAACGAAGATGAAGTTTGCTCCACCTGTCTCTTCTACCTTAGTTCTTGTCTTAGGGTCTAAGTACATATTCTCATCAAATCCGTCTGCATGTGCAGTTACGATTGCATGAAGACTCATTGCGTAATTCAGACCAGCTTTGATATTACCGGTTCCGCAAGGTGCTGCACGGTCATAGTCACTGACACGGATGGTAATTGGCTTTGCGCCACCCTTGAAATATGGTCCTACCGGTGTACAGAACATACGGAACTGATATTCATCCGCTGGTTTTACACCGATTACAGGATTTGTTCCCATCATGTATGGTCTGATGTAAAGTGTTGCACCGGAACCATATGGTGGAACATATGCTGCATTTGCTTCTACTACCTTCTGTACTGCATCTACAAAACGCTCTTCCGGGAATACCGGCATTTCCAGTCTGCGTGCTGAATCTGCAAGACGGCTTGCATTTAAGTCAGGTCGGAAAGTAACGATATGTCCATCCTCTGTTGTATATGCTTTCAATCCTTCAAATACGGTCTGTGCATACTGGAATACACCAGCGCATTCATTCAATACAATATCTGCATCATCGGTTAAAGTTCCCTCATCCCATGCTCCGTTTTTGAAATTTGATACATATCTTTTATCGGTCTTTACATAACCGAATCCAAGATTAGACCAGTCTAAGTCCTTCTTTTCCATAATAACATCCTCCATTCATTTGTCGCAAATAGATGTTATAACCTGGTGTTATAGCTTTCTATTGTTCTATGTTTTTTCATTATTTTAGTCCTATAAAAGCTATTTGTCTAGTATTTTTTTCTAGGAATACATAATTTTCTCACTGCCAAACATTTTCGCCAGTACCATTGATAAAATACCGGTATAAATAAGGTTGCTGACAAGACATGCCACAATATTGATTCCGCTGTAGGAGAAATCAAAAATTCCGGTCATGCCCTGCACACTGTTATAGAAAGGAATCAGATACCAGTAAAATTCCTTCGGTGCTCCGCTTCCAAGCATGGATGTAACGGAAATTACCATTACCACAACCATCAGCGGCATAATCATAGAACCGGCTTCCTTTACTGTCTTTGCAAATGCTGAAATTACAGCTAATGCTCCAACCAGTACCAATACTGTGGTAAGAATCACCAGCAATAAAAGGATATAATCGGTGACGCTGTATACGCTGGCATCCATTGCATTGGATTCTGTTCCCATTAATTTTGGAAGGGATAACATGGTACCCACAAAACTGGAAATTCCACTTAAAAGTCCGATAATACCAAGGCTGATGATTTTTCCCATAGCAAGCTGTCCACGTTTCATCGGTGTTACCAATAAGGTAGCAATAGTTCCTCTCTCCTTTTCCCCTGCTATGGATTCCGGTGCAATTGCCATACATCCTGAGAAAAGGAATATCATAAGCAGCATTGGAAGCATCATGGAGAAAATCTGTCCGGTGCTGTCTTCCTTGCTGGCAAGGTCATATTCTTCGTCACCGCTGTTGACATCGAACTTATTTGCCATAGAAGCTTCATATCCATCTAATACAGAAGCCATAATCTGATAACATGCCGTGGATTCGGTATCTGCGGAATTATAATATAAGGCTACCTGCGGAGCCGGTGTGGTAGCAGTCATGCTGTCATATGCCAGTACATCTGCTTCAAAATTTTCCGGAAATACCATCAGCATTTCCGCATCTTTATCGGTTACCGCCTGCTTCATATCCTCTTCGCTGACACCATCCCGGTCTAAATATTCCACATTGATATCACTGCCTTTTATCATGGCTGAAACCGTGGATGGCATATTTTCTGCATAAATACGATAGGTATAATCCTCATCTGCTTCAAATCTGGAGGTCAGTCCGCTGCCCATGAAGCTGTACATGATATAAATCATTAAGCCCGGCATCAAAATCGTCGTAAATACCATTCTCTTATCCCCGAAGAAGCGGGCAAGTTCTTTCTTTATAATTGTCATAAGATTGTTTCTCATTCTGCTTCACCTACCGTTTCTTCATAGATTTCAAAGAATCTGTCTTCTAATGATTTGCCATTTTTCACTGCCTCTAATGTATCGCAGATAATCATTTCTCCCTTGATGATAATTCCGACTCTGTCACAGATTTTCTCAATCAGGCTGAAAATGTGGGTAGAAACGATGATGCTCTTTCCTTCTTTCTTAAGCTCTAACAGGAAATCCGTTACTACTTTGGCTGTCAGAACATCAAGTCCGTTGGTCGGTTCATCAAAGATAATGATTTCCGGGTCATGGACTAAGGAAATAACCAAAGAAACCTTCTGTTTCATACCGGTTGACATATCCTTTACTTTCACTTCTGCAAACTGTGTGATGCCGAAGCGGTCAAAAAGTCTCTTCTTTCTTTCATCCCGGACAGCCGGCTCTACTCCGTATAAATCCGAAAAGAAATTATATAAATAATTTGGTGTAAAAAAGCCCTCTAATTTCAGTTCACTGGTCAGAAAGCCGATCTTACTGCGGACTTCTTCCGGTGCATTAACAATACTGCTGCCATCTAAAACAGCATCTCCGGAATCCGGTTTAATCAGTGTTGCCAGCATACGAAGTGTGGTTGTCTTTCCGGCTCCGTTTGGTCCAAGCAGTCCAAACACCTCTCCCCGATAAGAAGTAAATGATAAATCATGCACTGCAATTCGCTTCTTTTCATTGGTTTTCTCAATCTTTTGTTGTTTCTGGGATAATGTAAAGGTCTTATTGAGACCCTTTACCTTCATAATCTCCTCCATAACTTCTCCTTTCAGTTATCGTCTTGATTGTACTATTGTATTATTACACTTGTGTATCTGTGCGTCAAGCACTATTTTTTCAACGGTTAGTGCTTTCCTTTTACTTTCCGGTATTTCCAGGTAAATGCTGCAAACAACACAAGATACATCACTATAACAATCCCCATTAATGCTGCGTCAAAATACTCTCTGCAATACAAAGTCCTTATAAAGCCCGGCAGCAGCAGACATAAAAACAGAATTATCAGTAAAATAATCCTTCTGCGAAAGACCCTTTTTAACATTTCAAGCCTGGAATCATCATCGCAGAAAATCTCGTCTGCGCCCTCCGCCTCTGCCGCTGGTTTTCTGAAATAACTATAGCCCACATAATCCTGTAGATATTCCCAGCCGCAGTCTTCAAACATCTTCGTATATTCCGACTTATGCAGAATGCCTTCCCGGTTATAATCCAGCCGGTAAATCACATCCTCCGGCTCACATTTTTCAAAATGATACATGCAAAATCCGGATACCTTTACAAGCTTCCAGCCATCCTTATGCATGCTGCGAAGATAGGCTTCCTCTTTCTCATGGTTTACTATGGTAAAATACTTAAATACCGTCTTTTTCTCCATTATATTTCCTCCTGTGCAATCCGATACAGCCGCTCTATCCGCTTTAATTCCAGTTGCAATACCTCTAAGCCAAGTTCGGTAATCTGGTAGATTTTCCGTTTATCTTCTTCCCGGATAAACTGGATCAGACCATCCTTTTCCATCTTGGATAAGCTGCCGTACATGGTTCCCGGTGCCAGCCGAATGGCTCCATCTGTAAGTTTTTCCACCGTCTGGACAATGCCATAACCGTGATTCGGTTTCTTCAAACACAGCAGAATATAAAATGCCGTTTCCGTCATCGGAACATAAACCTTTTTAATATGCTGGTTCATGCTTTTCCTCCCTGTACTCTTCACTGCGATATATCGCACTGCTATATACTATATCGTACTTCGATATATTTGTCAACTCTCCGACTTTTTCCCGCGCCTGCGGTGGTCGCTTGCGACATCTACCTTATACGCCGCAGTGCGCATCCTCGCGGAGCGTTTTTTACTTTGCATGAAAACAATTTCCTGTAAAGTAAAAAGCACTGAACAGATTTCTCCATTCAATGCTTCTTATGTTCTTCTTAAAAATTCTCAAAATTATGCTGCAGATAATCCTCTAAATCCTGATAGTCATCCGGTGCTTTCATTTCACCATCAAACTGATATTCATAACGTCTTAGGAATTCATCCGGCCCACTGGTTCTGCCTGCTGCATGAATAATCAAAAGCCAGTACGTTACAAATGCAAGTATACCAACTACAGCTGTTACAATACCTGCAACTGCCATTCCATGGTTCTGTTTTTGTTTCACCAGATGTATAATTCCAAAAACAATTGCCAGAATTGCAGTTATAATATTGATTCCGGTGCAAAATAATACCAGTGAAATCAGCCCCAACACCATGGATGCAACTGCGAAACCTTTTCCCGGCTCCTCTTTCCGGTTATCTGCCGGACGCTGATTGTAATTCGGCGGGTACGGATTCCCATACTGCGGATTCTGATTTTGATTCAACGGATATGGATTCCTGTTATCTGGATACATTCTGCTTCACCAATTCCTTTTTAATAATAGTAGCTATATTCCAAAGAACTTAATGATACTGCACCAACGATGCACAGGATAAGTACCAGCACCAGAAGTGCAATGGTAATAATACTGCAGACAATACCTGCTGTTGCCATTGGTGAATACTCGTTTTTCTTATTATAAAGAATACCAAGGATTAATCCTACAATTGCACAAGGAAGTCCTACAATCCAGAAACAGATTGCCGGGATGGATATAATTCCCAGTACCATGGATGCAATTGCCATTCCTTTTCCGGATGAAGCCGGCTGGTTGTAACCATACTGTGTCTGGTCGAAGCTTCCATATGCCTGCTGCTGTGGCTGCTGATAAGTTCCATATCCCTGCTGGGACTGGTCATAACCATAGTTCTGCTGTGCATACTGCTGATTCTGGTTATAAGCCTGCTGGTCATAATTCTGCTGTGGCTGTTCATATGCCTGCTGTGGCTGGCTATATGTCTGCTCATTCGTTCCATTTTCAGTGTTGAAATTTTCTTCACTCATTATAATACATCCTCCATTAGTATAAAATATTTTCTCCCATTTATTGTAGCAAATGCCTACCTCCATTACAAGAAAAATAAGTGAAATCATAAAATTTTTATAAACTTTTTCTCATATATTTTATCATAAACTTTGCAAATCCGGAAAAAATGGTTATAATGAAGCATATTTATACTCATTACTTGCTTTTTTGTAAGTAAAAGTCTATAATTCATCTGACAAGACACCTGTATTTACAGATGTAAAAGAAAGGAATATCACATATGAGTACATTAAATTTGACATTGTTGACTGATCTTTATGAGATGACAATGATGCAGGGATACTTTAAAACCGGCAACCGTGATGTGGCTGTTTTTGACGCTTTTTACCGCACCAATCCATGTGATGGCGGTTATGCAGTCTGCGCGGGATTAGACCAGATGATTGACTATATCAAGAATCTTCATTTTGACGAAGAGGATATTTCCTATTTAAGAAGTTTATCCATCTTTGATGAAGACTTTTTAACTTATTTAAGTAACTTTAAATTCTCCGGTGATATCTATGCAATTCCGGAAGGAACTCTGATTTTTCCAAGAGAGCCTCTTGTAAAAGTGGTTGCTCCGATTATGGAAGCCCAGTTAATCGAAACTGCAGTCTTAAATATCATCAACCACCAGAGCCTAATTGCCACCAAGGCTGCCCGCGTATGCTACGCTGCCCAGGGTGATGGCGTCATGGAATTTGGGTTAAGACGCGCCCAGGGTCCTGATTCCGGAACCTACGGCGCCAGAGCTGCTGTTATCGGCGGCTGTAAAGGTACTTCCAACGTCCTTGCCGGTCAGATGTTTGACGTCCCGGTACTTGGAACCCACGCCCATAGCTGGATTATGAGTTTTCCGGATGAATATACCGCCTTTAAGAAATATGCAAAGCTTTATCCATCTGCCTGCATCCTTCTTGTCGATACCTATGATACTTTAAAATCCGGTATGCCAAATGCCATCAAGGTATTTAAAGAAATGAGAGATGCCGGCATTCCGCTTACCTACTACGGAATCCGTATGGACAGTGGCGACCTTGCTTATCTTTCCAAGAAAGTCCGCAAAATGTTAGATGATGCCGGATTCCCGGACGCAGTTATCTCCGCTTCCAATGATTTGGATGAGTATCTGATTGAAAGCTTAAAGATTCAGGGGGCTACCATTACTTCCTGGGGTGTTGGAACCAACTTAATTACTTCCAAAGACAATCCTGCTTTCGGTGGTGTATACAAGCTGGCTGCTATCCAGAATGAAGCCGGTGAATTCATTCCAAAGATTAAGCTTTCCGAAAATGTGGAAAAAGTTACAAATCCTGGCAATAAAAATGTTTATCGTATTTATGATAAAGAAACCGGTAAGATTAAGGCTGACCTTATATGTCTGGTGGGCGAAGTCTTTGATGAATCCAAGGACATGAAGCTCTTTGACCCGAACGCCCCATGGAAGAAAACAACTCTTCCTGGTGGAAGCTATACACTGCGTGAACTTCTTGTTCCGGTTTTCCAGAAGGGCGAATGTGTTTACGAATCTCCAAGTGTTATGGATATTCAGCGTTACTGCACCAGAGAAAAAGATACCATCTGGGATGAGACAAAACGTTTCGTAAATCCACAGGAAATCTACGTTGATTTATCCGACAAATTATATGAAATGAAAACTGCTCTCTTAAATAAAGAACATATGTAACTCGCAACTACGAGAAACACGCTTTGCGAGTTTCTCGAGTTATCGCGGTGCTCGCCAAATCTGAGTAGAAAAGAAGTTCGCTCAAGCAAGCTTGGCTCCTTCTTTTCTACTCAGATTTTTCTCGCTACTCGCGTAAAAAAAGAAACCTCCTTTACCGTTTTCCCGGCATAAGGTGGTTTCTTTATATAAGTAATAATGCCCTCTGTTGTTTTTCTTTTCTACAGCATACATTCGTTTATTCACATTTTTTTCAGCTTAGTTGAATCCCACAATCTTCTGGGTCAGCTTATATGCTGCAACAGAAATCTTTCTTCCACCCTTACCCGGGAGATTCATGGACTGTCCTAAAATTCCCCTTCTTAAATGATGGAAAAGACGAAGGTCATAACCTTTGATATAAGACCAAAGTTCCCGTTTCTTCATGAGATTTTCTTCTGTCTCGGAACGCAGGCAAAGTACTGTTGATACTACAGTAATAATTTCAAGGTAATTAAACATATATTTTCTTAATTTGGGGTTTGCAATTTTCCACAAATTCACTTCTTCTATCATCAGTTTATTTACCTTAATCTGCTGATCAATTCTTCCAATCATAACCTTTTCATTAACAGACTGGTCTTCCCTTCCGATAAAATAACGATAGAAATCCACATTCATATAATACATGGTCTTTACATATGGCAACGGATTGTATACAAAAAGATTATCCACATAGAAGGTGTGTCTTGGCAGCTCAAGTCCGCAATCCTTTAATAACTGGGTACGGTAAATAACAGAATGCATCAGAATATAATGCCCCTTGCTGATATGCCTTACATCAGACCATGTAAAGACTTCATTTTCCGGGAACATTCTGGTATATTTCATTACTTTTTTATGGTCTGCGCCCTGCTTCTCATATACGAAATTGCTGATAAACATATCAAGAGTAGTACTTCCGCCCACAAGTTCCCGTAATTTAGCAAGAATCTTGTGATAGCTCTCTTCATCTACCCAGTCATCACTGTCTACCACTTTAAAATACAGTCCGGTTGCATTGGCAATACCGGTATTTACAGCTGCACCGTGTCCACCATTTTCCTGATGGATTGCCTTAATAATAGTAGGATATTTCTTCTGATAACGGTCAGCAATCTCTGCTGTTGCATCCTTTGAGCCGTCATCTACGATTAAAATCTCCACATCCTCTCCACCTGTTAGCAGTGTTTCAATACAATGTTCCATATAATCCTGTGAATTGTAACATGGAATGGTTACTGATAATAATTTCATTCTTTTTCTCCAATCGTTTTTCGAAACATTTTATTTTAAAAGTTCTTTGGTAAGTTCTAATGCTTTCTCTGTCATGGCATCAATATTATAATATTTGTATTCTGCCAGTCTTCCCAAAAGATGCATGTTCGGATATTTTCCGGTCAGTGCTTTATATTTTTCATATAATGACTGATTTTCTTCATTTAAAATGGCATAATAAGGAATCTCTCCTTCTGCTCCACTGTATGCAAATGGATATTCCTTTACAATCGTGGTTCCATCTGCCTGCTGCCCAGTCAGATACTTAAACTCCGTAATTCTGGTATAATCCTCGCTTACCGTATAATTTACAACACTATGTCCCTGATAATCCGGTTTGTCATAATATTCAAAATCAAAGCGGAGTGAACGATATGGCAGTCTTCCATAACAGCATGCAAACAACTCATCCAGTGCTCCGGTATAAATGACATTTCCTTCGAATTTCTTTCCATCAAAATAAATGCCGTCCTCTGTAAATTTCAGTACCTCTCCGGCATCTACACCAGTTCTCACCTCAATGCCCGGATGGTCTAACATCTTTTCGAACATTGCAGTATAACCGTCCTTTGGCATACCCTGATATTTATCCTGGAAATATCTGTTATCATAAGAAATCAGCACTGGCACACGTCCTGTTACCTCCGGGCTTATCTCCTCTGGTTTCTGTCCCCACTGCTTCATCGTATAATAAAGGAAAACATTTTCATATACATAATCCGCAATCTTCCGGATATCTGCATCTTCATTTTCCCGTAATTTCATAATTGGAACCCGGCTTCCCTCTCCGTATGCGGCAATCAGCTTCTGCTCTAACCGGTCTGCCTGCTCTTTCCCATAAACCATATGTAAAGTATTCAGGTTAAATGGTACCGGAATCAGTGTCCCATGCACATTTGCTACTACCTCATGGCCAAAGAAATACCAGTCTGTAAATCTTGACAGATACTGATATACTTCTTCCTTATTTGTATGAAAAATATGTGGACCATATTCATGTATTACAATTCCATGGTCATCCGGTCTGTCATAACAGTTTCCTGCAATATGATTTCTCCGTTCCAATAAAAGAACCTTCTGCTTTCCTTCTTCTGCCAGCTTTCTTGCTGCCACACTGCCGGCGATTCCGGCTCCGATTACAATGCTGTCGTACATTTCTGTTCTCCTTCCCCCTTGGTAATCCTCATTCAATTATACACATTTGTCATTTGTTTTCCAATTCATTTTTTCTTAGGATTTCTTTAAGGCACTTCGTTTACAATTTATTCATATTTTATTTACAGCCTTCTAACAATCCGGGCACATTGTTTTCACATTCTGCTTTTATACTATAACTAAGCTGAGAAAGAAAAAAGCGATAATTTTATTTTTTCATAGACCTTGCATCTGATGCAAGGTTCCTCCCAAAAAATAGTGTTTTTAACACTTACCATAAAAAATCTTTTTCATATGAAAGGCCGGTGATAATCACCGGCTCCCTCTTTTTTCTATGGCTTTTCTGCTATTCTTCCTTATATCTGTCATTTCCAAGACGAATGTTCATATATCCTGTGTATCTGGAAAATGCTGCCGGAATCGGATACTGTTCTTCCGTTTCTTTCACATCCACAAAGAGCATATTCTGATACTCCTGCTCTGTCTCATCAATCTGCACCGCATATCCTGTCATATGCCATTCAATATGGGAAAAAATATGCCTGCTGTCTTCTAATTTTTTCAAACGAATCGGTGACAACCCCATTTTCTTAAGATAGGTAATAACTTCCTCTTCCTTAAGATGCCCTTCCACATTTGGAAATTCATAGAGTCCAGCTAAAAGTCCCTTGTTGGCCCGTTTATGCAAAAGGACCTTATCCTCTGCCTTTATAACAAGAACTGTTCTGTCCTCTATCCTTCTTGCCTTCGCCTTGCTCTTTACCGGAAGTTCTCTCCAGCGTCCGCTCTTTTGTGCCCGGCAGACTTCTTTCCAAGGACATGCTTCACATAAAGGTGCACCATTCGGCAGACATACCGTTGCACCAAGCTCCATCAGTGCCTGGTTAAAAGCTCCCGCCCTGTTTTCCGGCATAATTTCCAATAAGTCCTTCTCCATTGCCGTCCGCACAGATGCTTTCATGATATCCGCATCATCCTCTGTTACCCGGGATATGACACGGAGCACATTTCCATCCACCGCCGGTACCGGAATGCCAAATGCGATAGATGCGATGGCTCCTGCCGTATAATGACCAATTCCTTTCAACTTTGTCAGTGCCTCATAATCTGCCGGAAGCTCTCCATGATAATTCTCCATGACCGTCTGTGCTGCAATCTGCATATTTCTCACCCGGTTGTAGTATCCAAGTCCTTCCCAGAGTTTCAAAAGCTTCTCCTCCGGGCAGTCTGAAAGTGCTGCCACATCCGGCAGCTCCTTTAAAAACCGGTCAAAATATGGTTTTACCGCTTCCACTCTGGTCTGCTGTAGCATAATTTCAGACACCCACACCCGGTATGGGGTCGGCTCATTGCGCCAGGGCAACACTCTGGCATGGTCTTTAAACCAATTTAATAATGGTTCTATCAGGGTTGTCAGGTCAAATGGTTCTCTCATGGTTCCTCTTTCTAATTCTATTTCGTGGTTATTGCTAATATTCCGGCAGTCCGGGTATCTTATCAACAATACCATCTACTCACGTAAATCAAATGCATCACATAATAATTTTCCAATTATTAGAACTGTGCTACGAATTCAGCGATTTTCTCCAGACAGGCACGAATGACATCCTGCGAATATGCATAGGAGCATCGTACAAAGCCTTCTCCGCATGTACCGAAGGCATTTCCCGGGATAACGGCTACCTTCTGTTCCTGCAACAGGCGGTTACAGAATTCTTCACTGGTAAGTCCTGTTTTTCGAATGTCCGGAAATACATAGAATGCGCCTTCCGGTTCTGCTACGGATAATCCCATCTTACGGAATCCCTCTACCATCAGTGTTCTTCTGGCATCATACTCTTCCCGCATGACTGCAATCTCTTCATCTCTCACCGGACTGGTCAATGCTTCCAATGCCGCATACTGGCTGGTGGTTCCTGCTGACATAGTTGTAAACTGATGTATTTTATTCATATGGAAAATAACATCCTTTGGTCCTGCTGCAATTCCCATACGCCATCCGGTCATGGCAAATGCTTTGGAAAATCCGTTTAATACAACGCAGCGCTCATACATGCCCGGAAGGGATGCGATGGAAACATGTTTCTTTCCATAGGTTAATTCTGCATAGATTTCATCGGTAATCACGAACAAATCATGTTCCTTTACCACTTCTGCGATTGCCTCTAAATCTTCCTTTTCCATAATTGCTCCGGTCGGATTGTTCGGATAGGAAATCAGTAAGACTTTGGATTTCTCCGTTATCTTTTCCTCTAACTGTTCTCTGGTCAGACGGAATTTATTCTCCGCTCTTAATTTTAATGATACCGGAACACCGCCACATAATTCAATACATGGAATATAGGAAACGTAGGAAGGTTCTGCCACTAAGACTTCCTCTCCCGGATTCACCAGTGTCCGAAGAGCTAAATCAATTCCTTCGCTGGCTCCCATAGTAATCAGTATTTCGTCCTGTTTATCATAATGCAAATCAAATTTTGTCAGATAATCCGCTGCTGCTGCACGCAGCTCTACCGTTCCGCGATTATCGGTGTATTTGGTATCCCCCTTTTTTATAGAAGCAATCGCTGCCTCTCTTACATGCTCCGGTGTCGGGAAATCCGGTTCGCCTACACCCAGTGAAAGTGCGCCTTCCATGGTATTTGCCACATCAAAGAAATCCTTGATTCCGGAATCCGGCATATCCTGTACGATTTTTGATAAGTATGATTTTGTATCTTTCATTTTCATTGACCTCTCTTTGTACAAGTCCTGTCATGTAATTACGCAATTATTTTTTAGAAACAGTGGTTTTCGAATTTTAAGCAGCTTTTCTATAAGATTTTTTGTTGAAAGCAGAATGTATACAATTCTTAAAAGTGCTTTTTTCTTATTGTTGTCTGTTTTGCCGCCTGCTTTGACCGGATGCCTTCTAGGGTCCGTCTGTTACGGATATCTAAGGCACCTTTAAGCAACTCTAGGCATTTCTGCTTATAAAGCTGTTTTTCCGGCAACCGGCGCATAGTCACATCCGTGCTCCAATGCGCCTTCCTGGCACATCCATGTGCCAGGATTGCCAGTTGACAAAAGAAATGCCAAGAGATGCTAGCAAGGCACCTAAATGATATCCGTATTCAGGCGAACCCTAGAAGGCATACTGTCAAACATTGGAAAAACAGGCATTATCCCAAGAGAAAAAAGCACTTTTGTAGAATTGTGGCATTCTGGTTTCTAAAAAGGCTATAGAAAAGCTGCTTAAAATTCCCAAAATCCGCTTCCTCACAAAAACCATTGCGTAATCACATGACAAGTCTTTTCCTATTGTAGCACAATCCCTGTAAAATACCAGTTTTTATTGACAAATCCCTCCAAAAGTTATACCATTATAAGTATTGAAACATTGTTAATAATTTATCAATCAGGAGGGTCCTATTTCATGAACAACTTAACTTTAACAGTTGAAAACGAAATTGCAGTTCTTACTATTACTAGACCTGCAGCATTAAACGCATTGAATTCCGAAACATTGGATGAACTGAACACTGTTCTTACCGAAATCGAAGGAAGAGACGATATCAAAGTCGTTATCTTAACCGGTGGTGCTGATAAGAAAGGTAACGAATTCAAATCTTTCGTTGCTGGTGCTGATATCGCTGAGATGGTTAACTTCTCTGCTGCTGAAGCAAGAGCATTCGGTATGAAAGCTTCTGTTCCATTCTTTAAATTAATGAATATGAGACAGGTAACTATCGCTGCTGTTAATGGATTCGCTTTAGGTGGCGGATGCGAAATTTCTATGGCATGTGATATCCGTATTGCATCTGACAACGCAATCTTCGGTCAGCCGGAATGTGGACTTGGAATCATTCCTGGATTCGGCGGCACACAGAGACTTGCCCGCTTAGTTGGTATGGGACGTGCCAAAGAAATGATCTTCACATGCGATAACATCGATGCAAACGAAGCTTACCGCATCGGTTTAGTGAACAAAGTTGTTGCAAAAGAAGAATTAATGGAAACTGCAAAAGCTATGGCAGCAAAGATCATCTCCAAAGGAAGCTACGCTGTATCAGTTGCAAAAGCAGCAATCAACAATGGTTACGATATGGATATCAAGAATGCTGTTGAGATGGAA
>OICU01000188.1_pt1 | contig 20179 bp, 24 predicted proteins | sample 1581351 | NCBI WGS metagenome assembly OICU01 (sample SAMEA3882545, study PRJEB24775) | human gut metagenome | biome: human-associated habitat; feature: intestine environment; material: feces | place: Netherlands | collected 2009/2010
CTGTTTTATCTGGATTCGTGATGTAGTCCAGAGCTTTCTTGTCTGTTACTTTAATGGGGAAGATCTTAAGATACGCCATAATTCTTTCACCATCTCTTTCAATTCTTGCATTTCTTCCGGATATAGATCTCCGGTGGTATTTACCTTTTTTGCAATCTGGTTGATATTTACACCAATCTTGTGCATTTCCTCATACTGTTTCTTCAGTGGAGTTGTATCAGTGTTGACGATGTAACCGTCGATTGCCATTTTCCGCAGATAAGCTCCCATGTTTTTTGTCTTTGATTCTATCATCTTCCTGCGAATCAGCTTCCGCTCTTCATCTGTGACATAAAAATGGATTTCTTTGTTTCGCTTTCTTTCAGCCATTGGTAATTTCTCCTTTCTGAGAGGGTAGTAGTATAGTTGCTTTCAGCTTTTTCAATTTAGGGCAGGGTACCCTAAATTGGGATTTTCCGGAAGTGTATCCTCACTTCCTGTCCTTGCTGTTTTACCCCTCTATTAGTTAAAGTCAGGAGAACCGGGAAAATGCAAAAGAATTTGACAGGTAGTATAGGGAACAAAAATGTGGTAAGATTATGGACAGGATATCAGAAGAATCAGGAGTTGAATAGATTGTGAAGAAAGAAGAAATTTTTGAATATGTGCAGAAACAGTATGGCACACTTCCGGAATATCTATGGAGTAAACTACCGGACAGTGCAGTACTCCGACATAAAAATGGAAAATGGTATGCAGTGATCATGACAGTTGAAAAATCGAAACTGGGATTAGAAGGAAAAGAGCTGGTTGATATCATGGATGTAAAGTGTAATCCGGACATGACAAATATGATTATTCAGACTTATGGCTTTTTACCTGGACACCATATGAATAAGCAGCATTGGATTACGATTTTACTGGATGGTTCGGTCAGTGAAGCAAAGGTACTGGACTTTTTAGATATGAGTTATGACCTGATTGATGGAGCAGGCAGAAAGGAAAATAAATGAGAAAAGCAATCGTATATGCATCTGTGCATCATGGAAATACAGAAAAATTAGTAAAGAGCATAGCAGAAGAGTGTCAGGTCGATTTGATTGATGCTGTAAAACAGCCAGATGCAGATCTGAGCAGTTATGATATGATTGGATTTGCATCAGGAATCTATTTTTCAAAGTTTCATCAGTCGATATTGGAATTTGCAGAGAAGAATCTACCGGACGACAAAAAGATATTTCTGATCTGTACTTATGGTGGAAGTGCGAATTATAAATCCATAGAGCGGATTTTGGATAAAAAACATGCCAGTGTGGTTGGAAAATTTGGCTGTAAAGGGTATGACACATTCGGACCATTTAAACTGGTTGGAGGTATTGCTAAAGACCATCCTAATGAAGAAGATATGAAAAACGCAGTGGACTTCGTAAAAGGATTACACTAATTTTTGAGCAAAAAGGAAAACCGGGGATTTTACTCCTCGGTTTTCTGGCTGTTGTGCTTCAGTCTTCAATTTGAAAAATATCTTCTACAGGCACTTTCAGGTAATGTGCCAGCCGGATTGCAATCTCAAGAGAGGGATTACGTTCTCCACGTTCGATGCGGCCTATAGTCTGGCTGCAGGAACCTATGGCTTCAGCCAAATCTGCTTGAATGAGATTCCGTTCTTCACGAATATCTTTTAGTGTATTATTGATTGCCATTCAATCACTTCCTTTGCTTATTGTTATCAGCAGGATCATGAACCTGCTGTTGAAATCTAATGAAATCCCGGAATTTCTGCACCTTTGCATTTCCCGATTACTTTTCCAAAAATCTTAAAAGAGTCAGATTCCAAAACCTGGATAGGACGATATTTTTGATTTAAAGAGATCAGATAAACACCATCTGGCTCATCGTGTAATTCCTTGATGTAAGTATTGCCGTTGAGATAGAAGATTCCAATTTCACCATTAGCAAGAGAATCTTTTTTCTGAATCCATGCGACATCGCCTGTATGATAAAGTGGCTCCATACTGTCACCGGAGATCCGTACACCAAAGTCAGTCTGCTCAGGAGCAAGGTGTCCTACGTCATAGGTTTCTTTTACAGAATCCTCCAGGTAATTTCCAGTACCAGCAGAAACTGGTTCCCAGGTAATTTCTACAGGATGATGGAATGGGATAATCTTTGCAGACAGTGGAGAAAACTTTTTAGAAGCTTTCAAAATATCAGCAAATTCAATCAATTTATTTCTGCCTTCTTCATTCAATCCACTCATAATGTTATATGGGTTTTCTCCAAAGAAGGATTCATATATATCTTCGATATCAAGTAACTGGCAAAGTGTCAGGAAAACATGTAAAGCTGGTTCTCGTGCATTGGTCTCCCATTTGGAGATTGCTTTTGTAGTGACCTGAATACCTTCCTGAGAAAGCAGGTCTACCAGATCTGATTGAGAGTATCCTTTCTTTTTTCTATTTTCTGCTAATATTTCCCCGAAATCACGCATTTGTTCGCCTCATTTCTATTTGAATTTTCTATATGCATTATACCGTATGTTAGAAATAAAATCAACAATAATCTCCAAAATGGAGAAAATATAACCAAGATGTTACTTGACTATCTCCGGAATGTCGATATATACTAAACATACAGAAATTGATAAGACATCATGTTGAAGGAAACAGCTGGGAGGTGAAAAAGTTTGAGTGAGCGTGTGATCCTGCATAGTGATATGAACTGTTTTTATGCCAGTGTAGAAATGCTGCATCATCCGGAATTTGCCGGAATGCCTCTGGCAGTCGGTGGCAATCCGGAAGCCAGACATGGAATTGTATTGACAGCAAATTATATTGCAAAGCAAAAAGGTGTAAAGACCGGAATGGCATTATGGCAGGCAAAACAGATTTGTCCGGAAATCATATTTGTACGACCACGGATGGATTTGTATTTGAGATTTTCACAGATGGCAAGAGAAATCTATTCGGCGTATACGGACAAGATCGAGCCATATGGAATTGATGAAGCCTGGCTGGATGTATCGGACAGCAGAAATCTGAAAGGAAGCGGAATGACGATTGCAAGAGAAATCAGCCATCGGATTAAATACGAACTGGGTGTAACGGTAAGTATTGGAATTTCCTGGAATAAGATTTATGCGAAACTTGGTTCAGATTATAAAAAGCCGGATGCAATCACAGAGTTTAATCGAGAAAATTATAAAGACAGGATATGGCAGCTTCCAGCGTCAGATTTGCTTTATGTCGGAAGACAGACAAATAAGAAATTGCAAAAATTTGGGATCCGGACAATCGGGCAACTTGCGGAATCAGACGAAAAGTTGTTAGAGAGTCATTTTGGAAAAATAGGAAATGTATTATGGGCTTTCGCAAATGGCTGGGATGAAGATCCGGTTTGCAAGGAAGGATATGAAGCACCAGTAAAGTCGATAGGTAATAGCACTACAACACCGAGAGATCTGGAAAATGATCTGGATGTCTGGATCATTCAAATAGCATTGGCAGAAAGTGTAGCTGCACGATTGCGGAAACATGGATTTAAATGCAAAACAGTAGAAATTACAGTTCGAGATAATGGATTGTATAGTTTTTCCAGACAGATACATTTACGACAGCCAACGAATATTACAAACGAGATTGTAACTGCAGCATTTCAGCTATTTAAAGATAATTATAAATGGGAACATCCCATTAGAAGACTGGGAATCCGAGCTGCGGATCTTGTGTTAGATGATATTCCCGTGCAGTTGGATTTATTTGGAAATCAGGAGAAAAAGGAAAAGTTAGAGAAGCTGGATCGTACTGTAGATGAGATCAGACGACGGTTTGGTTATTTCAGTATACAGCGAGCGGCAATGTATCAGGATAAAGTCTTATCCAACTTAGACGCTGGTACGCACACGATCCATCCACACAGTTATTTTCATGGGTAATTGGAGGGATAGATTTGAAAAAAGCATTAACCAGAAAACAGAAAGAAAGTTATCAGTGTATTTTGGATTATACGAAGGAGCATGGATATCCGCCGACAGTACGGGAATTTGGAAAAATGATCGGAGTAAGATCAACATCATCTGCTTTTTCCAGAATCAAACAGTTGGAGTTAAATGGATATATCCGCAGAATCCCGGCATCGCCAAGAGCAATCGAGATTTTATAGTGAGGTGTCGGCATGAACAAAGTATATGTAGATGTAGTGGCAGAGTTTCGGAAAGACGGGCAGCTGGTTCCCATATTTTTTACATGGGAGGATGGAAGAAAGTATAGCATTGACAGAATTTTGAAAATCGAGCGATGCGCCAGCAGAAAGGCAGGCGGTGTAGGAATGATGTACACCTGTATGATACAGGGGCAGGAAAGCCACTTGTTTTACGAAGTGGATAAATGGTTTATGGAGAGAAAAACAGCATAAGGAGAGATTGGTATAGACGATATTATTTGGATTATTAACCGGCAGGGATAGTCACTTTCCCTTTATATTCCTGCAGGTTTTACATAAGAAGATGGATTTCGGTCAGCAAAGGCAGCTCCCACAATGCCTTTTGGATATCCGCTTCTGCAAGTTGTAGTAAGTAATTGCTTCCCATCAAAATCATGGGGAAAGCGAACTGGTCTGAAAGACCGCCAGTTAGTGTGATGATGATAAGGAGATTTTGAAACTGATGACAGACAGAGATTATGCAATTAAATCAATGAAAGAAATTACCTTCCAGATGGCAAGTCATGCACAGGATTATCTGGAAGTTACAATCGAAAGACATTATACTGATATTAAAGAATTGATGACAAGCTATCAGAAATTGATTTTGGAAAATCAGATTGTGTTAGAAGAACTGGATATGGAATGCCAGGAGAAAATCAATGAAGATATGGCATATGCATTGAGTTATCTGAGCATTTATAACAACCAGCTGAATGTGCCAAAGATGCACCGGGAGATGAATAATCTGATGATTATTTATGGATTGTCGGACATGATCTATCGGGGAATGACTTTGGTGAAGTTCTATGCACCGAATGGTGTGATGCTCAGTGAAATCCTTCATTCCTGTTTTTGCAGTCATTATAATAAGACAGATGTGGAAGTACAGCAGGAGTTAGGAATAGGCAGGACTTCTTTTTATAAAATGAAGAAGCAGGCACTTGGATATTTAGGATTTTATTTTTATGAGATCGTGGTACCGCAGGCAAAGGATAAAAGATTTAAACCGTCACTGGGCGTTGAGGAAGAGTAGGTGAGTAATATGAGATACGAAGATTCGATGAAAGGTGTAGCTGATCAGATAATCAAAGAACAGCAGCGAGTCAGTAAAATTAAAAACAATCCAGAAGAGTTCCATTGGCATGACGAATATGCAACGTTGAATTTCTTTCGGTTTATCTGCAAAAATATCGGTAACTTGGGAAATGGAGAAATTGAGAAAATGGTCACACGCTTGAAAAGCATAGATCAGAAAGCAGTGGAAAACCATGTGAATGGTGCTGTTTGGGCATTTGATTATGATAAGATGTTCTGTGTATTGATGGAAAATGAAATTTGCCGAAAGGTGTGTGAAAAGAATAAATATAACAGTTGGATAAATCTGATTGGACAGTATTGTGTTTCAAGGACTTAAAGACGAAAAAAGTTGTTGGAGAGAAATAATTTCCAGCAACTCTGTCTTTAATGAATAGAGTTCATTTTTTTATTCAACTATTCCCATGATATATACAATATGTAAATTTGCAATTCAAATATCAGTTTATGTTAATTGCAATAATAATAATAACTATAATATTAAATGTTATAATTCCAATAGTAATACAAAGCATGACAGACTTGCTAACAAATTTGCCAAATTACTACAATTCTATAACATCTAAAATAAGCGAATTACCAGAAGACAATATATTGAGAAGTGAAAAAGCAGTAGAAGTAATGAACAATATTAAAGATATAGACCTAAATCAATATATTAATATGGAAAAAATACAAAGCTATATAAAAAGCATCATAAGTGCAGTAGAAACTATATTTAACATATTCATTTCGGTAATAGTTTCAATATACATATTATCACAAAGAAATAGAATAATAAAATTCCTATCAAGACTAACTCATTCGATATGCAAAGAAAAAACATATCAAAAAATAAGAAAATATTTCAATAGAGGAAATGAGATATTCTTTAAATTTTTAACAAGCCAAATATTAGATGCAATTCTAGTTGGAATATTAGTTTCAATAGCAATGACAATATTAAAAGTAAAATATGCTGTACTATTAGGATTCTTAATAGGACTATTTAATTTAATACCATACTTTGGAGCAATCGTTGCAGTATCAATAGCAATAATTGTTACAATACTAACAGGAGGATTTGGAAAGGCTGTATTAATGGCAGTTGTAGTAATTATATTACAACAAATAGATGCAAATATAATAAATCCAAAGATAGTAGGAGATTCTCTAGAGATAAGTCAATTATTAGTAATACTTGCAGTTACCATTGGTGGAGCATACTTTGGTGTATTAGGAATGTTCTTATCAGTTCCAATTGTGACAGTAATAAAAATAATGATAGAAGATTTTATAGATGAAAAAGAGAAGAAAAAAAGAGAAATATCGGTATCACAAGAAAATACAGATATTGAGAAACTGTAAAAAAATTGTAAATAGTATTGACAATATAGGTGCTGTTAGTTTATAATAATATGCGTGTAAAGGTTTTTTCTTAGGAAATAAGAAGTTAAAATCCCAAACGAGTGCATAGCTTTTGCAGCGGAAGGAGGGGAATATTAATGTCAGAAGTTAAAGTAAATAATGGAAATATAGAAGATGCCTTAAAAAGATTTAAGAGACAATGTGCCAGAAATGGAGTATTACAAGAGGTACGTAAAAGAGAACATTATGAAAAACCTAGTGTAAAAAGAAAAAAGAAATCAGAGGCAGCTAGAAAAAGAAAAATATAATTTAAAATAAACAATAAAGGCGTTTTCAAAATATGTTATTGTATTTTGAGAGCGTTTTTGTATTTTATATAAGATAATTGGGCAAAATGTAAAAGAACAAACAGATAGGAGGAAAACGAATGTTATATAACATTAAAGAAAACAAAAAAGGAATAAAATTTCATAAAATAACTACTAGCAAATTTAAAACAAACTTGGTATCAATTTTTTTAACAACAAAACTAGAAAGAGAAGACATTACAAAAAAAGCATTGATATTAGCAATATTAAAAAGAGGAACACAAAACCTAAAGACACAAGAAGAAATCAGTATAAAGCTAGAAGAACTTTATGGAGCTGAATTAAACTGTGGAGTAGACAAATTAGGAGATGACCACATATTTAAATTTTATATAGAATCTTTAAATGATAAATACGCATATAAACAAGAAAATATATTGTTACAAAGTATAAACCTATTATTCGATATAGTATTTAATCCGCTAGTTGAAAATGGTCAATTTAATGAGGAATATTTTAAAAGCGAAAAAGAAAACTTAAGACAAAAAATAGAAGCTAAAAAAGACAATAAATCAGCATATGCATATACAAGATGTATAGAAACAATGTATAAAGATCAACCTTATGGATTATATTCATATGGTTATGCAGAAGATTTAGATAAAATCACAAATAAGGAACTATATGAAACATATCTAAACATAATAAAAAACTGCAAAATAGATATATTTGCTTCAGGTGATTTTACAGGAGAAATAGAATCAATAATAGAAAAAAATACAGAAAAATTAAGTGCAAGAGAAGTAGAACAATTTTATATAGAAACAGAAGAAAAAACTGGTGTAATAGAAAAAGTAGTAAAAGAGAAAATGGATGTATCTCAAGGAAAACTAGTAATCGGATTAGATGTTTTAGAAAACGATAAAAATGCAACATCAGTATACAATGCAATACTTGGCGGTGGAGCAAACTCTAAACTTTTCCAAAATGTAAGAGAAAAAGCAAGTTTAGCATACAGTGCAGGGTCTATGTATATAAAACAAAAAAGAAATATAATTGTTAGAAGCGGAATAGAAATAGAAAATTATGACAAGGCACTAGAAATAATAGAAAAACAAATAGAAGATATGAAACAAGGAGAATTTTCAGATAAAGATATACAAAATGCAAAAGAACTTATAATTGCTAGTATAAAATCAATGCAAGATGAACAAGACTCGGAAATCTCATATTGCTTTGGAAGAGAATTAATGAGAGAAAATATTGATGCGGAAGAAGATATAAGAAATATTGAGCAAGTAACAAAAGAACAAATAGTAAAAATAGCAAAAAGTGTACAAATCAATACAATTTACTTCTTAACAAATCAATAGAAAGGACGGACAAATGAAAGAGATAGATAACAAAAATATAAAAGAAAAATGCTTTACTGAAGAACTTGAAAATGGAATGAAGGTAATACTTATTCCTAAAAAAGAAATAAAGAAAAAATATGTAATTTGGGCAACAAAATTTGGATCAATAGATAATAGATTTATTGACGCTAGAACAAATACAGAAATATTTATTCCAGATGGAGTAGCACATTTTCTAGAACACAAAATGTTTGAACAAGAAAATGGAGTTGATAGTTTATATGTGCTAATGGCATTAGGAATAGATGCAAATGCATACACCACAAATGACCACACTGCATATTTATTTGAATGTACAGATCATTTCTATGAGGGACTTGACGAATTAATGGATTATGTACAACATCCATATTTTACAGACAAGAATGTTGAAAAAGAAAAAGGAATCATAGGCCAAGAAATAGGAATGTATGACGATGACCCAGGCTGGCAGCTATATGTAAATGCAATGGATTGCTTATACGAAAAAAATCCGATAAAAGTAGATATAGCAGGGACAGTAGAAAGTATTGCAGAAATAACACCAGATGTTTTATTTAAATGCTACAACAATTTCTATCATCCAAGTAATATGGTGTTTGTTGCTGTGGGAGACTTTGAACCAGAGGCAATGCTTGAAGAAATAAAAAAGAGATTACTTCCAAAAGAAAAAATAGGAGAAATAAAAAGAATATATCCACAAGATAAAAAAGAAATAAATAAAAAGTATGCAGAGAAAGAAATGGAAGTAAGTATGCCTATATTTATGATAGGAATAAAAGATAATATAAAAAATTATAGCGCAATAGTAAAAAGACACATAGCAATAGAAATACTATTAAACTTATTAATAGGAAAAAGCTCGAAATTATATAATCAACTATATCAAGAAGGAGTTCTATTTGTAAGACCAGATTTGGATTATGAATTCTCAAAACAATATGCTCATATTTTAATATCAGGACAATCAAAGAAACCGCAAGAAATACTTGATAGACTGGTAAAAGAAATAGAGGAACTAAAACAAAATGGAATAAATCAACAAGACTTTGAAAGAATAAAGAAGAAGTTATACGGAGATTACGTTGTAGAATATAATGATGTTGCAAATATAGGAAGGATGTTTGCTGCGGACTATGTAAAAGGAATAAACAGCTTTGACTATATAGATAAATTTAATGAAGTAGATGAAAAATATGCACAAGAAATATTAAATGAAGTATTCAAAGAAGAAAATATGGCTTTGTCAGTAGTAAGAGGAAAGAATAAATAATATAGAATAATATAATGTTTTTAAATGTAAAACATTATATTATTTTGCCTAAAAATCAAATGTAGAAAAATGTCAAAAAATTATGATTTATAAAAAATAATGAAAAAATAAAAAATAAAAAGAAAAATAATAAAGAATTACATAAAAAAATGTAACACGAAAAACTGAGAAATAGGCGAAAAATTAAGAAAAATGGTTGACTGAAAATAAAAAATGTGTTATTTTTTTATAGTAAGAAAAATAGATGATTTGATATAAAGGGGGAGAAAATGTTAGACGAAAAAATATGTTTATTAAGAGAAAAACTAAATGACAGCATCTTAAATGGTGAAGATTATAACATTATATACCAAATTAGTATTGAATTAGATGAGTTAATAGACAAATATTACATACAAACAGCACAAAAAGGAACAATTTAACAATAAAAAATCACAAAAGCTTTGAAATATCAAGAAAAACGGCTCAAAAGTATAGATTTTTTAAGAAAAATATGGTATAATATAACTAGATATGCGGGAATTAACCTATACAAAAAAGTTGAAAAATTTGTTGACAAATAGTTTTAGGTATGCTACTCTATAAATATAAGGCAAATCATACAGATATGAGGTACCTTATTAAAATAAAAGAAAGAGAAAATAATGGTAAAAAGTATTAAACTAATAAACAAAATAGTTGAAATTCTGATTGTTTTAATAATGTTATCAACTGTATTTAGTAATATTGTATATGCAAAACCAAGTGGTGGGGCTCCTTCAGGAGGATACACTGACACAGGAACAGGTGGAAGTACTACAAAATCAGACAAGATAATAGACACCGATAAGTATGCGCCAGGTAATGATGCAATGGATTCACCAAGAGTAGCAGCGATAGCGGGAACAGTTTTAAACGTAGTACAAGTAATAGGTATAATAATTGCAGTTGGATGCATTTCAATCGTAGGAATTCAGTACATGGTTGGAAGCGTAGAGCAAAAAGCGGAATATAAAAAGACAATGACGGCAATGATTGTAGGAGCCATACTTTTAGTTTCGACAACTACAATAGTCAAAGTAATATATTCAACAGTTACAAAAAGTGTATAAATAAAAGAGGAAGATTAAATGAAAAAATTAATGGTATTTATACTACTGTTTATGACTATAATTATAATGGCAAACCAAGTAATGGCATTTGGATTAGATGACATCGTACAAAGGGGAGACGACTTTATAAATAAAGGAGATCCAAGTGATGCAATCTCAGAGAATCAAGTTAGAGCAACATCTAAGGGTGTATTTAGAACACTATTAATTATAGGAGTAATAGTAGCTATAATAGGAGGAGCAATAATAGGAATTCAATTCTTAATGGGTTCTGTAGAAGCTAAAGCTCAGATAAAAGAAAAATTAATTCCATATGTAGTAGGATGTGCAATAATGTTTGGAGCATTTGGTATATGGAAAGTATTAGTAGACATACTACAAGGAGTAAATTGGTAAAAGTTATTAACATTCTTACAAACAGTAAGAGGTTTATATAAAATATAAGAAGATAAGGAGGAATATATATGAAAAAAACAGTAAGAATTATATCTACTATATTGTTAACAATCATGTTAGTTACTTCAATCGCAGGAGTTGTTTTTGCAGCACCAGACATTGACAAAACTATTGGAGATATAGATGGAGCAAAAGCAGGAGATACAACAAAAGTAACAAATATCGGTGGAAAAATAATAAACATAATCCAAGTAGTTGGTATAGTTGTAGCAATCGCTGTAGTACTAATTATAGGTATTAAATACATGACAGGTAGTGTTGAGCAAAAAGCAGAATACAAAAAAGTAATGATACCATATATCATTGGTGCAGTGCTATTAGTAGCTGGTACATCAATAGTAAGAGTTATATTTAATACAATCAACAATAACGCAGCACCTTAAGCAAAAAAATGTAAAATTTCAAAAGTATTACATAAAAATTACAAATATATTAAAAAGTGCATTTTATGCACTTTTTTTTGTTATTATATTACTTTTTTTCGTTTTATATGGTATAATGTAAAAAGAGATATATTATTAAGGAGAAATAGAAATTATGGGTACATACAACTTGCCTAGAAATGTAAAAGGTGAAGGAAGAATATTATTCATATTTACAAGAAAATCATTAATGTATACCGCTGGGTTTGCAATAGTAGGATTAATATTATTACTTATTTTTAGATTAATGAATCTAATGAAAGTGGGAGTAGTAATATTATTAGTATTTATACTACTAGGTTTTGTAATAGGAACAATAAAAGTACCCAATATGTCTGGAGTGAAATGGGCAAAGGTAAATGCTGGTGAAAACCTAGACGATGTAATAATAAGAGCAATTAAATTTAAAGCAAAGAAAAATAAAATATATATTTACAAGGGGGAAGACACAAATGACAAGTAATATAAGTTTATTAACAACAGCATTAGTAGTAATAGCAGGAGTAATGGTAACATTACTAGTTGTATTAGCAGCAGTATACTTAAGAATGAAAATAAAAGAAAAAGAGCAAGAAGAAGGGTTAGAAAAAAAGACAAATACTCAAACAACACAAAAAGATGCATCAAAAATAAAACAATACACAGTAAATTCTGTATTCGACTTCATGGAGTTTGAAAAAATAGAAGACAACATGATAGTGCAGAAAAAACGGAAAAAGATTTATCATGGTGGTAGAGTGCCAAGGAATAAACTATGACTTAATGTCACAGGAAGAAAAAGTATCAGTAGAAGAAGGCTTTTCACAATTCCTAAATACATTAAAAGAACCGGTACAATTATATATACAAACAAGAAAAATAAATTTGGAAAGTAGCTTAAACAGCTACAAAGAAAAAGTAGATGAAATAGAAAGAGAATACACAAAACAAAAACTAAGATATGAAGAAATAGCAAACAATCCTAACGCATCAGATGAACAAATAAAAAGAGAATATTATGAATATATAAAACAAAAAAATCTATATGAATATGGAAAAGATATTATATATAATACAGAAAGAATGAGCTTGAACAAAAACATACTAAACGAAAAATATTACGTAGTAGTTTCATACTACGCAGACACAATGGAATTAGGAGACCTAAACCAAGAGGAAATAAAAGAAAGAGCTTTTTCAGAACTATATACAAAATCAAAATCAATAATCAGAGCGTTAAGTTCAACAGGTGTTACAGGAAGAATATTAACATCAATAGAACTAGCAGATTTACTATATGTAGCATATAACCGAGATGAATCTGATAATTATGGAATAGACAAAGCAAGAAAAGCAGGATTTGATGAATTATATTCGACAGCAGCAGATTACATGGACAAGAAAATGCAGATCCTAGATGAAGAAATAGAAAGACAAGCTTACCAAAAAGCAAATGAAAAAGTAATAGAAGCTCAATCAGAAAAAGCAAAAAGATATCAAGAAAAGAAAGAAAACATGGATGATATAATAGACAACTTGGCAGATTTATATATTAGACAAAACACTGCAATGTTAGGCAAAGATGTTGCACAAAGCGCAAGAGAAAAAGTAAGAAGAGGAAGAAAGAGAAAGGAGAAAACAGAAGATGTTAAAGAAAAACAAGAAGATGCAAGGAGAACTTCAAGCGGAGCGTAACGATTACACCGTAAATGAAAGTCCTAAGATTTTACGTAAAAAAACAATTAAGGAATTAATTGCACCAGCTGGAATAGATGCAAGCAATATAGACCATCTAGAAATAATATCAAACACAAAAAGATATGCAAGAAGCTTCTTTATATCAGCACTTCCAAGAATGTGTACATTCCCAGAGCTATTTAGAGACATGTACTTCTTTGGAGATATAAATACATCTATCTATATAAATCCAATACCAGAGTCTAGTTCACAAAATGAATTAAACAGAACAATAAATGAACTAGAAACAGAAAGAATTGTTGCAGCTGATAAAGGAAATATAAATAGAGAGAGTACACTTGCTCAAAAAAGATATGAAGCTGAACAATTAAGAGATGAAATAGCAGCAGGATTTAACAAACTATATTCAGCATCAGTTGTATCAACACTATTTGCGTACAATCTAGAAGACCTTGACAGACTAACAAAACTATTAGCATCTGAAATGTCAAAATCATTAATAGGAATAAAGAGTGCATGGGGAATGCAAGAAGAAGCATTCAAATCAAACTTACCATTTAATGATGACAAAATAAAAAGAACACACACCTTTGACCATAGATCAATGGGAACAGTATTCCCATTTACAACTTCAGAGGTTGGACATATAACAGGAATTCCTTTAGGATTCAACAAACAAACAGGAGTGCCAATATTATTTGACAACTTCCACAATTCATTAACAAACTACAACATGGTAATATTTGCTAAATCTGGTGCTGGTAAATCAGTTACAATGAAAACTTTAATATCAAGATCAGCAGTGTTAATGGGAATACAAAGCTTAGCACTAGATGCTGAAGGTGAGTATAGAATAGTTGCAGAAAGCTTAGGAGGAACAAATGTTGTACTAAGCCCTACATCAAAAACAGTAATAAACGTTTTTGATATAGAAACAGAAATGGTAAAAGACGAAATAACAGGAAGAGAAAAAACAGTACTAAATGTAGAAAATAAAGTAGAAGACGTAACTCAAGCATTGTTGACAATGGCAAGAGGTAGCACAAGAAGCCAAGAAGTAAACGAATTGACAAAACAAATAATAGCAGAGGCGGTAGCAGAAGAATATATGGCAGCTGGAATAAACAGCGATCCATCAAGCTTGTATGAAAGCGTTTCAGAAGCTGGAAATATGCTTGGAAGAAAGAAAAAACAAATGCCAACAATAGGTTCTTGGTATGAAAGAATTGCAAACAAGGCACAAGAAAATGAAAACCCAGATTATAGATTCCATTACAGTTATCTATTAAAAGTAATGAAACAATACATCAGAAAATATGATGGACAAATGGCATACTTTGATGGACAATCAACATTTGACTTACTAGATGGAACACTATTTATAAACTTAGACATATCACAACTAGAAGAAAGATTTGCAAGACCACTTGCACAACAAATTCTTCTATCATGGATTTGGGAAAAATACGTTAAGAAAAACAGCGAAGATAGAAAAAAGGCGGCTAAGAAGAGAGTACTTGTTGACGAGGCATGGATGTTATTACCATACCCAGAGGCAGTAGACTTCTTAAACACAATGGCAAGACGTGCCAGAAAAAGAAACGTATCTTTGGCAATTATCTCTCAAAGATTCCAAGACTTTTATGAGAAGCCAGAAGTACAAGCTGTTCTAACATCTTCAGATACGAAATTATTATTAGCACAAGATAAATCAGAAATAAAATACTTAAAAGAAGTATTCAAATTAAGCGAAGGAGAAGCAGGATTTTTAATCACATGTAACAAAGGAGAAGGTTTATTAAAAATTGGAAAAGACACAGCAATATTACAAATAACACCAACCGCAAAAGAATTTGAATTTGTTGAGACCAACATTAATAAACTCGCAGCAATGCAAAATCAATAAAGAAAATAAAAGGAGTATGTATGAAGACTAAAAAAATAGGAAAGTTGAAGCAAAAGATAATCATATCGCTCATGACTGTGATAATGACATTTACATTGATAATGCCAACTTATAGCAAAGCAGGGGCCCTTAGCGAAGTGCGGAGGAGCATTGCTAGAGCCAATATGCAGTTTACTTTTGGCAGTAGGTGATGTTGCAAATGATTTAATAACAAGAACCGCAGGAGTAAAAAACTGGGTAGTTTCTTCACTAGAAAAAATACAAAATGCAGAATGTGGTGGAAAAACAACTGCTGCAGACATACAAAATTATTATGGTTGGACGCTAAAAGAAAAGTTAATATACGTAAATTCGAGTTATGACCAAGAAGAAGCAGAAGAAGAAGGATATGATTATGTAACAACTCCAATGTATCCACATATTGTAATAACTCCCGCGGAAATATTTGCTGGTAAAGTAGCTTTACTTGATGCTAACTTTTTCCAAGAAGTAGATGATGAATACAAATCAGAAAAGATAGGAGCAGGAAATGTTGGAGATGATAGTGACACAGGAAATTCTACAATTGCAGATTTAAAAGGAACAATTTCAACATGGTATCAAGCACTTAGAATGGTTGCAATTGTTGGATTACTTTCTGTACTAGTATATGTTGGATTAAGAATGGTAACATCAGCTGTTGCAACAGACAAAGCAAAATATAAAGAAATGTTTGTAGACTGGGTTATTGCTCTTTGCTTGGTATTCTTCCTACATTATATAATGGTATTTACAATGACAATGGTGCAAGAATTACAAAACTTATTTATATCAAACAACAATTCAATAACAGCAGAGGGTGAAACAAAAACAAAAACAAAAACAATTAACACAGTACTTGTTCACTTTAACAGCCCAGGAGAGTTATTACTTTATAATATGACATCAAATGATGAACCTGTATATGCAATTGAACCATGGGATACATATTTCCCTACAAATTTGGTTGGATATAATAGAATACTAGCATCAAATCCGGATGCGATTCCTAAACTAACATATACGATTATGTATCTAGCATTGACATTCTATACAGTATATTTCTTCTTTATCTATATTAAGAGGGTAATAATATTAACATTCTTAACAATAATTGCACCACTAGTAGCATTAACATATCCAATAGATAAAGTAAAAGATTCAAAAGCACAAGCATTTGAATTCTGGTTAAGAGAATATATAGTAAACTCAATGATACCAATAGTACATTTAATATTGTATACTGTGCTAGTAACATCGGCTCTTGATTTAGCGGTAAAATCGCCACTTTATGCAATATGTGTTCTAGCCTTTATTGTGCCAGCAGAAAAAATAGTAAAAGAAATGTTTGGAATTAAGAGCAGTACTGCACCAGCACTCGGAGGATTTGCAGGTGGAGCATTGGCTGCACAAATGGTACAAAAGCTTGGAAAAGGCGGAAAAGATAAAGGAAAAGACGGCAAATCAGATAAAATTAGAACAAAAGATGATAAAAATGTTACAGATCCAAACCTAGTAGAAGGAGACGGATTAGATGCATTAGCAGGAGCAGATGTGGATGCTGGAAATGGCGGAATACCTATGGCTGGAGCTGGAGGAGGTGCGGGTGCAAATCCTACTCCAAATCAAGCACCAAGAACTCAACAACCAAGTGGAGAACCTCAACGTCAAGGACCACCTACAAGATTTCAAGCAGGAATGCAAAACGCTTGGAATGCTACGGGCGGAAGAGTTGTTTCAGCAATTAGCGATAGTTGGAATAGTGATAAAAATAGACAAAGACGTAAAAACTTTGGAAATATGCTAAGAAGAAAATACAACATTCCTAGAGGTAAAACAGGTAGAACTCTATTGAAGAGAGCTGCTAAGGGAGTAGGAAGAACATATCTAAAAGGAGCTGCTTTAATTGGAGGAGCTGCAATAGGACTAGCTGGTGGAATTGTTGGTGGAGACATGAACGACATGTGGAAAGGAGCAGCATTAGGTGGAACTGCTGGAAGCCAATTAGGAAAGAAAGCTAGTGCAGGAATTGAAAGTCTTGCAGGAACAGTACAAGAAGATGTTAGAGAAATCAATTATGGTGAAGATGAAGCTAATAACCTATTTGCTGACCAAGAATTCGTAAATGACGTAGAAAACAGAGCACACGTGGTAGCAAAAATAGAAGAAGAGAACAGAGCAAACAATATTGAAATGGATAGATTCCAAGTTAACGACGAACTAGAAAAGAGAATGCAAGAATATGCAAAATATAGAAGAGCAGGAATCACAGACATAAAAGAGATGGACAGATTGCATAAGATTCAAGAAAGTATGAGACCTACTCAAGCTCAAATGCAGAATATGACTCAAGACGAACAAGAACAAAACCAAAGAGATATAGAAGCTCAAACTCGAGAACTAGCAAAATTATCTACTCGTTATAGTGCAGACATGTTCCGTGATGCAGGAAAGATAGACAAAGCAAGAGATGCGCTTGCACAAAGATTCGAAAAGAAAGGTATTGAAAGTGCTAGAGCTAATGCGTTAGCAGCAGATACAATGGCTAAAATACGTAAGATTAAAGGAGAAGCTTAGAGAGAAAACAATTAAACCAAAAGGAATACTCCTTTTGGCTTAATTGCTATAAAGGAAAAGAGGATTAAATGAATATAGTAAGAATAATAAATCAAAATAAATTACAAATTATTGCAGTAATAATTGCTATAATAATTATTATAGGAATAATACAAACTTTAAACCATTTTGCAAAAATAGAAAATGAAACAAGCAAAAACACGGAAAATATTACACAAATAGATACAAAAGATAAGACGTTATCTTCAGCAATTTCTAATAATAACACAAAAACAGATAATGCAGAAAATTATAAAAAAGTAATAGAAGACTTTCTGAAACTATGTAACAATAAAGAGCCAGAGCGAGCGTATGCAATGCTTAGCGAAGAATGTAAAGAAACAATGTATTCTAGTTATCAACTTTTTTATAATAATTATTACAGCAAAAATTTTGCTACTGTAAAAACATATACTATACAAAACTGGATAAACTCTATATTCAAGGTAGACCTTAAAGAAGATATATTAGCAACAGGTGGAAAAACAACAGGAAACATACAAGATTTTATAACAGTAGTAAGCTCAAACAATCAATACAAACTAAATATAAATAGCTACATAGGAAGAAGACCAATAAATACGGAAACAGATATTGGAGAAATAAAGTTCAAAGTTATAAAAAAAGATATTAATATGAAATACGAAAAATATTATATCGAAGTAGAAAATACTGGAAATACAGATATAGTGCTAGACAATTTAAATAAAACAGGGACAATGTATTTGCAAGATAGTAATGAAGTTAAATATTCATATATAAACGAAGAAATAACAAAAGAATTATTAAGAGTAAAAAGTAAAAGTAAAGCACAAATTACAATAAAATTTTCAAACTCTTATATTTCAGATAGAGAACTAGAAAAAATAGTATTCTCAAAAGCGCAAATCGAAAATACTGACAATACAACAAAAGAAATACAATTTGAAATAAAATTATAAAACAATTAGGAGACTAAATTAATGGAAGAAGAAGAGGAAAAGCTTCAACAAGGCGCAAAAAAAGCTGGAAAATTTGCAGGAAAGCAAGTTGGAAAACTAATAGGCAAGGTTATGAAAAAAATAGGTACTGCTATTGTGGGTGTAATAGTACAATTTTTACCATATATACTAATTGCAGTATTAATTACAAGTTTTGTTGCTGCCATAATTAAGTTTGTTATAGTAAATGACGGATCTTATGTTGCAGGATCTGAAAAAAATGTACCAAATGTAGTTAATGAAGTGCTAAAGGATATAGGAGCTGGAAGTATAGGTTATGACATAGATTTAGACCAAAAAGTAGAAGAAATAATAACTAAACTTAACAAAGATTCAAATCAGCTATATGCTTACATATCAGAAGAAAAACAAAAAGAATATTTAAAAACATTTATAAAAGCAGACTTTATTACACAAAACTTCAAGATAGGAACTGAAGATCCAAAAACTAGTGACAAGCTAAATGGCTCTATTATTGTACAAAGAAGTGATTCAGACGGAAAAGTATCAACACTGCAATTTATAGATTACGAAACATTTAACAAATATGTAACAGAGTCAAATTCAGAAGTATTTAAATATTTTTCAACAAACGAAGATGGACAACTTGTAATAGCGCAATCATACAGACATTCAAAAGTATTAGACACAAATGTACCTGGGGAAACACCTATAAATGAAGAACAATATAATATATCAGAAATGTCATTGGATTACAAATCAGCATTAAGTTCATATGCAATGCCATTTAATTTCTTATGGGCATTACTTGTAAAAAGTACAGAAGAAGATTTTGTATATGAATTGGCAAAACTAGCAATGGACACAGAAATCACAATAACTGCATATGACAATTATATGAGAACTGAAGAAACAGAAGAATCTCAATTTACAATGGAGGGAAGAAAAGAATTAATTGTTAGACAGTTTATCAAACACTCTGGCACTCTAACGAAAATTACGAGAGAAAGAGAATTTGATACTTCAGATACCACTTATCATAGAAGATTAACAGAAATAACTGAAACAAGAAATGTTACTCTAAATGTTACATATGCAAATACGTGGATTGCAAAATATCAAAACGAATATACATATGAATCAATTCCGGCAACAGTTACAGAAAATAACGCACAAAGCAATAACAGTCAGGCAATCGAGACCATAAATAGATATTTAACAAAAGCTGAAATCGAGCAAGACAGCTTTGCACAAGAGGTATTAAATGACCTAGAACATGGCAAAATGGAAGGCACAGTATATACAGTAGAATCGGAAAGATTGATAAGCGATATAAAGGAAAAATCAAGAACTGGCAAAATAGTATCATCTGGAAACAGCTATAAAGAGGGCACTCCAAAGATAGAAGAAAAAACAGACTTGAATTCTCAAGAACCAAATTTCTGTACAATAC
>OICU01000191.1_pt1 | contig 20081 bp, 22 predicted proteins | sample 1581351 | NCBI WGS metagenome assembly OICU01 (sample SAMEA3882545, study PRJEB24775) | human gut metagenome | biome: human-associated habitat; feature: intestine environment; material: feces | place: Netherlands | collected 2009/2010
CAACGACCTCACCCTTATCAGGGGTGCGCTCTAACCACCTGAGCTACAGGCCCATTCGCTGAATGCCCATTTAATATACCATGTGATTTTATATTATGCAAGTCTTTTTTTGATTTTTTTTAAATATTATAATTAATCTAGTTTTAGACATCAGTATTGTCAATTTAATGATTATAATCTTATAAAATGGAGGTAGCTTATGAGTCAAATAAAATGTCCCAATTGTGGAACTGTATTTCAGGTGGATGAGAGTCAATATCATGAAATCTTACAACAAGTCCGTAATGAAGAATTTGAAAAAGAATTAAATGAAAGGCAAAAGAATTCAAACCAGATTATTCAATCTAAACTCGAAAAAGAGTATGAAGCTAAATTAAGTCAGAAAGCCTTAGAAATCAAAGAGCTTCAGGCAAATAAAGAACAAGAAATCATTTCTTTAAAAGAACAATTAAAGTCAACTGAACAAATTATCAAGAGTCAAGCCGAAAAGGCTTATCAAGAGCAATTAAATAAGAAAGAGCTTGAAATCAAACAGCTGCAATCGGATTTCAATCAGAAACAAAGTAATAAAGAACAAGAGGTCATTTCTTTAAAAGAAAAGCTAGAAGCAAGTACGCAGTTAACGAAAACTGAAACACAAAAAGAATATCAGGAGCAGTTAAATCAAAAAGATTTAGAAATATCTAAACTCAATGCCAAATTAGAACAGATTCTTTCGCAGAACAAGATCCATGAATCTAAGACTGAACAAGAATATAGATTGCAGCTGCAGGCAAAGGAAAATGAAATTCAAGCCTTAAAGAACAATATTTCAAACAACGAAAAAGTATTAAAGGCAAATCTAGAAAATACATATCAATCAAAGCTAAATGAAAAGAACCTTGAAATCCAGTCTTTAAAACAAGATATGGATAAGGCAAAGGTTGAAAACGAATTGAATGTAAAGAGTATTAAACAAGATCTACAGAATCAAATCGAGCAGGATAAAATGAAATATCAGCTTCAAGAAAAGAGCTTGCAGGAAAAATATGATACTTTACTACAAACCAAAGATGAGCAGATTGCCTACTATAAAGATTTTAAATTAAAACAATCCACTAAAATGATTGGTGAATCTTTAGAACAGCATTGTGAAATAGAATTCAATAAACTTCGTGCAACAGGCTTTCAAAATGCATACTTTGAAAAAGATAATGATACTCGTACAGGATCAAAGGGTGACTATATCTATCGTGAATTAGATGAGAATGGAATTGAAATCATTTCCATTATGTTTGAAATGAAAAACGAAAATGACAAAACGGCTACAAAACATAAGAATGAAGATTTCTTAAAAGAATTAGATAAAGACCGTAATGAAAAGAATTGTGAATATGCCGTTCTTGTTTCCATGTTAGAGCCAGAAAACGAATTATATAACACGGGTATTGTTGATAAATCCCATCGCTATCAAAAGATGTATGTGATTCGTCCGCAATTCTTTATTCCAATGATTACCATTTTAAGAAATGCTGCATTCAATTCTATGCAGTATAAAAATGAATTGCAGTTGATGCGTAATCAAAATATTGATATTACACACTTTGAAGAGAATATGAATGATTTCAAAGAAAAATTCTCTAGAAATTATAGGATTGCATCGGATAAATTCGCAAAAGCTATCGATGAAATCGATAAAACTATTTTGCATCTTCAAAAAACAAAAGAAGATTTATTATCAAGTGAAAGACAATTGCAGTTGGCTAATAATAAGGCAGAAGATCTTACAATTAAGCGTTTAACACGAAATAATCCTACAATGAAGCAAAAGTTTGATGAATTAAAGAAAGATGACAAATAAAGGACATTTCCAATACAGGAGATGTCCTCTTTTTAAAACATATTCATGAATAATGAAATGATGATCCAAAGTATGGTAAATACTAGATACAAAAGATTTGGGATTCGCTTAAAGAATCTTGCATACCAATTCTCATTTGTCTTCTCTTCTTTAATAAATTCATTAATTTCTTTTGATTTTAATACCATTATAATGAGTCCATAAATCACAAGAGCAAGCACTAAAACTGTAATCAAAACATGATTTGAATAAACCGACATTAAAGCTAAAAAGTTATTACCTGCATGAGCTAGCATAGTAACTAAAATACTATCCGATTTAAGATACATATAACATAGTACCAGCCCCATAAAGAAAGCAGGGATGGCTTGTGTAATATTCAAGTGTAAAAGTCCAAATAACAACGATGTAACAATAATGGCGAACATTTTATTATATTTCGACAATGTCTGTAGAATCATACCTCTAAATATCAACTCTTCAAATATAGGTGCTAAAATGACCACACTTGTGAATGTAAAAATATTATAGAGCAAACTTCCATTTAACGAAAAATCTGGGCTTGTATCTGGTAATCCAAATTTTGATAATAAAGCTCCAATAATACCAATCGCATAATTTAAAAAATACATCATTGAAACAGTATCTATTGTCTCTTTGGGTTTAAATGTAAGCTTCAAATCTTTGATATTTTGTTTAAAAGAACTACTCATAAACCATAATATGATGATTCCAGATATAAAAGAAATCAACATTTCAATGCAGGCATTGATTGCAGAATAATCATAATACAAAGAATACATGATTAAAGGCATTGCTACAAAGCTAAACAAAAAAGAGAGTGTCAGCTGCATAATAATATATAGCCATAATGAGCCTCCAACTTTACTCAATTCTTTATCAGGCATAAATTCAGGTGGTTGTTCCATAATAATCACTACTTTCTAAATTTATTCTAACTTGAACCTCTCATCACTGAAGTGACGAGATTCTTGGGAACAGGTTTCTATCGAAACCTTTCTTACCAAGCTATCCCCGCAGTTCCTGCGGTTGTTTTATTTTTAACTAATTTGCTAATATGCCTTGCATCAATATATTGATGGATGCATTTACATCTCTGTCATGATTTGAATGGCATTTTGGGCAGGTCCAATCTCTTACTTTTAAATCTTTTGTTCCTTCATTCTTATATCCGCAACAATGACAGGTCTGACTGCTTGCATAGAACGTGTCTACTTTCTTGATCACCTTTCCATACCACTCGGCTTTATATTCTAGCTGTGTTGTAAACTTTGACCAGGATACATCCGATATAGACTGGGCTAGATTGTGGTTTTTAAGCATGTTCTCTACTTTTAAGTCTTCGATGCAGATAATGTCATATTCTCTAATGATTCTAGTAGATAGTTTGTTGATAAAATCCATTCTTTGATTCGCTATCTTTTCATGAAGTCTTGCAATTTTGATTCTGTTTTTGATCCAGTTGCGGCCGCCCTTTGTTTTTCGTGACTGCTGCTTCTGTAACTTTTTCAGTTTCTCAATCGACTTCTTCAGATATTTTGGATTCTCTACCTTTTCTCCATTACTCAATACGATAAAATCCTTGATACCTAGATCTATACCTGTTTCATTATATGTTAGTGGAAACAAGACTTCTTCTACATCCGTATAACATAGTGAAACGTAATACTTTCCACTTGGTACTTGTGATACCGTTGCACTCAATAGTCTTCCTTTAGGTACTCGTGTTTTCTTTATCTTCACAAGACCAATCTTAGGAAGCTTAACCTTATTGTCAAATAATTCAATATTTCCATTCGTATATTTCGTTGTATACGAATAACGATGTGTCTTCTTCGATTTGAATCTAGGATATTCAGCCTTTTTTCGAAAGAAATTGATATAGGCCGTATCCAGATTCTTTACACTTGACTGTAGAGCCACAGAATCCACTTCCTTAAGCCATTCATATTCTTTCTTTAAAGAAACCAGATCCTTAGCACATGCCGAATAACTGAATGTGATTCCATCTTTTTCATAGGCATCCCTACGTTTTGCCAGGTAATGATTATATACAAAACGAGTACAGCCAAAAGTCTTGGCCAGCAATATTCTTTGTTCTCTATTTGGATACATACGATACTTGAATGCCTTTTCCATGATGATTTCTCCTTATTGATTCGCTATTTTCTTTTTTGACTTCTTATATACTCTATAATCTGTTCTTCTGTATTTTCAGAAACTGTAGCTACAAAATAAGAAGGATTCCATAGATGTCCACCCCATAACTTGGATCTTAGATCATCCCCAAACTCTTTCATCAAGAGTCTGGCTGATACACCCTTCATAGCCTTTATAATATTTGGAATGTAATGCTGCGGCGTACAATTGATCAGCATATGGATATGATCCTCATCCATATTCATTTCCAGAATTTGAAAACCATTATCCTTTGAAATCTGAATCAACAGCTCTTTTAATCTTGTTGCAACCTGTCCATTCAAGACATCACGACGATACTTTACACACCATACGATATGATACTGTATAGAATAGACATAGCCTCTTCCTTTAACAACTTCCATATGTTTTTCCCTCATCAATATTATAACATATGTATATATTTAAAGCACTATATTTATCATTTATTTTTAAATTATTTATCTAACATATGCATATCTAATTCATCTCATGACTGAAGTCACGAGTGTTCTTAGATTGCGTTATGAACGAATCAAAAAGAAAGTCATGGAAATGAGTTTGGAAGATTTAAGAGACTACGTGATTTATCAGATGATCGAAGATGAAAACAAATATGATCCAAACTATGATGACGAAGAATTTTTTGATTGGTAAAAGAAAAAGCAGTTTAACGACTGCTTTCTTTCATATATTCAAAATATTCTCTACCTACTTTATTCTTCTTCCAGTTTTGTAGAATCTTGAAACCAGGATATGAGAAGATGACCTCACATAGTGTTTCTACAATCATACCTGTAAAGGCACACACAACACATTGTACCAATGTCCATCCAAAGAATTGGTGTGACACGATTAATGCGAATGTTAGATTGTCGCAAAACTGACCAATACCCGTAGATACATAAGAGCGGAATGCATACGATTTAAAGTTGCTGTTGTTGTTAGAAATCTTACCTAACATGGAATTCGTATAGTTATTCACAATGGCAGAAACAATAAACGCAATTGTACTTCCAAATAGTACATACCAAGTACCACCAATTGTTCCGTCTAATGCCCCATTAATAATGGCTTCTGATCCTTCTACATAGGATTCACCCCATACACCAGGAATCTTTGATGCCAAGAAGAAGACTAGGCACATACCTAAATTCACCAACACCGCTACAAGTGATGCTTGTGTTGCAGCTTTAGGACCAAAATGTTTTGTGATGACATCCATACATAAGAATGAAAGCCAGCTTACCACAATTCCACAATCTAGTGCCATAAAGCTAAATGGCAAGTTAATACTTTTGTTTGCCAAAAGATTCATAGTGATGACCGAAACAATAAAAAGTGTCATCGTAAGTGAAGGTATACTTCTTAGTAATACACTCACTTCTTTAACTTCCGTTTTAATTCTATTCATTTTTACCCTCCTGTTTTTTTAAAGATGGTTGGGAAGCAAAACATCTTTGTTCAAACCATATAAGTCTAATATGTTTTTAATTATTTGTCAAAGTTTGCATCACTTATGCTATGATTAATTCCGGTGATATATATGACAATTAAACTATACGAACAAGAAGGCTACCAAACAACATTTCATGCCCATGTTATTTCATGTGTTAAAAAGAATGAATTATATGACATAATCTTGGATCAAACCCTTTTCTTTCCTGAAGAAGGTGGACAAACATGTGACAAAGGAACGTTGAATGGTATTGAAGTAGTGGATGTGCAAATCATAAATGATGAAATTCATCATTATACGCACTCTGCATTAAATGGTGATGTACAAGGTAGTATTGACTGGACTCATCGCTACACCAATATGCAACATCATACAGGAGAACACATTCTTTCTGGATTGATACACAAAGAATTTCATGTGGATAATGTAGGATTTCATTTAGGATACAATGAAATTACAGCTGATTATGCGATGGATTTAAATAATGATCAAATTAAAAGAATTGAAGCTTTAGTGAATTCTGTCATCTTTTCAAATAAACCTGTTAAAACCTATTACTTAGAGGATTATTCCAACATTGAATATCGAGCTAAACTTGACTTAGCCAAACCACGCCTTGTCGAAATTGAAGATGTAGATTTATGTGCATGTTGCGCACCCCATGTAAAGAGTACGATTGAAGTGGGATTGTTTAAAATCATTAAATCGATGAAGATCAAAAAAGGCACACGCCTATTCTTCTTATGTGGAAAACTTGCCTATGAAGACTATGTCTTAAAACACGATCAGTCTATTCAAATCTCAAATCAATTGTCTTCAAACATTGAAGCTTTATCATCCAATGTACAACGCGTATTAGATGAAAATTATGCTTTGAAACAAAGAATCAAACAATTAAATAAAGAGATGATTGATCATTTAATCATTGAGCATAAAGAAAATCAAATTATTCTATGTGATGAACTCGATCGAGATACACAATTGTATTACTACAATAAGCTTGTATCTTTTAGTGACAACTATGTTTTACTTGTTTCTAAACAAAAAGATAATTATCGGTTCATGACCAACTCTAAAGATATATTCTTACAACTCAAAGAAAGACATCCAGTTCGTGGTGGAGGAAAAAATGATTTCTTTCAAGGAACGCTAGATACAGTTAATGAGCAGCTATTTGATTAGCTGCTCATATTTTTTGTATAACAAGCGTATTTAAAGCCTCTGAAATCTCTTCTTTCGATAAACATACCATTCTATGATTGGCATCATAATAATCAAACTTTTTAATAAAACTCATTAGATCACGATACTTCACAAGGCTGTCATTCATAAATACATACCACTCTTCTATCCCTTCAATTTGATTCAATACAACATATGGCTCTACTGGAAGAATCGTTAGTATATTCGCTCCTAATGCATACATACCAATTCTTCTACCATGTACATTATAGATTCTTGGCGTGGCATAATATGCATCCAAAGCTTGTTGATTATGTAGATATTGACCAAACAAATCTAAATCTGTACCAAAATCATTCAATTCATTTTCCCCAATTGAAATTGGATGAAGAATGCCAAAGATTTCAAAATACTTATGATCCGATAGTTTACTCTTCAAGTCCATAAGTGCATCGGCGCTCGTTCTTTTATCATACACCATCTGCAAATCGATATCCTTTATATTCATTAGCCAATCGTCTTTCACAAATTCATCAGTATCCATATATTCACAATATACTTTCACTAAATAATAAAACAATTGAATTTCATCCATACTTGTAGGAAGACTTAAATTCAAACAAATATCATGATTTTGAATATATATTTCAATTCCTCTTTGAAGATATTTGTGATCAAACAAGATTGTATGATTCCCTATCTGATTCGGAATTAATTGACAATTTTCATCCATAACCCCAAAAGATAAGTGAGACATTTTAACTAAGTCATCGATTATAAACTTTTTTCTACGAAAGAAACCTTTCTGCATAATACGAATATTCACAGACATACTAACACCTGCTCTCTACCAAAATCATACACTGAAACAAGCGTTTTTTATAGCTAAAACCATTTTTTCTTTTTAAAGTAAATCACTTCTAAAATAATGATCAATATACAGACTCCCATCACAATGAAATATCCATAGGAAGTATCTAATTCTGGCATAGCCTTAAAATTCATACCATACCATCCAGTAATTAAAGTTAGTGGCATGAATATCGTTGTCACAATCGTTAAAAACTGCATAATTTGATTCTGACGCATTTCCACTTGTGTTTGATGCATTTCACGAAGCTGAATGGAATACTCTGCCAAACGATCCGTAACATTCGATAGACGTGTTAGTCTTTTCTCTAGTGTTTCAAAATGTGTATCATTATAAAATTCCTGCAAGTTTTGTACCACTTCAATCATCTGATCATAGTATGAATCAAAAGCACTTATCGTTTTCCTCATTTCAAAGATTTGCGACTCATAATGAGATCCCGTATGCGACATTAACTGATCTTCTATTCTTTCAAGTTTCATTTCAAGTTTTTGAAGAAACTCCATATCTTCTTGAATCAATATATTCATCAAATTTAGAATACATTCACTAGGCTTATTCCCTGAAATCTTTTGTTTAAAAATATGTTCAGGATCGCAAACCAAAAAATCACTATCATTTAATTCGATACTAAACATCTTCTTATTCTTAGATTTTGATTTGGAAGGAACCCAAAAAGAACCCGATAGCCGCTGATTCTCTTTATGCACTCTACAATAATGAATATGATTTAAACGCTTTTCATTTATTACCTCTATCTTCATAATTTCCCCCTTAAAAAAAGAATACACCATATAGGTGCATTCTTGTAGTTATTCAATTGGAATAAATTTATTTTCTTCGACTTGTTTAGGTGCTTCCTTAGGAACAACGATCTTCAATTCACCATTGTCAAAGGATGCCTTAACATCTTCCTGATGAATACCTTCACCAACATAGAAGCTTCTTGAATAAGATCCGCTAACACGTTCTTTACGAACGACACGACCTTTTTCATCCTTGTCTTCTGTGTTCGAACCATGCGTAGCAGTTACCTTTAAATATCCATCCTTCAATTCCATCTGGATATCTTCCTTTTTAACTCCAGGAAGTTCCATGCTCATTTCATAGTTTCCATCTTTTTCCACAATATCTGTCTTCATGACATCACTTGTAGTATTTCCTGTAAAGAAATCATCAAATAAATCAAACATTGGATAGTACTTCATAAATATCGCCTCCTGATTACTAGATTATGAAATCTATCTTCAAGTTACGGGATATCTTTTGACTTATCTCTAACTTCAATTATCATTATAGTCACTTTTTTAGCACTGTCAACACTTAAGTGCTAATTTTTTTTATAAAAAATTAGAGTGTGATTTCTCACACTCTATTTACCCATTTCATTCATAGAAATCATTGAGAAACTCAAAGATTCTAATACTTTAATTAAGGCATGTGCCGTATCTAAACTTGTCATACAAGAAATGTTATTTTCTGCAGACACACGACGAATCAAGAATCCATCTTTACTTGTAGAATTATCTTTATTTGACATTGTGTTGATGACAAAGTTTACATGACCATGACGAATAATATCCAATACAGTTTCATTTCCATTATCCTCATTGACTTTGGCCGCTACATGTACAAATAAGCCATTATCTTCTAAGAATTTAGCTGTACCCTTCGTCGCATAAATACCATATCCAATGTTATAGAAACGTTTTGCGATTTCTAAAGCATCCTGTTTATTATCATCATCAATTGTTAGTAATACACTTCCATGTAAAGGAATATTGATTCCTGAAGCTACTAAAGCTTTGTACAATGCTTTTTCTAAGTTTACATCACTACCCAAAGCCTCACCTGTAGATTTCATTTCAGGTCCTAAGACTGTATCTACACTACGTAATTTTGCAAATGAGAATACTGGTGCTTTGACAAAGACTCTTTCTTTATCTTCAGGATGATATCCAGGTGTTAAGCCTTGATCTTCAATACTTTCACCTAATACACACTTAGTCGCAATTTGAGACATAGGAACACCTGTAATCTTAGATAAGAATGGTACAGTACGAGAGGAACGTGGGTTTACCTCTAATACATATACATTGTTTTCTTTATCTACAATGAACTGAATGTTGTATAAACCAACAAATTCAAAGCCTTCACCAATTCTTGTTCCATAATCAATGATCGTTTCTTTCACCTTCTCATTGATGATCTGTGTAGGATATACACTAATTGAGTCACCAGAGTGAATACCCGCACGCTCGATATGTTCCATTACACCTGGAATATATACGTTCTTTCCATCCGCAATCGCATCGATTTCTAGTTCTTTACCAACAATATATTTATCAACTAAGATTGGTGCATCATGACTGATTTCCTTTACAGCTGTTGCCATATATACTCTTAATTCATCATCATTATGTACGATTTCCATTGCACGACCACCCAATACATAGCTTGGACGAACAAGTACTGGATAACCAATCTTATTGGCAATAACGAGTGATTCTTCTACTGTTACTGCAGTTTCACCTTTTGGTTGAGGAATATTCAATTTATGTAACATCGCTTCAAATTCATGACGGTCTTCCGCTAAATCAATAGAGTGTAGTGAAGTACCTAGAATCTTAACACCATGTTCTACCAATGAATCGGCTAAGTTGATTGCGGTTTGACCACCAAATTGAACAATAACACCTAATGGTTTTTCTAAATCAATTACGTGCATTACATCTTCTGTAGTTAGTGGTTCAAAATACAATTTATCACTAATTGAGAAATCGGTTGATACAGTTTCAGGGTTGTTGTTGATGACGATAGCTTCATAGCCTTCTTCACGCAAAGTCTGTACACAATGTACTGTCGCATAGTCAAACTCAACACCTTGTCCGATACGAATTGGTCCTGAACCTAATACAACGATTTTTTTACGGTCTGTTACCTCAGATTCATTCTTATGTTCATAACTTGAATAGAAGTATGGAGTTGCACTCTTAAACTCACCCGCACAAGTATCTACCATCTTATATACTGGCATGATTCCATTTTCTTTACGCAAGTTATATAAGTCGAATTCTTTCATATCCCAATTACGTGCAATGTAGCTATCCGCAAAGCCGTATTTCTTTAATTTACGTAAAACTTCAACATCTTTGGGATTTTCCATCATTAGCTTTTCTAAGCTGATAATTCTTGACAAGTGACACAAGAAGAAATCATCCATTTTCGTCACATTATGAATGGTTTCCATATCATATCCATCGCGAAGCCATTGTGTAACCGCAAAAATTCTTTCATCATCACACTTCTTGATTTTTTCAAGTAATTCTTCTTTCGTTAATCCAACCAATTCTTTTTTGTATATATGATCCACTTTCATCTCTAAAGAACGAACTGCCTTCAAGAAAGATTCTTCAAAGTTACGTCCAATGGACATAATTTCACCAGTTGCCTTCATTTGTGTTCCTAAATGACGATCCGCATTAGGGAATTTATCAAATGGGAAACGTGCAAATTTCGTTACAATATAGTCTAATGCAGGTTCAAAACATGCATAACTTGTTTTAGTAATTGGGTTAATAATTTCATCTAAACCTAAACCAACCGCTAATTTAGCGCTAATCTTCGCAATTGGATAACCTGTTGCCTTACTTGCCAAGGCTGATGAACGAGATACACGAGGGTTTACTTCAATTACATAATATTTAAAGCTATTTGGGTTTAATGCCAACTGAACGTTACATCCACCACAGATCTTCAATGCACGAATGATTTTTAAAGATGCATTACGAAGCATTTGATTTTCACGATCTGTCAAAGTTTGAACTGGCGCAACAACCGTACTGTCTCCAGTATGCACACCTACTGGATCAATATTTTCCATGTTACATACAACAATCGCATTATCTTTGGCATCGCGCATTACTTCATATTCAATTTCTTTATATCCTGCAATACTTTGTTCAATCAAACATTGATGAACTGGACTTGCCTTTAAACCTGAATCACAAATTTCACGAAGTTCAGCCTCATCATCGGCAAAACCTCCACCCGTTCCACCAAGTGTATAAGCTGGACGAACAACTAATGGATATCCTTCGCGTTTTGCGAATTCAACAGCTTCTTCTACTGTATGAACAATCATACTTTCTGGTACTGGCTCATTGATTTCCTGCATTAAAGAACGGAACAATTCACGATCTTCTGCACGGTTGATCGCATGTAAGTCTGTACCTAAAATTTCTACACCAAACTCATCTAAGATTCCATCTTCATGTAATTCTACAACTAGGTTTAATCCTGTTTGACCACCTAATGATCCTAAAATGGCATCGGGTCTTTCTTTATAAATAACTCGTTTTGCGAAATCAACAGTCAAAGGCTCAATATAAACACGGTCTGCGATGGCTGTATCTGTCATGATTGTGGCAGGGTTTGAGTTAATCAAAATAACTTCATATCCTTCTTCACGAAGGGATTGACATGCCTGACTTCCGGCATAATCAAATTCAGCAGCCTGACCAATGATAATTGGACCAGAACCGATCACTAAGATTTTTTTGATATCTGTACGTTTAGGCATTTTTATTCTCCTCCATTAATTCAATAAATTGATCAAACAAGTAACGAGAATCTTCAGGTCCTGCACTTGCTTCTGGATGATATTGCACCGCAAAACAAGGATAGTCTTTATGACGAACACCTTCACAACTCTTATCATTTAATGCTTGGTGTGTCATTTCCAAACGCGTATCCTTCAAGCTATCAATATCTACCGCAAAACCATGGTTTTGAGAAGTAATTTCTACTTTACCTGTTGAAAGATTAACTACAGGATGGTTAGCTCCACGGTGTCCAAATTTCAATTTATATGTTTTTGCACCACAAGCCAAAGAAATCAACTGATGACCTAGACAAATTCCAAATACAACCGTTTGAGGAATCAATTCTTTAATCGTTTCAATAGCGACTTTTACATCGGTAGGATCACCAGGACCATTCGACAACATAACTCCATCTGGACGATAAGATAAGATTGTGCTTGCTGGTGTATCATATGGAACAATCACTAAATCACATCCACGTTTTGATAGTTCACGAACAATACCTAATTTTGCCCCAAAATCCATCAATACAACTTTCTTACCACGATTTGGGATTGGGAATACTTTATTCGTCGAAACACGAGCCACTTGATCATGTAAGAAATCAGCGGCTTTTAAACCAGCAACTACCACATCTACATCGGCATCCACATTAGCCATAACAGCCTTCATGGTACCTACATTACGAATCTTCATTGTGATTTCACGTGTATCAATATCATAAATTCCTGGAATATTTTCGCGTTTTAAGAAATCATCTAATGTTTCTGAACATCTGAAATTGCTTGGAAATTCACAATAGTCCTTAACGACAAATCCAAATACACATGGAACCATGCTTTCATTATCATCACGATTGATTCCATAGTTTCCAATCAATGGATATGTCATCATTACAATTTGTCCACAATATGAATTATCTGTCAAAATTTCTTGATAACCCGTCATTGACGTATTAAATACCAATTCACCAATTTGGAAGTTGTCACTACCAAACGCTGTTCCGCGATATACACTTCCATCCTCTAAAATCAAAAGTCTTTCCATAATTTGTCCTTTCTGTTATTTACTCAAAAAAAAGATTAGCAAACAATACATTGCCAATCTTTAAATAGAACTATTAAAAAGTATAGCACTACGAAGAATACTATTCACCTCAACCGCTGACGTTTTTTTCACAAACAAAGCTGGATTCTTGATCATACGTATCCTCCTTTTGAAAAAAATACTATATTTTCTCTGTTTAGTATACTACCACAAATCATAAAAATTTCAACAAGAAAAGTCAAAAAAAGATGTGATATCTCACACCTTATTTTGACATAGTTGCTTCAATTTCCTTATATGTTTCAACTGGGTTAGCACTCTTAGTAATTGAACGACCAACTACGATATAGTCACAACCTTGTTCTTTCGCAAATGCAGGAGTCGCGACACGCTTTTGATCATCTTTAGAATCACTTGCCAAACGAATACCAGGAGTAACTGTTAAGAAGTCTTCTCCACAAGCTTCGTGAATCGCCTTAGCTTCATGTACGGAACATACAACACCATCTAAGCCTGCTTCTTTGGCATTCTTCGCATATTTAATAACACAATCAATCACTTCACCTGGAATTCCTAATTCGTTATTCATAGCTTCTTTAGAAGTACTAGTAAGCTGAGTTACACCGATACACATAGGACGTTTTCCATCTTTAGCCCCTTCATTCAAACCATCAATGGCAGCCTTCATCATCGCAATACCACCAGCACAGTGTACATTGACAATATCTACACCTAAGTTCGCTAAGTTTTTCATTCCACCCTTAACTGTGTTTGGAATATCATGCAATTTCAAGTCTAAGAAAATGTGGTGACCCATTTCCTTCACTGTTTTTACCATTTCTAAACCACACGCATATGTTAATTCCATACCAATCTTTACATATACAGGTTCATCAAATTGTTTTAAGAAATCTACAACTTCTTCTTTACTAGAAAAATCTAGTGCTACAATTGTCTTACTCATTATTTAAAACTCCTTCCAACTGCTTCTTCAATATTCTTATATCCATATTTCTCTAATACTTTTGGAAGATCCTCAATGATTTTTGGACATACATAAGGATCCACAAAGTTTTGGGCACCCACTTCAACAGCACTTGCCCCAGCATTTAAGAATTCCAATACATCTTCTGCACAAGTAATTCCACCAACACCAATGATTGGAATATTTACGGCCTGTGCCACTTGATATACCATTCTTAAGGCAACCGGCTTAATGGCAGGACCAGAAAGGCCTCCTGTTACATTGGCAAGTAATGGTTTTCCCGTCTTCAAATTGATGCGCATACCCATTAAAGTATTGATCAATACAATACCATCTGCACCGGCTTCTTCAACAGCTTTGGCAATTTCTACAATATCTGTTACGTTTGGTGAAAGCTTCACATATACAGGTTTTGTAGCTGCTTCCTTACAAATCTTTGTCACATGTGCTGCAAGCTCAGGTTTCGTTCCCAAACCAATACCACCATGTTTTACATTAGGACAAGAAATATTTAATTCATACGCCTTGATTACTGGCTGATCATTTAATTTCTTGATAACCTCTACATAATCTTCTTCACATGCACCCGCCACATTGGCCATGATTTCTGTATCATACTGTGCAAGGAATGGAAGTTCATTTTTGATAATTGAATCTACACCCTTATTTTGTAGACCAATCGCATTCAACATTCCCATTGGAGTTTCGGCAATTCTTGGTGTAGGATTTCCAAAACGCTCTTGTGGCGTAGCCGATTTAATGGCAATACCACCTAATACACTCAAATCATATAGTTCGGCATATTCTTTACCAAATCCAAAACATCCACTAGCTGGAATAATTGGATTTTTTAAATTTAATCCAGGTAGTTTTACTGAAATATCCATTATAAAGCCACCTTTCCCATTTCAAATACAGGACCATCCTTACATACACGTAATGAATGTCCTTCTACATCTTTCACAACACAACCCATGCAAGCACCTAAACCACATGCCATACGAGCTTCTAATGAAATATATCCTTCACTATATTGTTCGTTGATTGCTTTCAACATAGGTAAAGGTCCACAACTTAACACAAATGGACATGTCACATTGTTTTCTTTGATCGCATCTAATGCTGTACCCTTTGTACCTAATGAACCATCCATGGTTGCGACATATACATCGCATCCTAAAGCCTTAAATTCATCCACATAGAATACGCTACCTGCATCATTTGCACCTAATACTACAGTTACACGTGCATTTTTACTTAAATATTGTTTTGCGGTTTCATATAGTGGCGGTACACCAACACCTCCACCAATTAATAACACTTCTTCTTTATCCTCAATTGGAAAACCATTTCCAAGTGGACCAAAGATATCTAATTTTCCTTCAAGTTCAGTCATTTTTAAAGTACCTTCACCAAGCACCTTGTAGATAATGACTAAAATATCTTCCTTAATTTCACTAATCGAGATGGGTCTTCGCAAATAGAAACCTGGAACTGTGATTTCAATGAATTGACCAGGCTTAGCTATTTTAGCTAAGTCTGTTTTCAATTCCATTTTCCAAATATCTTTTGCGATTTCCACATTCGACAGAATCTTCGCAAATTCCTGCATACTATTTCCCCATTTCATTCATAGAAACCATTGAGAAACTCAATGACTCTAAAACTTTCACTAATGCATTCGCTGTATCTAAACTTGTCATACAAGAAATGTTATTTTCTGCAGACACACGACGAATCAAGAATCCATCAGCACTTGTGTTCTTCTTATTAGACATTGTGTTAATGACAAAGTTTACACGTCCATTACGAATAATGTCTAGAACGTTTTTACCATCTTCTGTTTCAATCTTACTAGCACCATGAACATACAATCCTTCAACTTCAAATAAGTCTGCCGTACCCTTTGTCGCATAGATTCCATATCCAATATTTGCGAAGCGTTTCGCCAATTCTAGTGCTTCTTGTTTATTCTCATCATCAATTGTCATTAATACATTTCCATGTTTTATCCTTTCCATACTGTTTTTCCATCTACAATGGTTTCCTTTACTTGCGCATTTACGCTCCAACCATTAAATGGCGTATTTTTCCCCATGGATTCAAATGTATCTATGTCGATCAAAGATTCATGTTCTAAATCTACTAAAACCAAATCGGCATTATAGCCCTCTTTAATTTGTCCTATATTCTCTAAGCCAAAACGCTTAGCAGGTGCAGCCGACATCCAATTTACCAATTGAGCCAATGTCCAACGCTTTTGGCGGTGAACAAACTCTGTGTATAGTAAGGCAAATGCGCTTTCTAATGAAACAATCCCAAATGGTGCTTTATCCATAGAACGCTTCTTTTCTTCAGAGGTGTGTGGTGCATGGTCATTGGCAATGCAATCCAATGTTCCGTTTTCCAAGCCTTCAATCAAAGCCATACGGTCTTCATGACTTCTTAAAGGTGGATTCATTTTCCAGTTTGGTCCAGCCACATCTTTATCTTCTAATAATAAGTGATGTACTGTAACTTCAGCACTTACATTCGAACCTGATTCTTTTGCGTTTTTTAATGCTTCTACACTTTCTTTAGCTGAAATGTGGCAAGCATGATAAGCGTTTCCTATTTCTTTTGTGATTTCTAAATCACGAATCAATTGTGCACTTTCACAGGCACTTGGGATTCCAAGCCAGCCCTTAGATGTCACAACTTCACTGTCATGTACACAAGCCCCTGGTCTACGATAACGCATGTCTTCTGTATGAGCTACAATCATGCAGTCATTTTCTTTCGCCTTTTCCATGGCTTCTTTCATGATTTCTGGTGTAGCTACCCCAACACCATCATCACTGAACCAGCGTACACCTAATTCTTTGATACCCTTCATATCCACTACTTCCTTACTTGCCTCTTCTAATGTAATGCAAGCATATGGATATGTATGTACTACAGATTCTTTTTTGATTAATTGTTGATAGTCTTTCATTGTGTCTACATCATCTGGAAAAGGAATGACATTTGGCATCGCAAATACAGAAGTAAATCCCCCGTGTGCTGCCGCTAAGCTGCCTGTATGAATCGTTTCTTTTTCAGTGTGTCCTGGTTCTCTAAAATGTACGTGTACATCAACCAAGCCTGGAATTACAGTTAAGCCTGTGGCATCCACTGTATCACAGTCTTTCAAGATAGAATCATCAATCTGAATGATCTTTCCTTCGTCAATTAAAATATCTTTCTTTTCGAGACGATTGTCAATTAAAACTTGACCATTTTTGATTAAACGCATACTTATTTTTTCTCCTTGAATGGAGCAAAACCAAATCCACGTTTAATAACGGCCTTTCTAACCAACATACCATTGTGCATTTGTTCAAAAATTCTTGATTTTTCAGCTTCCACTAAATCCGTATCAATTTCAACACCACGATTAACAGGAGCTGGATGCATCACGATAGCCTTGTCTTTCATTCTTGCATAACGTTCTTTTGTAAGACCATACTTTTCTAAGTATTCACTATCTGTCATACCGGCCATTCCAGAACCTCTTTCTTTCTGGATACGAAGCATCATGACAACGTCTGCCCATTCAATGGCTTCATCAAAGTCAATTGTTGGATAGCCAGGTCTTTCCCATTCTTTTGGTCCGGCAAAACGAACGGTTGACCCTAATTTTTCTAAAGCTTCTTTATCACTGGCAGCCACTCTTGAATGTAAGATATCTCCACAGATTACTACATTTAAGCCTTCTAGTGTGCCAAACTCATTTTGCATAGTTAGTAAATCTAACAAGCATTGTGTTGGATGGTTTCCTGCACCATCTCCAGCATTTAAAATTGGAATATTGATATTTTCCAATTCTTTAAAATACTCATCTTGAGAATGACGGATCACCACCATGTCATACCCAATTGATTCAAATGTCTTTACTGTATCATAAAGAGTTTCTCCCTTTGTGACACTAGATGCTCCTGCCGCAAAATCGGCTACTTGGCATCCTAATTGGTGCTGTGCACTTTCGAATGAGAAATGTGTTCGAGTTGAAGCCTCAAAAAAAAGATTAGCAACCAATGCTTTCTGCATTGGTAATTGCCAATCTTTAAAGGAACTATTAAAAAGTCTAGCATCATCAAGAATGCTATAGATGTCTTCAACTGACAGATCTCTCATGGATAATAACGAATTTTTGTTCATATAATCCTCCTTGTGATCTTAAAAAAATGGATTTAAAAAGTCCCTTTTCAAATCCAATTTCTCTTTCATATATACTACCATAAATCATGAATTTTTCAACAATAAAATTCTTCAATACACCAAAGAACGAACTCTATTTACGACATATATGTTTAAACTATTTTTTGATTGCGATACACTCAATTTCTACCTTTGCATTTTTAGGTAATGCAGCTACTTCAAAGCAGCTTCGAGCAGGATATATACCATCAAAGTATTTCGCATATTCTTCATTTACTTTCGCGAAATCATTCATGTCATCCAATAATACGGTTGTCTTAACAATATCATCATATGTTAAGCCTGAAGCTTCTAATAATACACCAATATTTTCAAAGGCTTTCTGAGTTTGTTCAACAACATCTTCACTAACCAAATTTCCTTCTGTATTCACACCTAATTGTCCAGATAAAAATACAAGTCCTTCTGAAGCAATCCCTGCTGAATATGGTCCTAATGCCTTAGGTCCTTTTGTACTACTAATTTGTTGTTTCATTTTGTTTCTCCTAATCCAATAATTCTTTATCAATGATTTGAAAATTTGCTCTATGAATATACAAAGCCTTACCATCAATCATAAGCTTTGTCATTTTTGGTAAATTATCTGGAATCTTCCAATACACCTTATCTCCAGAGTAGGCAGCAATTGGTTGTCCCAATTGTGATTTAATGACTACAATTCTTCCTTTGCCAAACATATTTTTATACTTGTTGATAAAACGAGCAACAGACGTATTGTCTGATATTTGTCCATGTGTATTTGAATCAATATCTTCTTGTGTGAAATCCACATCTGGTGTTAAGCCTTTTTGTTCAAAAATACAAGTATCTCCACATGATTCTATTTCTTTTCCGTCTACCGTTATCGTAATTACACTTGATAATTCATAGCCACGGACAACACGTCCATCTTCATCATAAGAAGTAGATTCTACCGCATTACCTGTAATACTGATTTTATCCCCACTTGTCTCCATGACTTCACTACCATAATTATCATACGTATAGATTGTGTATCCATTACCTACTAAATTACCCTTGATATCATTCAGAGCTGATTGAAACATGCTACAACCACTCAATAATATACATAGGCATACTACACTTATTCTTTTTATATTCTTATTCATATTCCCTCCCCGTTTTATAATGAAGCCATTCAAAACGAATGACTTAACAATTATTTTATCAATAGCTTTCGGATTGATTCTTCACTTACTGAGAAGATGAATGCGATAGCTTTAATTCCAAATTCCTTGTCCATCATTTTTTGATACATTTCAAGCTCCTCCTCTAATTCTTATAAATCCAACCATTCCACATCCATTAATGTCTAGACGACTCTTAATGAAAAGCTTATTTGCTGCATTCCAAGGCCTTTCTCCTGTATAAAATACTAGAATGTGCACCATTGGTAGTCTATCTTTAGCATTGTACATATAAGAAAAGAAGAGATTTTTTCTCTTCATATCAATTACTTAATACTCGTTTTAAATTTTCAACAGATATCGAACAAACCTTGGAAATCTCATTGACACTCATTCCATTCTTTAACATAGTTTTGTACAAAAGAACCTGTCCTAGTTCTACACCCTGTCCAATTCCTTGTTCAATGCCTTGTTCAATGCCTTGTTCGATTCCTTTTTTTATTCCTTCAGCTTCCCATTCCTTTGACT
>OICU01000222.1_pt1 | contig 17665 bp, 20 predicted proteins | sample 1581351 | NCBI WGS metagenome assembly OICU01 (sample SAMEA3882545, study PRJEB24775) | human gut metagenome | biome: human-associated habitat; feature: intestine environment; material: feces | place: Netherlands | collected 2009/2010
TATCGGAGATTACCAACTTTTTTAGGCACTATTTCTTATCCCGAACTGAGGTAAAGGTATAAACAAACGAGATAATTTATGATTTGTTTAACAAGAATTATTGGATTTAATCGGATTTAACATTAATACAAACGATGTTGTTGACAGGGAAATACTGATTTCAATTGGTTATAAATGACTATTGTCAGAACGGCAGATAAAGCGTACCTTTGCAGCGCGAAATAAAATAATAGAATCGCGAATAAAATAATAAGCAAAAATAACAATTAATATGACATTCAAATCATTTTTACCAATGGCTGCCTTATGCTTACTAGCATCGTGCAGCAACTCCTCTAAGCAGGAGAAAGCAGAAGGCTCTTCAGCTGATTCTGTTCAGACATCTGTAATGAGTTTTCAGGATTGTGACCTCACTCTTGGCGGTATTCACTTCACTAAGATGCTTAATGAAGCCGACAAGCAGGTGAGCGAGAAGGATGGTGTCATCACTTTCGTTGCTCCTGAGAAAACCGATTTGTTCATCGACCCCAACGATGCAAAACTGACCGCCAATACGGCAAAAGTGCTTTTTACGGAGGTTGACAACACCAAGCCGTTTACTTTCTCTGCCAAGATGAAGCCAGGTTTTACTCCTGATGGACTCTATCATGCAGCCGATCTTATTGTGATGGCCAACGATACTCTCTATCAGAAATTCTGCTTCGAGCAGGATGAACGTGGCAAGCACCGTGTGGTGACCGTGCGCACCGTGGGAACGAGCGATGATAACAACCATGAGGTTGTGAATCAGGATTTTATCTATTATAAGATAAGTTCTGACACACGAACCATCGCCTCCTATTATTCGCTGGATGGCAAGGAGTGGCAGATGGTTCGCCTTTACCGCAACAACTATCCCAAGAATCTGAAGGTGGGCATCTGTTCTCAGGCTCCTCAAAAGGGAGTTTGTGTGAGTGAATTCTCTGAGTTGCGCCTGTCAACCGAGACGGTGGGTGACTTCCGAATGGGAGAGTAGAATCTGGGTTAGAGTAACCCCATCACATCTCTGGTTTAGAGTAATCCCATCACATGTGCCAGCTTGCATGCTTCGATGGCACGATCTACCTTCAGTTTCTGGAGAATGTTCTGGCGATGGCGGTTCACGGTGTTGATGCTGATGCAGAGATTGTCTGAAATCTCTTTCGACAGCAGTCCCTGGTCGATGAGTCGCAGCACTTCCAGCTCTCGCTCAGAAAGTATATTTTCGTAATCCTTATTCGTCAATATCCGCACCTCTCCGGTTCGGGTATTGGCGAATTTTGCTTTTCTGTCTTCATCAGTAGCCAGCGTATAGATGCAGGCACAGAGCAGCAGGCAGCCGTTCTTGTCGGTGGCAAGCGGAATCATCCGGTGCTTCACCCAGCGGTATTCTCCGCTGGCATCTTTTACCCGAAGGTAGTTGGAGAGTACATAATCTCGATAGTGCTGGGGAGTCGAGTTGCTGGCGATGTAGCTCAGGAATGCAATCTCCTCTGCATGGCGCCTGCTGAGATCGTCGGGGTGGCAACGGTCGAAGATGAAGTTCTCGTAAAGCGAAGGCAGCTGGCTGACCCGTTCCTCAGGAGAAATGCCCAGCACATCAGCCACTCCTCCGAAATAGCAGTAGCTGCAGTTTCTGCGGTTATCTCCCATTGAGACAACTGCATTCTCAGCCAGAGCGTATGTTCGGGCTATCATCTTACATTCTGTAAGCATCTGTTCTTCATCGCTTTCCGTATCAAACGCCTGCGAAAGATACAGCTGCTCTATTGGTTCGAAATTCTTGTCCATATTTATTTTATCCTTTGTACTTAAACACTTTAACCACCGCCGTCCCCTCAAACGCCTCTTTCAAGGCTCTCACCATCGGACAACTGCCCGTGGCGAAGAATCCATGTAGGAATAATATCTTCTTCATTCTATCTGCAAAAATACAAAAATATATTCAGAAAAGTGATTTTATGGATGGATTTTGTTTGCAGGGCGAACTTGATTTAACCTTATTTTATAAGATAGAGGGATGTTGAGGGATATTTTGAAACCCCGAAATCCTTAATGACCGAAAATGACCGTGACCTTAATGACCGGATTAATGAATTGCTTCTGATGTTGATATGATGTTATAATACTTCTGAAATATCTTTTCTGATAGCAATGGTGCGTGAATTGTCAAGTATGGACTGGGTGTTCTCCTGGTTGATTCTCACCAGATGCGTGTCCTTCCACGCCGCAGCCATCCTTTCGAACGGAAAGCGGATGATGGAGGGCGTATTGAATCCCACACCCAGTTCCAGCAATACCGTCCGACTCTTCCTGGCATGTTCCAAAAACTGGCAGTAACGCTCAGAGGCAGCCTGCCAGCTTTCGTCTTCTACGAAGTATTCATCGCATCTCACATGCACAGCCATCTTCTCTCCGTCTATCGGACAATGCGGCACCAGCGAAGACGGAATCCTGCAGTCTTCCGTAGCGTTCACCATCCGCTTCACCAGCTCCTCATTATCATATAATGTGTCGTGGCAGCCTTTGGCACATTGCAGATAAGCATAGTCGCCCTGCACCTCGAAGAGGCGGTCTTCGTCAAATCCTGCCTTCCTGAACTGCCCGTCAACATTGGTCGTAATGACAAAATAATTCTTCTGATTTACAAGCTTGAAAAGCTGCTGATACAGGGGTGCCACATTCCGAAAACGGATAAAGTCGATGTGGCGAGCCCAGCAAGCCCAATATTCCTCCTCCGTCTGGAAGGGATAAAAACTGGACGAATACAGGTCGCTGATGCCATACTTCTGAATGAAGTCGGCAAAGCGATGCTCGAATTCAGGACCATCGTATCTGAGTCCTGCTGCCGTAGAGAGTCCTGCTCCGGCACCGATGATGATGCACTCTGCAGAGGCTATCAGTTCACGGGCTTCAGCAATCTGCCCGGAGCAGTCTGTAGTAGATGTCACGGTCTTGATCTTTGAAAACATTGAAGATAACATGTCTGATACATTTAGCTTGATTCATAAACGATTTCACTTCCCTGACGGCGATTTCTGCAGCCAGCTGGTTGGGAAAGCGGAAAACACCAGTGAAAATGCAGCAGAAGGCAATGGACTGTAAGCCGTTTCTCTCTGCCAACTGTAAACATTCATGATAGCACGAAGCCAGTTGGGCGCATTGCTCCCGGGTAGGCTCTCCATCAGGAATGATCGGTCCCACCGTATGGATGACGTATCGTGCAGGCAGATTGAATCCGGGAGTAATCTTTGCCTTGCCCGTTGCCTCCGGATGTCCCTGCTTCATCATCATTCTGTTGCAAATATCACGCAACTGAATTCCTGCAGCAGAATGGATGGCATTATCGATGCAGCTGTGTAGAGGTTGGAAACATCCCAGCATCTGACTGTTGGCGGCATTGACTATCGCATCCACTCGCAGTCGGGTGATGTCTCCCTGCCAAAGAATAAGCGGCAGATCATCTTTGGAAATATCTCCCACCGAAACCTCTCCTTTCTCCTTGCGCTGCATCTGCAGTTCCTTATCCTGAAGAGTCAGGAAATCTGCGTTCAGGGCTATCGGATAGCGCAGGTTCATCAGTCCTCTCAGCATCTGCTGCTTTCCTTTGAGATCAGCAGGGATGGCGTACGATTCCCCAATATCTTTCATCAGCATGCAGCACATCTTGTCAAGATTCTGCATGCGGAGTTTGTTTTGATTCATCATCCACATCTTTTATTTCCTCTTTTTATTTCTTCTTTGAATATCTTTCTCCCACAAACCCGTCGCTCACCGTATGATCCTTCATATTGTAATGCTTGAACATCGGAGGTGTGGGCATGAGGTCGTAATGATCCATTTCCGCTATTTCCACCTTGAAATACGCCAGTTTGTCGAAGGCTGTATAGAGACGTGGCAGAACCGGATTATGTTCGTAAATCCACTTCTGTGTTTCTTCATCCACTTCGAAGTCTGCCTTGCCATTTACCTTTACAAACTCCTTGCCCTCGTTTGCCATAATTTCCACAAACGGATTCTCCAGCAGCTGTCTGTACACCTCCTTCTCGGGCGATGTGGCGAAGAATAGGGTAGTGTCCTCCATCTTCATGATTTGGAAGATGCGGATATGCGGACGATTGCCTTCGCTGGTAGCGAAAGCAATCTCCACGTGATTTTTCAGAAAATCTAATGCTCGTTGCATAAAATTCATTAATAGCCGATGGTGAAACGCTCCTTGTGGTGAGCAGGCTTCTCCAGCTCGTTGACCATAGCATCAGCATAGTCCTGAACTGAGATGTGGCTGTTGCCATCTGCATCCACAATCAGATCATCCTTGCCCAAACGATAGTTGCCTGTCTTCTTTCCTTCCTGGTCGAATACACCGGCAGGAGAGAAGAATACCCAGTCGATGTCATTCTCGTTCATCAATGTGTTGAGATAGAAATCGCCCAGCGGACGAACACCACCCATAATCTCTTCTGGGATAGCACCCGAATCTACAACTCTCAGACCAGGAGCGCAGAACAGTGTGCCGGCACCGCCGACGATGAGCAGACGCTCTACGCCACTCTTCTTGGCAGCCACGAGAATCTTTGGATAGTTCTCTGTGATGAGAGTAGCGATCTCAGGATTCATCCAGCCAGGGTTGTAGGCAGAAATGATAGCATCCTTTCCCTCAGCCAGTTTGGCTATGGCATCTACATTTGCCACATCTTCCTTCACCGCATCCACGAGGTCGCTCTTTGCGAGTTTTTCTATGTTGCGAACCACAGCAGTCACCTTGTGACCACGACTTACTAACTCATTCAATACTGCTGAACCGACGAAACCGGTAGCACCAATCAATAATACATTTGCCATAATTCTTTCTTTTAAAATTCTATTTGTTTCTTGTTTCCGGGTGCAAAGATACGATAAGAATTTCATACTCACAAGAAGGCACTAATGGGTGAGATAGTTACCTGTTGGTAAGTATTGCAGAGCATCAGGGGATTGCGAAAATCAGGTTTAAGCAAGATTAACAATGATTCATGGTTCATATCCCGGTTTTTACCAATATGCTTCCAGAAGGAGCAAACAGAAAGATAGTCTGCAGAAGTTGGCGCTTGGATGAGAAGGATTTCTTTGGACTTCTTCTGAAGATAGCAACCCATGATACGATAGGAGCAATAACTGTAAAAGAAGTAGAATTTTGAACCCCCGAAATCCTTAATGACCCTTAATGACCTTGACCCGAAATGACACGATAGAGGATTTGGATTTGACTCAGAAGAAGAATTGCAGTATTGTTATAAGGGTTGTATTTCGCCATTTTTTGTCTAACTTTGAGGGTGCAATTCTGTGATGTGGTTGAAATGGTTAAGCTGGGTAGTGGATCGTTTCGCAAGGTCGAAGCTTTCCATCTATCCCGTATGGCTTGTATGATCATTTCTGAGAATGCTGATTCAAGGAGGTTGTTGGTGAAGCAGGCAAAAGCCTATTTTTCTCAATCTGTATCTACAACAGAACTTATGCGGAATACGCTGGAATCCAATATCTTACTGTATAAAACTGCAAAGGATGAGACTCGCATTGAAGTGATTTTCAACAACGAAACTTTTTGGATGTCACAGAAAAGGATGGCTGCTTTGTTTGGTGTTGATAGAGCAACTATCACTTATCATATTTCTCAGATTTATGAGTCTGGTGAATTGCAAAGAGAGGCAACTTGTAGAAAAATTCAACAAGTTCAACTGGAGGGAGAGCGTGATGTCGAGCGTGCTCCATTGTTCTACAATCTTGATGTAATCATTGCTGTTGGTTATCGAGTGAACAGCTATCAGGCAACCCAATTCCGTATATGGGCAACCTCTGTATTGAAGGAGTTCATCATTAAGGGTTATGTCTTGGATGATGAACGTTTGAAGCAAGGTAAGCACTTCGGCAAGGATTATTTTGACGATTTGCTGGAACGCATCCGTGAAATCCGCACTTCAGAACGTAGATACTACCAGAAGATAACTGATATTTATGCTGAGTGTAGTGCTGATTATGACGCAAAGGCTGAAAGTACCAAACTTTTCTACAAGATGGTGCAGAATATGATGCATCTGGCGGTTACCAATCATACGGCAGCCGAGATTGTTTATGAGCGAGCTGATGCGGAAATGCCTCACATGGGATTGACTACATGGAAGAAAGCACCGGATGGAAGAGTTCAAAAGTCTGATACGATAGTGGCAAAGAACTATCTTTCTGATGAAGAATTGTCTCAGCTCAACGCAATAACAACAAGTTTCCTGGACCTCGCAGAATCTCGTGCAAGACGACACATCGTTACTACTATGGAGGATTGGAAGAATCGCCTGAAGCTGTTGCTTGAAACAATGGACTATGATGCTAAGAGTAGTGCAGGTAAGGTTTCGCAAGAAGAAGCCAGAGAAAAGGCTTATTCTGAGTATGAGAAATATAAGGTTATTCAAGACCGTTCCTATATCTCGGATTTCGACCGATTCAATAGTGGCAATGATGATGATACTCCATTGCTTCCATTTGATATTGATCCAAAAGAATAGGGGTTGAGTAGAGTGCTTGAATTATGTCATAGTAGTACCTTCTTATCTTATATAAGAAAAATAACGCAATGAAATGATCAAAATATTTAAAGACAATGAAAAGAATTATCGATAGTACATTAGTAATACTTTCTTTGATGTTGATCTTCGGTTGTAAGGAAAGTAAGGTGGGGCAGGGAAATCCTACCAAAGACAGCATGTCTATTGACACCGATAGTGTGATTTCGGGCAAAGTCTTTACCAAGCAAGATATTGCATCGGAAGATACGCTTAACGCTGTTATAAGAACACAATCTCCCAAGTCCAAGGATTTCGATTTTGAAGTATTTATTATGCGAGGGGAGAAAACTGTACAAATTATACCTTTCTCTTATCCAAAGGACGATATTTTTGACCCAAATGGTGGTCGGAAGGATAGCTGTTTGATGGCTGATGTGACGTTTGATGGCAATAAAGACCTGTTGGTATATTTGGGACAATTCGGAAATCAAGGTGTGGTATATTGGGATGCTTATGTTTGGAATGAAGTTAAGCAGAAGTTCTTGTTTGTTCCATCATTCCGTGAAATTCCCAATCCTACGCTTAACGAAAAAGAAAAGATTATTGAATCTTTCAGCCGTGGTTCTGCCGTTGATTATGAGTTTGGAAAATGGAAGTTCGAGAAAGGAGTGTTTGTACAAAAAGAACTTCTGTCACACCCTCCGAGAGAGTGTGAATAGTGTTATTCTCCGTTCATCACCACTTCATAGCCTCCTTAGGAAGCAACGGGATGGCTCCATAGCGTCCTAATAGATAACCCTTGCGGACATCTTCACGAGGCTTGAATTCTGCCAAGGATGTAAGATGAGACGCTCCATCCTTCCCCTTCTCGACAAACCAAACTTCATCAGCTCTGATAAGGTCGAGGTTGAGCAGGTTGCATTCATGAGTGGAGAAGATGAGCTGAGTGTCTCTTCCAGGCTCCAGTCCTGAAAAATAGCACTCTAAGATTTTCTGCGAGAGCATAGGGTGCATACTGCGGTCAATCTCGTCGATGAGATAATCAACTTCATTTTGTTTCAAATCAATGAGCATTGGGATGAAGTCAAGCAACCGGATGCTGCCATCAGATTCTTCGCTCAGATCAAAAACAACCTCTGTGCCGGAAGTAAGATTCCGGTGGACAGCCTTCTGCTTGTAAATCTCATATCCTCCGTTGGCATTTACCTCGAAAAGAAGCATTTCGCCTCCAACTGTGGCAGCCATGCTGTACGCCTTGCCGTTCTTGGCCTTGCTGAGTATGTTGTCAAGTAAATCGGAAGATAAGTTCACATCCTCTTTCTTGATTTTGTACAGGCGCACGTCTGAAATGCCCGTGTTGAAGTAGGCAAGAAGCGAGCGAGTCGTTTCCTGCAGCTCGTCATTGTTTTCAGTAAGGAAAGAAATTCCCTGCAGGTGTGTGCTTGGGAAGATGATCTTCAAGCCGTCTGCAAACCAGTTCTTGGCCATGCGTATGGTTTCAAGTCCCTTGCCGTTTCTGCGCACATACTCTGAAAGGAAGCTGGAATCAGAAGGAGTACTGTGGGCGATGAACTTCAGAAGCATGGATGTTTCTTCGTTTCCATCCACCTTGCCAAACGTGAACTCGTTGCCGTCAGCTGTAACCTTTCTTGTGAAAACTTCCTTGTCGGTACGGCTGTTGATTTCAAACAGCCATTCCTCCTTGATTCCTCCGATGGTGAACTCCATGCCATAGGCGAAGCACTTACCCTTGGTCTTGAACTCGATTTCTACCTTAGAGTTTTTCTCTTCGGTATCAGCTAGCTTGAAAGGTTCCATCTTGCTTTGCGGAAAGTTTCCATTGGCTATCTGCTGGAACAGGGCAATGGCCTTGATAACGTTGCTCTTTCCGGAAGCATTGGCTCCATAAACGATACCAGCCTTCAGCACAGAAATATCGTCACGCTTCTCTGCACGGGAAACATGAGAAGGATGTGCGTTGCTCTTACCTGCCACAAAGCTGATTTGAGTCTCATCCTTGATGGAATATATATTTTCAAATGTAGCTCTAAGTATCATAACAATGTCATTTTCTTATTAATACTGATGCAAAGATAAGCTTTTTCTTCGAAAAATGTGTTTGTTGATGTCGAATACTTGCAAAAGCGTTGCATAATTAATACAAATTAGCTGATTTATGGCCTTTTGCTTGTCAAAAGCTGTCGCTATTTGTAGAAGTTACTGGTTGTATAAAAATACATTTATCCTGCAAAAACCTCTAAAATATATCGATAAGTCGTGGAAATCTATTGAAAATCGATAGATTTCCACGACTTATCGGCATGTTTTTGCGATTTTCATCCTAATATGGATGAGTTTCCCTCTCCATTTCGTATAATTATTCTTGTATTTCAGCAAGGAAAAATAGATTCTCTCGAAATCCTTGACTATATGATAATAAACAAGTTTATTTCGGCATATATACATATATGGTTTTCTTAAACTTGTAAACTTCCTGTTTTGAGTGGTTAAAAATCGGTAGAGGTTTACTATTTGAGTTTGAAAGAACATGTATATATACATGGGTAAACTTAAACCTTAAACTTGTATGCGCCCTAAGCTTTGCCTTGGCTGCTCTTTAGCCGGTTCAGGGCTTTGCCTTCTTCTTCTTGCTGAAATTCTGTAGTCCTTCTCTTCAGTTTAGCTTGTTGCCAAGAGATATAGGTTGAGCTTGCCACTTGTCTCAGGCTTCATGCTTCTCTGATCAGCTTCCCTCTACATACAGATGCTTACCCTTGGTAGTCGTAGGTCTGATTGTTCTTTCCTTAACTTAGCCATATTCATGATGAAGTTTGAGTTTTCCTGCCAGTCTCTTGAACTTATAAGCCATCTTGCGCAACCAGTTTGCTTGAACAAACATCGAGGAGGATGCAGCTTTCCTTTACCCAACCAACTGCAGATATTTTCTATTCATCCTTTTCATTCATATTTTTGGACGAAGCATCCACACTTACTTTTTCCGCTGCAAAGTTAGTGCAAGCCACATTTCTGCAAGTACCAGGTGCCTTATTCTCTGATTTTTTTCAAAAACTTTTCCGTCTGCTGCTCATCCAAAAAACTTTTCCTGCCCAAGGGTGAAATAATTCGATAATTCCTTGCTTCCTATGTTTTCCTTGCTAACTCTGATAGCATCGTAAAAAATAAATGTTTCACTTCTAAAAATATTGAATTATGAAAAAGATGGAAAATTCTTTCGCAGTAACTGGTTTCGTAGGTAAGGATGCAAGCATCCATCAGTTTACAACAGCAAGCGTAGCTCGCTTCTCACTGGCCATCAGCCGCAATGAGAAGAATGGCGATGAAAACTCTCGCACTTCTGCCTTCATGAATGTAGAGGCTTGGCGCAAGAACGAGAACACCTCTTCATTCGACCGTCTGGTCAAGGGAGCACTCCTCACTGTAGAGGGCTACTTCAAGCCAGAGGAATGGCAGGATGCCGAGGGAGTCAAGCACAACCGAGTGATTCTCGTAGCCACCAAGTTCTATGAAGCTGTAGAGAAGGAGAACACTCCTGATTCTCAGCAGGGCAAGACCCAGAAGGATAAGTAAATTCTTCTCTCCAGATGATAGAGCGACCTTCGGGTCGCTTTTTTTGTGCTTATACTTTTCCTTGCTGAAAGGGAAGACCTGTTATAAGGAGATTCTTGCAGGATTGATAATCCCTCAGCATCTTGTCATTCACTCTTTTATTTTGTTATTTGATCCATATACCAAACCTTATCTCCCCATCCTTCGCCATAGAGAGCAGGAGAGAGGGATGCTATAAAATACTGAGCCTTGTTGTTGAGATGAGTGAGCGTAGTGGCTAACTTGAATTGCCATTCAATATCAAGTGAGTACGTAGGCTCATCTATCACTACGATGGCTTCGTTTCCATTTAGCAGGAACACTCTCAGCAAAATCAATAGAATTTGCTTTTCGCCAGAAGACAGTGCTTCTACAGGCAACACTCCAGTGTCTGTATGGACAGAGAACTTGCTGCCTTCTATTTCGATGCGTTTGCCCGTCATGGCAAAGAAATCGTTTATGACTCTCTGAAAATCAGCAACCTTGGCTTTCATTTCTATCAGCCTTTCATCTGTACTATCTATCATAGACATGCGGAGATTCATGAGTGAAGGTCCGGTCTTCATGTCATATATATAGTAATCCAACTCCTGCGATAGAGCATTGCTTGTCTTGCGCTTGTCTCTCATTGCAATGTTGTCAATGGAAGGAAGATAGATTATATGATCTTTGCTTTCTTTATCTTCAGCTAAAGATTGATATAGATTTCTCAGGAATGTGGTTTTGCCACTTCCATTGCTTCCCATAATGATATTAACATCAGAATGTGGTTGAAACTGAACGTGTAGATTGTTCCAGATTTCAACATCTATATGATTCAAGATTATCTGTTTCATACTTCAATATATTTTCCAGGATTGAATGATTCATGTTCGCCATGAAAGACATATCCTAGCTGATTTGACACACAGTTGGTATTGCCTATTTTCACATCCACGTTGTAGTGAGAGTGACCGAATATCCAATAATCTATGCCGCTATTTTTGATGTAGTCTTCCAATTCCACGGTGAAGGCACCATTGGCTTGACTGTCTGCGAACTTGGGACATTGCATCTGGAAGGACGGAACATGATGTGTGACAACTATCTTGCTTCTGGCCTTGCTGCATGAAACAGCATCTTTCAAGAAAGACAGGCATCTTTCATGTTCACGGTTGAAGTCTGCAAACGTTAGAAGATCTCCATTGAAGATGATGCGTCGGAAGTCGCTTATGACTTGTTCTGTATAGTATGCCTCCTTCAGTGGAATTTTAGACCACAATGTTGATATGAAGAGGTCGATGTCTCCTATGTGTACAACAGCATTGTAATAGCTGTGAACATTGGGACGTATTTCAAGACAATAGCCATCGTTAAGCTTGGCAATGTCATAGTATTTGTAGAACTCATGGTTGCCCATGCAGGCTATGACTTGCTGATAGTTCTCGGAAGCCCAGTCCCAGAAGGGATGCTTGGAATAGTTCTCGTCTCCCAGGTAGCCGATGTCTCCAGCCAGAACTAGAATATCACCTGTTACTTGCAGGGGATTCTCCTTCAGGAATCTCCAGTTGTCGGCAAATTCCAGGTGGAGGTCAGATGCATATTGTATTTTCATAATTGTTCTGTTGTAAATAAATCGTCTAATTGTTCCAATAAAGCCTCGATGAATGATGAATTCTGATCAAGAGCTCTGGCAAGAGGTTCAGACAGTTTGTCCCAATCGTTTCTGATTGAGGAGACAAATTCTTTTATACAAGCAACAATCGGTTCTGGAGCAGTGATCTCGCTGTTTTCCATGATGACCACATTCTTCAGAACATCAGACCGGTGCTTCTTGATGTCTTTACTGTTGACATGCTTTCCGTTAGCTTTGTCTTGTAACAGATTGAGATAAGCACGTGCTTTCAGAGCTATGAGTGCAGCAGAATCCGCATGGCGAATCCCATTGGTCAGTTTGCTGTGCTGGATGGTGAAGTGATAGAAATCATCATCTATGATGATTGCACTGAGACTTGATGTTTCCTCATCAATCGGAAGTGGTTCTATAGTCAGTCCCTTTGGCTCACCAAGAATGTCAGGATGCCGTGAGAGCAGTTCTATCATTTCTGGATAGTCTGGTTTTCCATTGACAAAACGATACAGTTCGTATTTTGGTGTTTCACCTTCCTCCTGCTTGCGTCTTTCCGGACGATAACCGCCTTCCCGTACGAATTGCCAAAAATGCTCAGCAAAGTCAGCAGTCATCTTTTCCACAACAACTATCATATCAATATCGTGGGTTGCACGCGGACGTACTATTGTTCCAGTCATGGTGATGTCACAGGCAGTTCCACCGATGATGACGTAGTTATCTGAATAGGCTTCAAAAGCCTCACGAAATTTCTCTAATCCTTCCATTCTATTTCATTCATTAAACGTTCAACTTCGCCTTCCACTCGTGGGTCTTCATCCTCACTCAGTGAAATGGCCAATGATAATCTGTCCACCCATTCGGCTTTGGTACCAATGGCGGTGACAGGTGGGTATTTCCATGCCTCAATGATGATGTTGCCATCAAATTCGTTAGGACGCACCAAGGCTCCTGATGATTTGAATTCCCGGAGTTGTTTGACTGGCATCATGATCATCCTTTCTGAATCAGGATTCAGCCATGTATAATGTGCAAGTGCATTGATTCCGCATCTTGGGAAAGAATCGTTAGAAAGCAGATCGTCACAGAAGATGCGTTCTTCTACAGGATTGAGAAGGTAAGGCTGGGCTTGTTTCCACAGTTCCTTTCCCTTCTTGTCGAAGTGAACGACCTTTCGCTTAGATCCATCGGATACTTTCTGGCAAAGTCCCAAGTCTTCAAGGCAGGTTATTCCAAGCGTAATGCTTGCATAGGAATATGGAATCTTATCCTCCATGTCACGTGCAGCCAATCCTTCAATACTCTCTATCTGCAGATGATAGAGAAGCAGGTATTGGGCTACTGGTGACAGAGCCTTAGCCTGTTTGGTCTTGCGGATGCGCTCATTAGCCAGAAGCATAGGCAAATGAACGTATTTGTCCGAGACAATGAAATAAACATCTTTGTCTATGAGTCTCTGCCTTTCATAAGCTGGGCAGGTTGGCAGAAGGAATACGACAGGAAGCTGGAACAGTGAAGCGAGATTGCTTGCTGTAATGGCCAAACTTCGTGGTGGAGCTACCTTTCCTTTAGGTTCGGCGAAAAGTAAGGACATACCGTGGTATTCGCCATCGAAGAACTTGTATGCAAGTGAATCTCCAATGGTGACACCTTTCATCTGCGCCTTCTTCCGTTCTTGCAGCTGTATAGGTCTTCCTAATATGATGACATCATTTCTCATTTTAATCATTCTGCTTCATTTTAATATCCTATTAAAACGATGCAAATATATTAAAATAAACTGGTAATACCAAAGTTTTTTGCATTTTTTATGCAGAAAGGTTAAAATGTATGCAAAAACCAGATTTTCTTTGAGATAAACATGGTTTTTCCCAAATAAAATAGTATTTTTGTACTTACATAAATATACGTAAAATATAAGATAGAGCCGTGATGCGGCTTAGCAATATAGTAACAATGAAATATATTTGGTTGATTATCTTTCTGATATTGCCGATAGTCGGTGTTCTTTATACCGCTTGGCGAATGTGGCATTTACTGCCTTTTTCCATTGCCATGAAATGGGTGGCAGTGGGAGTTTTAGTTGTATGGTTCAGCACCATATTCATCGCCTTTTCGGGAGCGTTAGAGAAAATGCCACTTTTTGCGGCAACTGCAGTTTATGAAGTGAGCTTTTCCTTTATCTTCATCCTGTTGTATCTGGTGATGCTGTTCCTCGTGCTCGACGTTGGCCGTCTTGTTCATATTGTGCCTAAAGCTTGGCTCTTTGACAATGGCTATACTTCCATCGGCATTTTTGCCTTCATGCTGCTGATTTTCGGCTATGGCAGCATACACTATAATAATAAGGTGAGAGAACAGATAGATATCAAGACTGGTAAGGCTATCAGCTTAGATAAGAAGAGTACTAAGATAGTACTCCTTAGCGATCTTCATCTCGGTTATCACAACCGCCGTTCTGACTTCAGGAAATGGGTGGACATGATCAATGCTGAGCAGCCCGACCTCATATTGATAGCTGGAGACATCATAGACAACAGCGTCCGTCCTTTGATGGAAGAGAACGTAGCTGAAGAGTTTCATCGTCTGAAAGCCCCTGTCTATGCTTGTCTTGGTAACCATGAGTATTACAGCAACCAACCAAAGGCAAGGCGATTTTATCGTGAAGCTGGCATTACGTTGCTGCAGGATAGTGTGGCAAAGGTAGGTAATCTGTGCATCATCGGCAGGGATGACCGCACGAATATACAGCGTAAATCCCTGGCTATGATTATGGAAGAGGCAAGAAAGAAGGGCTTTGTTTCTGACTTGTGTCATGGGAAATCTTCGGATGAGTTTTTCATTCTTCTCGACCACCAGCCTTATCATTTGGAAGAGGCAGAACAAAACGGCATTGACTTCCAGTTTAGTGGTCACACCCATCACGGACAGGTTTGGCCTGTCTCCTGGGTTACCGATGCTTTATACGAGAAAGCCTATGGCTCACTTCAAAAAGGAAACACCCAATACTACATCAGTTCGGGTTTGGGAATCTGGGGTGGAAAATTCCGCATTGGCACTCAGTCAGAATATGTAGTGCTGACAATTGAGCATAAGTAAAATATAAAATCAGTGTATTTATAAAGAGCGGCCTTCGGGTCGCTTTTTTTTTATGCTTATACTTTTCCTTGCTGAAAAGATAGTCTTGTTATAGGAGGATTTCATTCATCGACTTCTGGGAATCGGTAAGAATTCTGTTGCGAAGGTAACGGTTCTGTCTTATCTTTACAAGGTCAGGGCGTTGCTTTGCTGAAAAATCTCCACACCTTTCGGGTAGTATTTTGCAGACAAAACCTTGTATGGATAGCCATAACACCTTCTGGATGCAACATAATTTTTAACCATCCCAGAAGTAGTTGATCTACGAAAGGGAGATAAAATCAGATGGCATTATGACAACAATGAAATCAATTCTCAGCCGACTAACCCAGGCGGTGAACGGCACAGACAAGGAACTCTTCAGTGAGCAGGAGTTGAACAAGTTTGCTTCATTCTATCTTGACAAGTGGGATGAAAATACAAGCGAGGACGTGGTGGCAGAGTCCTTTGTGGACTATTGGTGGAACACCGACAGGGCTTGCAGACGATGCTCGGAATGTGGCAAGCTGATGCGTGAGGGTTATTGCGCTGACATGGGAGTAGCCTACTATTGCAGCAAGGAATGTCTGCATAGCGACTTCACAGATGAGGAATGGGCAGAGGAATGTGAATCCAACGACCAGAGTTATTATACAGAATGGTAATCAAATAAATATACAAGACAATGGCAAATCAGGCAACAACAACCTATAAGGTTACAGGAACCCAAAAGGCAGTAAGCAACCTTTGGAACACCCTTCAGTGCATGGAGGTGAACAGCAGGAACATCTGGCTGGATGACCTTGCCAAGCACTATGGAATCGACTATCAGAAGAAGCACATCTGTGTGCGTGGGCACATCTACTGGGCAGAGTATGAGGAGGATGAAGATACCAGTCTGCTTTCCTTCGAGACCGAAACTGCCTGGGACGCTTGCAATGACCTCTTCTTTGAGATAAACCGACTCCTGGATGATGAACTGAGCATTTCCTACCGATGCTGCGAGTGTGGATGTGAGGTCTATTACACCCACGATGAAGGCGATTATTTTCCCGAAGAATGCTGTGTCAGCGCATCCGGCGAACCATTCGAGGATTGTTGCGATGATGTTTACGGCACTATTGGGGAAGCCATCAAGGAATGGACATCCAAGACCGGTATTGAGCAGGGAGAGCGAACCGATGAGCAGATGATGGACTTCATCAATGAATATGAGTATGAGGACGATGACACCTATTTCTACATCAGAACCTTCACATTTGAATAAATGACACATCAAATCCTGACGTTTCCCCTGACACTTTGGGTTGTTAGGGGAAGCGTGAAGGAACTCTCGCCAGATACCCGTACCTTTGTACACGTTAATACATGTAGTCACGTACACGTGGAGCCATGTACACATGAATACGTTAATACATATATACAAAAGAATTTATATTATGTCATTGAAAATCATTACATTCGCCAATCATAAAGGTGGCGTTTCTAAGACCACCTCTACAGCCTCCGTCGGGGCTTGTATGGCACGTATGGGCAAGAAAGTCCTGCTCATAGACCTTGACGGTCAGGCAAATCTTACCCTGTATTTCATCCCGAATGAAGATGAGGTGCAGGCAAGCATCTTTGACACTCTGGTTGATGGCGTACCCCTGCCAGTGAAGCACATCAGGGAGAACCTCGACCTCGTTCCTTCCTCCCTCGAAATGGCAAGTGCAGAGATTGCCTTGACCAATCTCCTGGCAAGAGAACAGCTGCTGAGCCGACTGCTCGAACCCGTGAAGCAGAACTATGACTACATTCTCATAGACTGTCCTCCATCTTTGGGAATCGTTACGACAAATGCTTTCCTTGCAGCTGATGAAATTATCGTTCCGATGACTTCCGAACTGCTTCCTCTGAAAGGAATGAGGATGCTCGATTCCTTTGTCTCGACCTTGCAGCGAGTGAAGCCGAACCTCAGACTGGGTGGAGTCTTTATCGCCAGATTCAACCATCGCAAATTGAACAAGGTGGTTGAGCAAGCCGTGAAGTCCCGTTACGAGACTATCACCATGCAGACTCGCATTCGTGAAAACATCGCCCTGGCAGAATCGGCAGGCAGTGGTCAGAGCATCTTCGAGTACGACCCTCAGTCGAACGGAGCGAAGGATTATCAGGCATTGACAGAAGAAATTATTTCACGTAATCAGTAAAGACTATGGCAAAGAAGAATATGGACATTCTGCTTGGCAACATTCTCGGTAAGGCTGCCATTCATCCGCAGGACAGATTTGACAAGTCTCCTGGGAATCCTCAGGAGCAACAGATTTCTGCTCCCAACCCTCAGACAGAGAGCGATTCGCCTGATGAAGACCCTTGGCGACATTTCTCCTTTATCTGCTCAAAGGAACTCGTTGACAAGGTTCAGACCATCGCCCGAAAGGAAGGCTTTACCATCCGCTCGTTCATGGAATACGTCATGAAACAAGGTGTTGAAGCTTATGAGTCGAAATATGGTAAGGTCAAGAAAATCAGGACTAAAACCATCCGGGAAGTCATGTAGAATGTGTGGACGTGTAGCCATGTACACATGAATACAATGATACACGTGTACGTTGATACATATATACATATAGAAGTTGATACATGTCCACATGTGGATATGAATACAATGAAATTAAATAACATCAAAAACGAAAAGTCATGAAAATGAAAAAGTATCTTTCAATCGCCATTCTCCTTATGATACCTCAGTTCGGGATAATAAGCTCTGTCTAAAGGCTTTATCATGTATTTATAT
>OICU01000225.1_pt1 | contig 17497 bp, 17 predicted proteins | sample 1581351 | NCBI WGS metagenome assembly OICU01 (sample SAMEA3882545, study PRJEB24775) | human gut metagenome | biome: human-associated habitat; feature: intestine environment; material: feces | place: Netherlands | collected 2009/2010
GCATGACCTTGTCGCCCACACGAAACGTCGTCTCGCCATACTCTTTTTCCGCCTTTTCTTCTGCCTGTTTTCTTGAAATTTTTCCATTATCTTTTAAAATATCATATTTTCTAAATTCCAAAAATTCATTTATACTTTTTGCAAATTCCTCCATAGTAAATGTGTTTTCTCTTTCTACTAGGTCTTCTATATAATCAAAATATCCTGAAACCGTTCTCTCTAATCTTTTTATTTGTTTTTCATCTAGATAGTTTTTAGCAATCATTACATCTGATTTTAATATTCTTCCATCTGGTGAATTTTTCCACGTTGTTAAGCCCATATTTTCTTTAGTATGATCTGCTTTTTGATATATTATTTCTGCAGCTGTATTACCTGTAATTGCATAATGAAATTTGTTTTGAATAGTTGCATAAAATCTTTGAGTTATATCAGAATCTTTATCATAATCTATACTACATTCTGCAAATATATCTGTTATCTGTTGCCATATTCTTCGTTCACTTGTCCTAATTGAACGAATTCTTTCTAATAGCTCTTTAAAATAGTCTTTTCCAAATTTAGGGCCGTTTTTTAATAGTTCATCATTTAAAACAAATCCCTTTTTTATGTATTCTTTCAATGTATTAGTTGCCCATATTCTAAAGTCTGTTGCTTGTTTTGAGTTTACTCTATATCCCACAGCAATTATTGCATCTAGGCTGTAGAAGTTAGTATTATAGTTTTTTCCGTCATTTGCAGTTATTCGAATTTTTCGAATAACTGATTCTTCTGTCAATTCGCCTGACTTAAATATTTCTTTTAAGTGATAATTTATTGTGTTCACTTCTACTTCAAATAATTTTGACATTGATTTTTGAGTTAACCAAAAATCTTCATTATCATATAAAACTTCTACAGAAACATTATCATTATTTTGACTTTGGTATATAATTAAATCTTTTAAATTTTCTATTGGATTCATTTATACTCTCATCCCTTCTCTTTATATCTCTATAACTTGTAATTTATCTAACAAGTTTCTCTATCGAATTGTATTCATCTCCACTTATTTGATATATACCATTATATGGTTGTTCAATATAATAACTATTGTTTTTCTTATATACGAATATTGTAGATACTCCAGCTTCTATAAAGTGAAAATCAACTTTTATTTCATCATCAATATTTATAGGTGCATCTTGTATGCTTTCGTTTTTAGTAACTCTTTTTGTACCATTTAAAACATATAGTATATCTTTCATTTCTTCTCTGTCATTAATACTAATATCTTTTTCATTTTGATTTAATGAAATACTTTCTAATTTTTCAAGTTGAGGTAAATTTAGTGTATAAGTTCTTCTATCTCTAAAATGATAAAAAACTCCTATCACTAACACCACTAATACAATTATACCTAATACTGCAAATAATACATTTTTATTTTTCATACCCATTCCTCCAATCATTTTAGCAAATTACTATTTTTTGCTTTGTTTACACCATATATTATATCATGAAAAAAGCAAATCATTTTAACGGCTTTCTCAACAAATTATAATTTTCTATTTATCTAATTTTATTATATCGTTTACATCATTGGAGCAAATAATCTTAAAATAGCTTGCCATAGTCCTTTAAATAAACCATTTTTTGCTTCTTTTTCATCTACTTTATGTGATTCTTTAAAGGAATCCTCAAAATCTTTTTTGATATCTTTTATTACATTTGTATCCTTCATATAAATACCACATTCAAAATGTAAATATAAACTTCTATAATCTAAGTTTATTGTTCCTACAGTTGTTATTTCATCATCGGATAAAAATACTTTGCTATGTACAAAACCATTCGTATAAGTATAAATTTTTACTCCACCTTTAATTAATGTATAAAAATAAGAAGAGGTTAAATCATATACAATTTTTTTATCGGGTATTCCAGGAACAACAATTCTGACATCTACTCCTCTTCTTGCAGCTAAGATTAAACTATTTATCATATCTGTATCAATAATTAAATAAGGTGTATAAATATAAACATACTTTTTCGCTTGATTGATAATATTTAGATAAATATCTTCGCCGGTTATAACATCATCTAATGGACTTTCCCCATAAGGTACAACGAAACCATTTTCCTTATACTTTTCAGTAAAATTATATTTGTATTTATTATAATCATTATCTTCTTTTTTAAATGAATTCCACATTTCTAGAAACATAACAGTAAAATTCCAAACAGCTTCACCTTTTATCCTAATTCCATTATCTTTCCATACTCCTAATTTACTATTTATATTTATATATTCATCTGAAATATTAATTCCACCAGAAAAAGCAGTATGTCCATCAATTATCATCATTTTTCTATGATCTCTATTATTCATAATAATACCTGCAAATGGCGATAATTTATTAAATTGCATACATTTTATTCCATATTTTCCCAGTAACTTTGGATAATTACTAGATAGCATAGCAAAAGAACCCATATCATCATATAATACTCTTACATCTAGTCCTGAATTTGCTTTTTCTTTTAATATATCTAAAATTTCTTGCCACATAGTACCATTATTAATAATGAAATATTCTATAAAAATAAATTTTTTGGCTTTTTTTAGTTCTTCTAACATAACAGGATAAACGTCATCACCAAGAGAATAATAGTTTATCTCATTGTTTTTCGTTACAGGAAATCCTGCAAATTCACTTATATATTTTAATTGTCCTAAATTTTTAGTATCGATTTCTTTTTTTATAAATTCATCTTGTATTAAGTATTTTTGACCATTTTCTATATTTTCATTAATATTCTTTAAAACTTTACTTCTTTTCATATTATTACTAAGTATGATATATAGAAGTGTTCCAATTAATGGAAAAAGCATAATCAGTAATATCCATATTAAATCGCTACTTAATCTTTTACTATACTTGATAATCATTAAAACAATTATAATACTAAGTAAACCATAAACTACTTGAATAACACTTATAAATTCTCCAAATTTTAAATATATAAATAATGTTAATAGAATTTGTATTAATAAACCTATTGCTACAACAATTCCTCTTTTTACTGCCATCCACATATTTTTTTTCCTCATACTAATTCATTTTTATATGTAATACTTTTATCTTCTTTATAAATAAACATTAATTTTGAGTTCTTATCTGTTCTTCCTTTATCAAAGGATAACGAATAAGTACATTTTCATTGAGGTTCTCCCCAAACATATCTACTGCAGATATCTGATGATTTTCATAGGTTGTATAATAATAAATTCCCTTATTTACATTACAGCAAGATGTATAAATTGTTATTTCAAATTTATCATCACCTAAATCACAGCATCCTCTTTGTTGATCAACGCTACCTAAAATGTGAAAAAATTGACTAACACTTGATTTTTCATCTTCTTTAGAAAAAGAATTTAATTTAGTATACGCTACTCTTATGAATCTTGATTGCGATGATAAATCACCTGGTAGACCTATTGCTCCCATTCCTCTACTATATAAACTTAGATCTAATTCTTTACTAAATTTATTCTCTGGAGATTTAGGTGATAAATACATATAATTATTTAAGGCAAACATTTGCTTATCAAAAGATGGATTATTAGTTAATACCCCTACTGGATTATCATATATTTTTATTCCATCAATAACAGACTCTACAGTTATTGATTGTGTGCTATCGGAAATAATCCAATGTAAGCTAGCTAATGGTAATTTATCACTAAATGGAGTATTTAACACATTCATTTTTTCAATCAAATTTCTAGCTTCATTTACATTTGAACATTGGCTTAAAATCCATGGTATCAGTTCAAATTGAGCAACATTATCTTTTCCTTCCTGTTTTTCTTTATAATGAGCATTTCCAACAAAATTTAAACCTGCTATTGCTAACCCTTTTTCGTTTATTGCATCGTAATATAATGGATAATCTTCAGTAACAAATGCCATTCCAATTATCGCATAATGACTCTTAATGTCATCTACTTCTCTAAATTTAAATTCAAAGTTTCTTGGTGTTATTGTTACTTCATCTCCATATGAAAATTCATAATCCAATGTTCTTCCAAAATAAAAATCTTTTGTTTTATAAGTTGCTGCTGTACACATATTCTTTCCCTTCTTTCTAATACTATTTCTTATCTTTTATATAACTCTCTTTCAAATTACTAATTCTTGTTAGGATTATATAATAAAAGGTAGATAATTTCAACTGGTTATCTACCCTACTTATTGTAATTTGCTATTATTTATTTCTTTTAACAAGTATTACTCCAATTACCGTTATAACAACAACAATAAATGGAGCTACTTTAAAATATACCCACTCAAATGAATGCCATATAGTTCCAATAACTGCCCATTCTGGATTACTATAATCCCAATTTTGATATGGACTACCTAACAGTGCTAATAAGATAAATAATAAAATCAAACAAACATCAGCTATTATTAAAGTATTAACAAATATATTTCTTTTTTGCTTTTGTTTTTTAGATAGTTGTTCATTAATAACCTCTAGTTTCTCTGATATTACCTTTAAGTCTTTTTTTTCCTGTTCATCAATGTTCTCTCCAAGAATTGTACTAACTGGTGTATCAAATACTTCCGATATAGATATTAACATTTCTGCATCTGGAACAGATAATCCTTGTTCGCATTTTGATACTGTTTGTCTTACAACATTTAATTTAACGCTTAATTCTTCTTGAGAAAGTCCTTTATTTTTTCTTAATGTTTTTAAATTATCTTTTAACATTTATAATTTCTTCCTTTCATTAAATAAATTGTATGACAAATACCCTGTTGCTACAAGCAATGCATTTTAACATATCTATTAAACACTGTTACATCATAGCTTTCAACTAATTTATAAATTGTAATTTATGATTATTTATATACTCTAATAACTTGATATTCATAATGATCATTGGCATTTGATATGCCTACTGAAATACCTTTACCATTATTAGCAGTTTCTTTAGCAGAGGATTTTTCTTTGGCTTCTTTTAATAATTCATCAATTTCAGAATCAGTAATTTCTTCATTGTTGGCTTTAATCAAAAGTTTTGTATACTTTATAGCGGTTGTTTCATCATACTTGTCATTATCTATATAAATAGCACTCATATCAATAATATCTTTTTCTTTATTTCCAGATGATTCAACTGGTTTTAGGTAGAATGCAACATCATCAGTTAGTGCAAACCAATATTTACCATTATCCACAACCATATAATCATCACTAGCAGGTGTATTTAATCCACCATCCATTATTTCAGTATTAAATTTAGCAAGAATAGTATTTACAGTTTCTTTCTCAACCCATCCATATTTTTTATAAGTTTCTTCCAAATCATTTTTAGCATCTTCTAATTCTTTTTTAGAGTAACTAACTGGATTGCTACATCCAGCAAGTCCTAAAGCCATAACTCCACAAAGTAAAATCGCAAACAATTTCTTTTTCATCTTTCTCTCCTCCTATATTACTCAAACATTATTGAGTCTACAATAAATTTACTAACTTCTCGCCATTCGTTCATTTGTTCTTTAGTACAATTAAAATTAACTAATCTTAATTTATCATTAACAGAAAATGTAATAATATGATTATAGATTTCTGTATCTGATCCTTGTGTTGTAAATTCCATTTCACCAATTTTATGATTGTTTCTTTCCCAAAAATTTAATTTTACATCTTTTGAATAATTTTTATAAGTCGATTCCATTGTTTTGACATATTCTTCTATCTGATTATTTTTCATAGTAACATCATTCATAACCAGTGCTACATTAATTGTTGTTTTGTCATTTGTATAAACAAGTGATGGAGCATTTCCATTTGGATATTTAACATTAACAATTTCATCACTCATTATTTTAAATTCGCTTGGAATCTTTATTTTAAATCCATCAAACATTTCATATTGTGTATCAATGTTATTACCCTTATTAGTAGTAATAACTAATGTAGTTTCAATTTCACTTAAATTTTCAGTTTTTGTAATATTTGGTATTGTTATAATAGCCCAAACAATTAAAACTACTATGCTAATTATCAAGCATACATTTAAAATTTTTGTTTTGTCTTTGTATTCTGGTATTTTCTTTTCCTTTAAATAATATTGATATATTTTTTTTATATCTAAATCGTTCTTTATATCAAGCACTATAATAGGAAGTGCTACAATAATAATTAAAAGTGTATTAATGATTGTTATATTAAACGGAATCATATTATTTATTGTCAGTATAATATTCGGTATAACTATAATTGCTAATAACAATATAAGGATCATTTCATAAACATAGTAGTTCTTAAATGCCTTATATTCTACTTTGGCACCATCTTTTAACTAATTTCTAATTGGGAACAATAAGACTAATAAAATTATGGCTACTAAAATTATGATTACTTTCTTCTTCACTCTTTACACATCACTTCCAAATTGCAATTTACATTATTATTTATTTTTACTTTTTATTCATCCACTCAACTGTATCCTTTATTGTATCTTTCATATTTCTATTTTTAAATTTCAACTTTTCTTTAGCTTTTTCATTACTGAAATTAGCATTAGAAGATAGTGTATATAGTGAATACTTTGTAAAAAGTGGAGTTTGTTTCTTTAAATTATAATATACTTCAAAAAAAGGTGCTATTAATTTTGCAAGACCTATTGGTAATACCATTTTAATCTTTTTTCTTCCTTGCACATCACAAATTAAATCGCATAATTCTTTTATTGCAATATATCTATTAGATAAGATATAGCATTCACCATTAGTACCATTTTTACAAGCACTAATAACACCATCTGCTACATCTCTTACATCAACAAAATCATATCCCCCTTTTACACAAGCAAATAATTTGCCATTTGCAACTTCTTTTATTAATTGTGTTAAGTGGCTATTGCCAAAATCATTTGGACCTATAATACCAGATGGATGAATTATACAAGCATTCAAATTTTTCCCCTTTACTGCATCAATTACATACTTCGCAGCTTCTGCTTTTGTTTTTGCATATAATCCCTCAACATTATCAGGGTTAAAATTAGTTATTTCTGTTATTAATTCATTGTTAGGTGGCTCTGGGATTGCATGCACACTACTAATATAGATAAGTTTTGCTTTTGACTCTATTACCTTATCTACTATATTTTTAGTTCCATTAACATTAACATTATAAACAAGTGGATTGTATTTTGATTTTATATATACTACTGCAGCACAATGAATTACAAAAACTTCTTTTCCATCAGTATTTTCAAAAATTAATGATAAAGTTTCTTTTTTAGTTACATCACCATAGTAGATTTTACATTTTAATCCTTCAAGTGATTTAATAGAATCGCCTTTTAATACAAAAGCCCTAATTTCATTATCAGCATCTTGTTCTAACTTTCTTATAATGTTATTACCTAAAAAACCATTTGCTCCTGTTATTATATAGATTTTTTTCACAATATTTATCACCTGCCACTCCATTCTAAAAAATAAATCTAAGCTCTCTCTTATATAATTATACCACAATAAATTGTAAGTTATCGTTATAATTAACATGATTTTTTCTCGATTTTTCTCAAATAAAAAGCATATATTTTATTGTTTGCTACATTCATAAGTTTAGCTAATATTATACTTAATCCAATTACTAGAATAGCATATATATAATCGATTCTACAATAATAGCAAGGATTTCTCAATAAATACATAACTAATCCATGATATAAATAAATTTCAAAAGATATATTTCCCAAAAAAGTAAATACCTTATCATTTAATCTTACTTTTTCTAATATATTAAACAATATAAAAAGTAACACTATACAAATAATGTTCATATTTATAACAGGAATAGGCTCTCTCATTATATCGTCTGCTAGATCTGTATCGTTTATTATATCCATAATGGCATATCCACTTGTGAAGAATTGAATCCCTATTATTGCAAATAATATAATTGAAAGCATAATTGCATATCTAATTATTTTATTTTTGTCTTTTAATGTTATTGCATATTTTTCTTTATAACTTGCCCAATATATACCTATAAAAAATGCAAAACAAGAATTAACCCACCAATTATTAAAGCCTAAAATATTATTAACAACTATGAAATATAAAATAGTTCCACCAAATACTGCAATATTTATCATTTTTTTCTTTTTTAGAAACTTGGCTGATAAATAAAAAACTACATATAAAATAATAATTGCTAACACATACCACGAAAATCTTACAACTGGTTCTCCTTCAACTAAAGAATTAAAAATTTTTCTAAGTGATAATTGTCTAGTTAATAGATATGCTAAAATAGTAAATATAATTGCTATTATATATGGTATAACTATTTTCATTATTCTTTTATTCAAAAAGTCTTTTAGATAATTTTCTTTTTTTAGATAGCTTGTCATTAGTCCATATCCCGAATAAAAGAAAAATGCTGAAACTGCAATAACTCCTACTATTGTAAATACTTTAAGTAGAATTGTGTCTTTTATATAAATAGACAAGTGGTGTATTATTATCAATAATGCCAATAGTCCCTTTATTTTATTACTATTGTATTTATCCAATACATCATTATTTACATTAAAAATAGATTTTCTTTTTATTATTAGGCATATAATTCCTATTAAAAATATTATATCTACTATGTTAATATTAAATATTGCTACATCATTGGGTAATGGATAAATACTGTCTGATTTTATTGTTGGTAACATATACTTTGTTCTCCTATTACTACTAATAAATACATATTAAAGTAAGCGATAACTTACTATTTATCTTTACCTTTTTTCTTTAAATTTTTTGAATAATATATTAAATCAGTACAAATTAAATCTCCATCTTTAATTTCTTCATTGTAATTATCTATAAAGAAATTTTTAATTGTTTTTTCGTATTTATCAAATCCCTGCTTAACATAGAAAGGAATGTTATTCTCCGTTGTTCCTACTAACATTCTGTCATATTTTTGTTTATAATTACCACATAATGATTTTAAAAGTGTTTTTGCATAACCTTTGTTTCTATATTTTTCTGTTGTAACTATATTTTTTAATTCTAATATTTTTCTAGAAATAGGCAAAATAACTGCAATAGAAATTAGCTCATCTTCTTTTTTTAATGCATATACATCAGAATTGTTCAAATACTTATGTATCATGTCTTTTGAAGGATCTGCCTCTAAAAGTAAATCAATATAATCTTCTTTATTTTCTATTTTTTTAACTTGCATTCTAGGTTCTCTTGGTATCTCGTAGCCATTGGAAATACTAGGTTTCGTGGCATTGCGGTTATAATATCTCATCTCCTCACTAAATATACAACCACAATATTTTTGCATATATAATCCTATATCATGAGCTTTTTGGTGTCCTTCCCAAAATCCCACTCTAAAATCTCTATACAAGAAGTCAATTTCAAATTCTTTGCTTAATTGTTCCATGTACTCTTTTATGAAATCGTGCTTTTGATATATGCTATATAATAAAGTTGTTGTTACTGTGTCATATCCATTTTCTTTTGCATATTCAAATGTTTTTCTTAACCTAACTGGATAGCAGTAGTTTGTACATCTTGCCTTTAAATCTTTTACCGCTTCTCTACAAAACTCATCTAGTCCATAGTTTTCTTCAAATATAGCTTGTACATTTATACTATTTGCATATTCTTTTAGACAATCTCTTCTTGCTTTATATTCTGTGTATGGATGTATATTAGGATTATACCAATACAAGGTTGGCTCTATCCCTTCTTTTCTCAAAGTATCTATGCAGTACACACTACAAGGCGCACAGCAGGTATGCATTAATAGTTTCATAGTTAAGTTCCTTTCATTTTAGTTTATATATTGTTCCACTGCTATTTTTGTAAATTATTGTAGCATTCTCAATTAGCTGATTTTGTTTGCCTAACTCTATTGCATATTCAAAATCTTTCTCTTGATTTTTTATTTTCTTCACATTTGATCTATTTAGATATCTTATATCTTTTTCGTTTGAGAACTGGTCTATAATAGAATTAATCCAAAATATTTGTCTTTCTTGCACTAACAAAATTGTATTTTCTATATTAACATCCAAATTGTCGTAACAATATTTTATTAGTTCTAATTGCTCTTCATTTAGCTCTTTATCAAGTTGTGTAATCATCGTCTTGTTCATTCCATATATATCCATCACATCAAAGACTGTTTCTTTGCTGTTGAATGTTTCTTTTGTAATTTTCACATTTTGAAATAAATAACACATTGCAAAGATTAAGATATAAATTAGTGTATAAATCGTTGTTCCATCTTCTCCTCTTTTTGTGCTAGACAATTCTATAATACTTGCACATGTAATGTATATCATTATTAGCCATAATACATAATAGTTTTTAAACATATAATATGCTGAAATTAAATTTGCTTTGTATAACACAAATATAAATCCTATATATAAAATCAGTGTTGTAAAGAAAATCATATTGAAGTCGATTTGTCTCTTTTTTATGCGGTTAAAAAAGTACAACACAATAAAGGGTAAGAATAGTATAAAATTAGAATATGAATTTCTATATATGTATCCTTCGTCCTTCATTATATCTGTTGGTGCCATTGTTCCTGATGTCTTTTGATGTACCATTCCTTGTAATACATTAAATTCAAATCCTAATATGCAAGGAAGTATTAATGTAATTGCTATAAACACAATTAGCCTCTTCGTTAGTAATTTTTTATTTTTCTTCTTATTTACCATAATGAAATATATGAATTCTGCTAAATATACAAATGGTATAAATAAGTAATATGTAAAAAATAATCCCAAGTTTAATAGAAATAAAATTACTACTATAGTTTTAGTATTTAATACATCTTCTGTTTTATTTATTATAAGTATTATTGCATTTATAATTGCTACTCCCAGTCCAAGATAGAAGAATCCACAAATCAAGTTGTTTAGAGGATACCCTATTGTGTAGAATATTGAAAAAGCTATGATACACAAATATGTCGAAGTATTCTTTATTGTTTTTCCGTACTAATGAATAAAATAACAAACCCATTAGAAATAATGTTGTTAAATCAAATAGTATTAATACTTTATATAAATAAAATTCTCCTATGAATGGTGCAAATATTTTGAATAGTATTCCTACATTTATATATAATCCTGGCATTATGTTTTTAAAATCTTCTACCGAAAGCAGTTCTGCCTTTTGATAGAATTTATACGATGTGTCATAATGCATCATTGCTGCATCTGTGCTGAAGTATTTTATTTGAAGCGGAAATCCAAATTCTTTATATGCTATCAACAAAATTACTGCAAGCAATATTATGGTGAAGATGATATCTCTTTTTCCTATAGTGTATTGTTGGATTTGTTTATCTTTTGCTATTTTAATTATAAACCCAGCAGAAACTGCTAAGTTTATAATAGTTAGCGATAACAACGTTATTGGTATTTTGATTTTATCTAATATGTAGCAAACAAAGATGTTATAGCACAGTGCTAATATAGCTGTTATTGCTACCGTAGTAATTATGCTGATTTTTTTGTCCGTCTTTTTTACTAATATTGAACTTAGAAATAATACTAATGCAATTAAGCAATACAATATTTCCATTAGTTCCTCCTATCCTCTATTCCTAAGTGTTTATATGCATCTGGCATCGGAATTCTGCCTCTTGGTGTTCTTGCAATAAAGCCAATTTGTATCAGATATGGTTCGTACACATCCTCTATTGTATCCAAATCTTCTCCTATTGTTGTAGCAAGTGTTTCTATTCCTATTGGTCTACCTGCATATTTCAGAATCATTGTTTCTAATATTCTTCTATCTATCTCGTCTAATCCTAATTCATCTATTTCCAATTTGCCTAATGCTAATTTTGTAATCTTTAAATCTATATTTCCATCTCCTAAAACCAAAGCATAGTCGCGTACTCTTTTTAGCAATCTGTTTGCAATTCTTGGAGTTCCTCTAGATCTTCTTGCAAGTTCTACGCAAGAAGGTTCATCTATATCTACATTTAATATTTTTGCAGATCTTTTTATTATGGTCTTTAAATCATTCTCTTCATACAGTTCTAATCTATGGACTATTCCAAATCTGTCTCTAAGAGGTGTTGTTAGGGAGCCTGCTTTTGTAGTAGCTCCTATTAATGTAAATTTAGGTAAATTTATTCTTATTGATTTTGCAGTAGGTCCATTTCCTAATATTATATCTAGCTTAAAGTCTTCCATTGCAGGGTATAATATTTCTTCTATGTTCTTGTTTAGTCTATGTATTTCATCTATAAACAAAACATCGTTTGGTTTAAGTGCAGTAAGTATTGCTGCTAAGTCTCCTGGTTTTGTTATCGCTGGACCTGTTGTAATTTTGATGTTCGAATCCATTTCATTTGCAATGATGTTTGCAAGTGTTGTTTTCCCAAGTCCTGGAGGTCCATATAAAAGTACATGATCTAATGCTTCTTTTCTTTTTTTATCTGCACCTATAAAAATTTCCATGCTTTCTTTAATTTTAGTTTGTCCTATATATTCATTTAATAATTGAGGCCTTAGTGTTTTTTCTAAGTTCTCTTCTGCATTATCCTGAATCTCTGGATTAATAATCTTTTCTTCTCTCATTTTCATTTCCTTTATTTTCTGGTTCTAAAATTTTATCTACAATTATAAATATGCTTATTATTGTTATTATTAATATTTTGTACGTAAAGAATGTATGTATATAAGAATGTTGCCTTAGTGCTAAATACCAGATAAATGGTAGTATTCCTAAACATATAAATGGTATTGTAGTATATAAATTTTGCTTAATGTTTATTTTACCATTTTTATTTTTTATTAGCTTGATTATTGAATATATTATAATTAACGCTAGATTTATTGATATAACAGTTGGAGATAAGAATCTCAAATTCTTTTCAACTACAGTTAAGTATCCGTATTGTTTCATTCCTGTTGATCTGAATTTTGCTTGTTGCAAAGCATTGTGAATTATATCTCTATTATATATCAGTGATACTAAAATCCATTTCATTAGCCATGTAAGTGCATAACCCATCCCCCATAAAAAACATATTCTAGCGAAATCAATCAAGTCTTGTTTTATCGAGCTTCTTTGTTTTTGCATTAGTAGCATATATATAATTAGTGGTAAGCCCAATGTAATAAGTGGTTCTGTTAGCAAGTCCATAAAACTTGTAATTGAGCCAACTATAAAGAATATAGCTCCTACATTTTTATTTGTATCTTTTTTTAGAAGTATTGCTATTGAAGCGGATATTGCTATTATAAAATCTATTATTTCATTTAAAGCTCTAGTAGTTAGTATTATTTCAACCGACAACAATCCAATTATAAAAAATACAGCTGTTTCAAAATTTATCTTTTTAATTATTAGATAACTCATATACGCAATTAGCAAAATTGTAATTACTAGCATTAATATTCTTATTCCGCTCATAGCTTACCACTAGTAATAAAGGTCTCAAAAACGTCAAATATCCGTGCCAATATCTAGCATATTCAAAGCTTTCAGTTATATTCTCTCCGTGCATAAGTCCATATAACTCGTCCACTTGAAAAATATTTCCATATTTATCAGTATGACTTTTTGAAGCTCCTAGATTTTTTTCTCTATCCTTGCTTATTGTTTGAGTCTGTCCGGGGATGTAATTCTTTCTCGCCAACAGAGCACTCTCTATTGGGTTTTCAGAGTCGATGGAATATGCTGTATTAAGCATTAGAGCATCTGTGAATAAGAATATTTCTTCTTCTTTATATTTACTATTTCTTTTTCACCATACTGTTTTAAAAATTCAGAGCTCTTAATTACCTTTTCTTTTATTGCAGATGATGGTATTAAGCTTGATAGTATAAGACTTGTAAAATACATACAAATTAGGACTACAAATATTAATATATATTTAAGAGTTAATTTTATATTTTTCATCTATATTTCCTTTTTAAAAATTCTTCATAATACAATATAAGTTTGTTTCTTCTTTGGAGAAGTTTAAATTTTCTAAGCTTTCTACAATATCTTCTCTGCCTTTTGTAACAACCACAATCGTTTTTTCCTTTGTAATATCTTCTATTAACAACTTATCATATTCAAAGAAATAATTTCCATATTGTTTCACTTTCTGTTCATATAAAAATTTCAAATCATATGGAGATGGCTTAGTTGCCAACATTGTAAAAATATATGGTTCTGCTTTATTTGTTATTATAAAGTGTTTAGCAATATTTTTTAAGTTTTCATCATTTTCTAGTTTCTCTGTAATTTGAAAAAGTTCTATATCCTCGTAACGTCTCGTTCTTCTCTGCTCTAAATTTTCATTGTAATATGATACTTCAAAAGCAACAAATAGTGCTGTTAAAATTACAAGTATTGATATGATCGTCCATTTAGAGTCTTTTGACAGATAACTAATACCTATTGTAATCAAGTATAGCATTGGCAAATATAATATATTAGCTCTATTTAGAGTTCCCACTACCACTAGCAAATTACATATTAGCAATATAATAAAAACTACTGTCATAAATCCTGTGAAGCTAAACTCTTTCTCTTTTATGCTTTTTATGAATTCTTTAATTCCAACTACAATTCCTATTAAAAGGAATGGCAGTTCTACAAGATAAATTCCCCTTGAATCGGTAAATATAGTTTTTAGGCTATATCCTCCATATTGTAATAAATTATGAATGCTTATTTCTCCTTGTCTAAAGAAGAACAATTTTGGTATTGTAAATATTCCAAAGTTTGTTCTTGTAGCATAGCCTTTGTTTAACAATATTAAATATATTAAAGGTGTTGCTAGCAAAGCGATTGGTATTCCTAATAATACTAATTGTTTAAAATTTATTTTCTTCACCCATAACATATAAATTATATAGATTAGTAAGAAGACCGGAATTAGTATCCATGCTAAACAATATGTATATAGTGTCATTCCTATTGCTAGACCTGCAACTATATAATGCCAATTTTTATTTGCGGTTACTAATAAAAGTACGTCTAACATAAACATTGGTGCTAATAAATTACAGTCTAATCCTTGTCTAGATGCTTCTATGTTCCAAGGACAGATTATTATTAAAAACGTGTATAGTAGAGCTATCTTTTTGTCTTTCATTTTATTAGCTAGTATGTAGCATACTACAATTCCCATTAAGAAAAATAATAATTCTGGTAATCTGTATGCTATAATATTTGCACCTATTAATTTTATAAATGGTATAGTTGCATATGCATATAATGCACTCTGTCCTCCACCAAAGTTAATTAAATATAGTGGAAATGAATTTAAATATCTGTCAACTCCATATTCAGATAAGCAGTAGGCATCATATGCAGCCCCTGCTTCATCTACACCTATAAAGTTTGGGATTTCTCCGAATTTATAGATTCTCGTTATGAATATTAGTAGTAGAAACACTAGCAATATTTTCTTGTAATGCTTGTCTATAAAATTATCTATTGTTTTGTCTGTTTCTTGTTTTTTAGTATTATCTTTTAGATTTATAACTCTTACCAAGATTATACCAATGAATGCTACTAAACTAAGCACATTTACTGTCATATAAAAAAATCTCCCTATTTTTCGTTAGTTTCTTTTTCTCCATTGTATTCATTTACTAAATATAATGGTCTTTGTTTAGACTCATTGAATATTCTTCCTAGATATTCTCCCATAATTCCAATTAGCACTATTTGAACTCCTGCAAAGAATAATATTAGTAATATTGTTGCTTGGAATGCTTGTATTGCAATATGAAGTCTGCAGCATTTTACTATTACATATATAAAGTATATTAATAATGCCAAGAATGTTGGTATGCTTAAAAATGTTGATATTCTAAGTGGTGATGTTGTAAATGCTGTTATTCCATCTATAGCCAAATCAATTAGCTTCATATAGTTCCATTTTGTTTTTCCTGCCACTCTTGGATCTCTATCATATAATATCGCTTTTTTATTGTATCCAATCCAGCTAAACATACTTTTCGAGCATCTGCTTGTTTCTCTCATTTTCTTTAATGCGTTTACACACCTTCTATCTAGTAATCTAAAGTCTCCAGTATCTTTTTGTATTGGAACTCTTGTTAGGCTTTGTAATACTTTATAGTACATTTTTGACGTGAATTTCTTTAACCAAGTTTCTCCCTTTCTTGATTTTCTTTGTGCATATACATCGTCATATCCTTGTTCCCATAATTCTACCATTTGCGGAATTAGCTCTGGTGGATCTTGTAAATCTGCATCCATTATGATTACACAATCTCCTGTCGCATAATCAAGTCCTGCAATCATTCCTATTTCTTTTCCAAAGTTTCTTGAAAAGTCTACATAGCTTACTCTTTTATCTTGTTCTCTTAATTTTTTTATTTCATTTAATGTATTATCCTTACTACCATCATTTACAAATAATAATTCAAATTCGTAGTTCTTCATTTCATTCATTATCTTGCTTACTCTTTCATATAACAAAGGTAATGATTCTTCTTCATTGTATGCTGGTACTAAGATGGTTATTTTCTTCATTTTTCTTCTCCTTCTTTGTTTTTATTTTCTTTTTTTATTTCTGCTTCTTTAAATACACTTAATTTTACAAAGTCTCTATATCCTATTGCCACTATTGCAATTACCAATAGTGCAAACGAAGCGGCTTTCCAGATCCCGCTATCAAGCAATATTATTGCCGTCATTCCAAGAGTTGCTGTTGCTCCATATAGAATTAAAACAGACTGCTTTTGCGTATATCCTTTTGCCATTAATCTGTGATGTAAATGTCCTCTATCTGCCTTAAATACACCTTTTATTGATTTACTTTTTATAATCCTTCTTATTATAGCCCATATTGTATCAAATATTGGAAGTGCTAGTATCATAATAGGAGCTATAAGTACTATGGCTGTATATGTTTTTGCAACTCCTAATATTGAAATTATTGCTAAGGCAAAGCCCATAAAATTTGAGCCTACATCCCCAATAAATGTTTTAGCCGGATTAAAGTTATATGGCAAGAATCCAACAATCGCACCTGCTAGCGCAGTTATTAATATTATCGCTATTAGTGGAGATTCATTTAATGCAAATACAACTACTAACGAAAGACAAGATATTAATGTTATTCCTGACGATAATCCGTCTAGTCCATCTATTAGGTTAATTGCATTTGTTATACCTATTATCCAGCCCACAGTCAAGATAAAGCTAAATACTTCATTTAATACAAAACTATTCTCTTTGAAAGGTATTGTAAAATTGTCTATCAAGACTCCTGAGCTTGCAACTATTATTGCAGCTACAACTTGTCCTGCTAGTTTTACTAGCGGTTTTATGTCTTTCACATCATCAATATAACACACAATGCCTAAGACTAACATTCCTCCCAATATTCCTAGTAATTTTACATTCAATCCATCTTCTAATAAATTTATCTTTCCCTCAATAGAAGCACTGATCACAAG
>OICU01000243.1_pt1 | contig 16376 bp, 21 predicted proteins | sample 1581351 | NCBI WGS metagenome assembly OICU01 (sample SAMEA3882545, study PRJEB24775) | human gut metagenome | biome: human-associated habitat; feature: intestine environment; material: feces | place: Netherlands | collected 2009/2010
CTCCAGAATAAATAAGTCCTAAAGCCTTTCTAGCCTGTGCCATATTATCAATAATTTCATCTGTTACAATTTCTGGATCCATTGTCTGAACACATTGAATCAACCAGTTATATGCATCATTCAGTTCATCTTGACTTGTCGTATTCATTGAATATCCCAATGCTTTTAATGCCATCATGAATGAATCTCTTTCAGAATCATATAGATAGATATCTCCCTTAAATTTCTGATCTAAGAAAATATCCCATCCATCTTTTTCCAAATCTTCTTCAGATACTTTTGTCTTATCGTATACGATACCAACAGTACCCCAGAAATAAGGAATTGAATATTCATTCTTTGGATCATACGGAAGACCTTTTATCGCATCCGCCAATTCACCTAAACATTCTTTGCGAGTTTCTGGCTCTAATTTTTGAAGCATTTTTTCCTGCATCATTCTTTGAATCATATAATCACTTGGAACTAATACATCATACGCATCGCCATTGGCAACCTTAATATACATCTGCTCGTTTGAATCAAAGTTATCCATGATAACCTTAGCTCCCGTTAACTCTTCAAAACCTGAAATGATATTTTCACCTGTATATTCACCCCAGTTATATACATGTAAAGTTTGTCCTGCATAAGGCTGACTACCAGCTGATTTATTCAAGCCAAATAAAGAGGCCACTAAACCAACTACCACAACACCCGCAACAGCCCATTTCCAAGGTTTATTTTGTTTTGAAGGGCTTGTCTTTTTACGAATCATTGGCAAGACATTCACAATTGTTAGAGTGATTGTGATCAACAATACAACCAATGTACTAATCGCATTTACACTTGGATTAATACGCTTAGACATTGTATACACCATAATACTCAAGTTCTTTACACCTTGACCCGTTACGAAATAGGAAATAACAAAATCATCAAAAGACATTGTGAACGCAATCAAAGCACCCGAAACAATACCCGGCATAATTTGTGGCACAATAACTTTCACCAAAGCTTGCCAAGGCGTAGCCCCTAGATCCATTGCAGCATCGGCCAAGTTTGGATCTAATGATTTGATCTTAGGCATAATACTCAAAATAACATATGGAATACAGAAAGCAATATGTGCTAATAATAATGTCACAAATCCCTTTTCAATTTGGAAAGTAATAAATAGAAGCATCAATCCAATGGCAGTAACAATTTCAGGGTTCATGATTGGAAAATCATTGACCTGACTGACAAAAGCACGCAATACTTTCTTTGACTTTGATAAACCAATCGCCGTAATCGTACCAATGATTGTAGAAATAATTGTTGCCAATAAGGCAATAATAATTGTGACATACAAAGATTCCATCATACCGTGGTTTTTAAGCATAGCCTCATACCAACATAATGAGAACCCTGTAAAGTGTGTTAACGATTTTGAACTATTGAAGGAAAAAATAATCATGAATAATATTGGCGCATAAAAGAACACCAATAATAAAGCCATGCCTACTTTACCTAATACTCTCTTATCTTTCGACATGCCTATTTTTCCTCCTTATTACGCTCTTCCAATTTCCTTACAAGCATCATTAGAAGCATCATGATCATAGCCATGATCATTGAGATAGCTGAACCAAAGTTCCATTCTCCCACAGTAATGAATTGGTTTTCAATGACATTACCAATCAAGAAGAATTGTCCTCCACCCAATAATTTAGGAATGAAGAATGAACTTACAGCTGGCAAGAACACTAATGTGATACCTGAAACTACGCCCGGTAATGAAAGTGGGAAAATAACCTTCCAAAACGTTTGGAATTTATTGGCCCCCAAATCCTGAGCCGCCTCTAATAAAGATTTATCCATCTTCGTTAAAGCCGTGTTGATCTGCAGAATCATAAATGGCAAGAAGTTATACACCATACCAATCAATACAGCAGCTTCTGTATATAAAAGTTCTGTATGAATTCCAAACAAGCCTAAAAAGCTACTAATAATTCCATCACTTGATAAAATACCAATCCATGCATATGTTCTTACAAGCATGTTGATCCATGTAGGAAGAGTAATCGCAAGAACTAAGATTTGTTGAACTTTAGGACTATTCTTAGAAATAAAGTATGCGATTGGATATCCGATCAACAAACAAATAATGGTTGTCTTAATGGCAATCCATAAAGAACGCCATAAAATCAACAAGAAATCTTTGTCTGTAAAGAAACGAACATAGTTATCTAATGTAAGCTTAAAGTGCACAATACTGTTGCCTTGCTGAATGATTGAATAAAACGCAATCAGCAACATCGGAAGCAACAACATGATGCAAGCCCACACAATATAAGGGATTGCTAATTGTTGAAATTTTTTCATTTTCTAGAATCCCATTTTCTCCATAACATGGATATCTTCCGCAAAGAAAGTAAGTCCGACCTCTTTTCCTTCCTCTACATAATCCGTTGTATGAATCTTGAATTCACGACCCGTCGTCCAGAAAGTTACCTTATAGACACCTTCCTTAATTGTTTCAGGATCAAAATCATAATCTACATCTAGATCTACTGTTTCATTTTCGTCATCCAACTTCCAGCCCTGTGCATTTGCCCAAGTCTTCAAGTCTGTATCAATAGCCATGGATTCCTTGATTTCATCCACTGTTTTAAAGAAGTTAAATGCAGAAACGGCTTCATTGGCCTTCTTGTTTTCAACAACCCTTTGATCCACAACCCAAATCTTACGTGTAATTGAAGTTTTATTGTTTGTTGAGAAAGTAACAGTATATTCTCCTACTTCCTGTTTTAAATCTGTATCAATATCGTGAATTGAAATAAACTCATCTGTTTCAGGATTCCAAGCCTGTGCATCGGCACGCGCAATGATTTCTTTATCATCAATATCCTTCATATCTTCTAAGTCTAGATAGAAGTCGTTGGCAGAAATCTTTTCTTTTCCATCTTCACTTGTGATCGCATAGTTCTTGTTTACGTGCATATTTACCGTGACATGCGTACCAGGAACCGTTTCCACCATGATTTCATAGTGAACACCCTTAAATAATACGCTCTCAACTTCACCAGTCATCTTGCCATCTTTCACATCCACAATATCAATATCTTCTGGGCGAATTACGACATCCACTGGTTCATTTTCTTTATATCCAACATCGACACAATCAAATGTAATATCATCAAAACGTACTTTCTTATCGCAAACCATACGTGCTGGAATAATATTACTTTCCCCAATGAACTTCGCAACATATTGATTGACTGGTTCATTATAAATATCTTCTGGACTACCAACCTGCTGAATCTCGCCATCCTTCATAATAACAATCTTATCTGACATTGTTAGTGCTTCTTCCTGATCATGCGTAACGAAGATAAATGTGATTCCTACTTCTTGTTGAATCTTCTTTAATTCATACTGCATTTCTTTACGAAGCTTTAAATCCAACGCACTCAAAGGTTCATCCAACAATAATACGCTTGGCTCATTAACTAAGGCACGCGCAATCGCAACACGCTGCTGCTGACCACCAGATAGTAAAGTAACATCTTTATTTTCAAATCCTTCAAGACCAATCAACTTCAACATTTTCATGACCTTTTGATCAATAACATCCTTACTCATCTTTTTAATTTTCAATCCAAACGCAATATTGTCATACACATTCATATGAGGGAATAGTGCATATTTTTGGAAAACCGTATTCAACTCACGCTTATAGGCTGGCACTTCACAAATATCTTCTCCATTTAAGATGACTTGTCCTTCGCTAGGCTCTAAAAAGCCCCCTAAAATACGTAATAAAGTTGTTTTTCCACAACCACTAGGCCCTAATAGTGTGACAAACTCATTTTCATATATATCTAAATCAATACCCTTTAATACAACTTGTCCATCAAATTCTTTTACAATGTGACGAAATTGAATTAACTTTTTCTTTTCTTGTTCCATTTTGCTCTCTCCTCATGATTTAAAATACAGGCGGTGTAGATACCCATAATACTTTGGCATCCACACTCGATACGTTTTCTAAATAATGCCCTTCCTTACCTGTAATATAGAAGGTTTCTTTTGATTTAACTTTTAACCTTTTATTACCAACAACTAAAACAACACTACCCTTTAAAATATAGCCAAATTCCTCTCCCTCATGAGCCTTGACTTCCTGTGACTTTGCGCCCGGTTTTAAAGTCAATAAAAGAGGTTCCATCTGATTCTTCTGAGCATTAGGAATAATATATTCCGTAACCAAATCATCTTGTTCATTCACAAAAAAATCCTGCGTATGGAAAACAATCTGCTCTTCCTTGCTTGATTGAAAGAAATCTGCCAAATTGGTACCTAAAGCTTCCAATATATTCTCCAATGCAGAAATGTTTGGACTTGTTAAGTCGCGCTCTAACTGTGATAAAAAGCCTTTTGTTAATTCACTACGATTCGCAAGTTCTTCCAAAGTCAACCCATTCTGGGTTCGAAGCTCTTTTAGTTTTTTGCCTATTTTCATTCAATCACCCCTGCTTGTTTTTTATACTAAACTTTTTGTTTCATTAAAAGAACAAATCTATTATATAGGAAACCCTCAATTATGCAAGAAAAAAGAGCATTTTTTTCATGCTCTAAAGTTAAATTAATTTTACTGTTTCATATTTCTCAAACGATACAATACACAATTTGTCATAACCGCCAAATATAAAGCCTCACTCATACCTTGTGTCTGTAAAGTCAACGGATTATTATCACGAATCATAAAGTCCATGCTGATGTTTGTTCTTTGCGATATTTTTAAAATCTTATCCACATTGATCTGTCCCTCATCCCAATACTTAGCAGTATTTCTCGTTACTTCCATATATTTGCCAAATTGAGTTTGCGAAAGCGAAAAAACAACTTCCCGTATAAAACGCATACGATCACCCATATCATTTTTTAAATTGTATTCAAAATTCTTAAATTTCGAACTTCTTTTAATATCTGTAAATAGTTCGGGATGAATCAATTTCATAATATCTTGAACCTGATTCCATGTTAAGCCTTCTAAATTAATGGGCTGATTATACATTTGATCAAAGAAAATCGAATCAATGGACTGATGATTATAATCTGCAAGAATAAGCACAATACGCGTTTGCGTACGATCCTCGGAATGAATTTGCCTTCTAAAATTACGCAAAGACATATGGGCTGCTTTGGCAACTTCTTCCTCTGAAATATTATTATCTTCAATAAATTGCACAATTTGTTTCATAAAAAAAACACCTCCACGTTAAACCTTTAATGCCTAGGCTTCCTTATGCCTCATTTTGTTTTATCTATATTCGTTTTGACTACTTTTGTTGCTTACTATTCTTTCTTGATTCTAGAACTTTTAGCTTCTATACATCAAAATCACATCACAAAAAAAGGGGCCTACTCGGCCTCTTTCTTTTGTCGTTCTATGTCTTCTCTGATCAGATCTTTCAGGTATCTGTTTGTAATAGCATCCATGTTCTATTCCTCTATTATTTCCATGATTACGTCCAAGGCGTCTTCATCGCAATTGTGCTTGTATAGCCAGCTTTCTATTTCTTTTAGAGTCATCATGTGTCTATCGTAATACAATTGATCCAGCACTTCTTCCTTTAGTCTCATTGCTGCTTCTTCTCTAGTCATATTAAGCTTCCTCCTGTAGTGTTCTAATTTGGCGTTGTGATTCTTGAATCAATGTTTCATATACGTCTGCTTCGTAAGCTAATTTTCTGATTTTTCCGAAGTCAATGTCTCTTTCTTCTCTTTCGATTGCGTTTAGTTCGAATTGAATTTCCTTTGCGATTCTTGTTTGTTCTTCAATCCAGTTTTGAATTCTAGTTTCTAGTGTTTCGATTTCTGTTTTCATTGTGTTCTATCTCTCTTTCTTTTTACACTCACATCATGATGTAATACATTACATAAAGCAAGCAAAAAAGCTAAAAATAAAGCAGAAAATAAAAAAGAAGGGAACGCTATTTTTCAAGCATTCCCTTGATCCGTTCCGATAGGTCTTTGACCTGTTCCTTTAGTGTAGCCACTTCCTTCTCCAGCTCGTTATGGCTTTCGAGTTTTTTCGCTAGGCTGTCGACCTTTTTGTCCATCTGTTCTACCTTGTAATCCAGTAAGGCCGAATGTTTGGAGTTGCTGGTCCATGTTGCTAGGACTGAAGGTACTCCGACGCAAAGTCCGGATATGATCGCAACCAGAATTGTATCAGTCATTATTCGTCCTCGTTTACTTCTGGCAAACCTGCTAGGCTTGTTAGAATCGAGCATACGCCTGCCACGACCGTTGTGCTTGCTGCGTACATCCAGTTTACGTCCGGAACGGCTGCGCCTACGGTGATAGAGGCTAGCGCCGTTTGAGCCATTGTCTTGATTGCTCGAACTCCTGCTGCTTCCCACCATGCTTTGTTTGTAAGTCTACTCATCCTCGTTACCTCCTACTAAAAAGGGCACGCCTTCTGGCATGCCTTCAATCACCTATACTATTCTAGAAACCGTTTCTGATGCGTTGATCAGAGTTCCGGCTGCTGATGTAACCCACGTTAGAGCGACCTTGTTTCCTGGTGCAGCTGGTGCTGCCTGAATGACAGCGGATACTGGAAGAGTGATCACGTTGTCTGCTGCGGTTGTTGTTACTTGTGCTACGGCTCCCGGAACTGCTGTTCCGTTGGCATAAAGTTGCACTTGATTTGTTCCCGCTGCAGTTGCTGAAATCACGAAGCTTCCATCCACTTTATACGTTCCAGGTTTTACGATCTCCAGAGCGTTTCCGTTTAGATTGACTCTGTTGTTTGTCCGAACCTGAACGGTTCCAGGTGGGATCGTTGCGCCTGCTGCTAGTGTTGCGCTTGTCGTGTTGACGACTTGGATCATGTTTCTACCTCTAGGCTACTGTAGCGCCTGTAGGGTAGTAAGTTCCGTATTGTGGGTAGTAAGGCGGATTTGTGTAATATCGTCCTAATTGGCTCAAAATGTTTTGAGTTTGTACGCTGTTTGAAATTGCCTGCAAGCTTTGATCATATTGAGTTTTCAAGGCATCATATTTGTCTTGCATCATTTGAGTCTTTAAGTTGCAGCAGCATTGTTCCATCTGGTGAGATAGGTTGTTAATGCTTTCCTGTACTCCTCCAAAACCTTGGCATAAAGAACTATTTACACCGTTGAAGCCATTCATCATGGCCATCTGCGTTGTGTTTGCGTTTTGCATTTGGTTCACGTTCATCTGGTTGATTAGCTGCGCGTTTTCGTATGCGTTTGAGCAGATTCCGTTTGTGATTCCGTCTAGCTTGCTAATAATAGCTTGTGTATCAAATCCGCGCTGAACCTCTGCTTGTGTGCCTTGCTGGTTGTTTCCCCAGGCTCCGCCACCAAATCCAAAAATCAAAAAGAATAAAATTAGAATGATAATCCCGTTTCCTTCTAGAAACCCATCTTTGTTTCCAGTTACAGAAGCGATATCAGATAATGATAAGTTGTCCATGTGTGTTCTCCTTTCTTATCTATCTTGATTTTGCAAAATCCTATTTTAGAAAGCCCTTGAACTGTTCCGCCATTTGTTTGGCTTGATCCAGTTGAGCCTGCGTAAATTTTCCGGAGGCCATCAGCTCGTTTAGAAGTTGCTGCGGGTCCTGCGTCCCTAGCATCTTTTTAAATTGCTGAAATTGTTGCAGCATGTTTCCGCTTCCTCCTGGTCTATTTTGAAGTAGTGGATTCATGACGGTTGCCTCCTCTCGCATTCTGTTCTACCTTTGAAAGCCATTCCTGGAATTCTGCCTTCGTGAGGTACTTGTCTTCCGGTTGATCTTCTTTCACTTCCTGGAAGCTATAGGCCTTGATCGTACAGAAGCCACTTGCGTCTGCTTGTTTCTGATAAAAAATAGGCTTGTTACTGTCCATTAAAATCACGGACTGGTTCGGTCCTAGAGTGAAAGCTTTAGCACTTTCGATTCCGTTTACAAACTGAATCTGGTTCATTTGTTGAATTGGTGCCTGCATCTGCGGCATCCCGAACTGCCCCGGTTGCGGCATGAAATTATTGAAGTATGGTGTGTTCATTGTGTTCTACCTCTTTTCACCTATATTCTCTTATATTTTCATGTCTGGAACCGTCCCTCTTTTGTCCTTCTTTAGCTTGTAAAATCCGAAGGCCATATCAATCAAAAGGGCCCAGTAGTAGTCATTTAGATCTTTGACGGTTTCTTCGAATTCGTCTTTTGACATGCCTGCGTCCTGGTAGTGCCATTGCGAGTCTTGCGTTTTGCTTCTTAGCTGATAAACAACTTTTTTCTGTCTGTCGCTCAATCCTTGCTCCTCAATTAAAAAATGTGCAAAGTCTGGGCGTAGAGGTGTCTGGTATCTTCTATTTATTCTCCTGTTCATTGTGTTCTATTGCTGATCCTTTCTATTTAAATGTTCCGTATGGCTTTACGTTTACTCCTGATGAATTTAATTCTCCAGCGGCCATCCAGCGTCGTGTTCCGTTGCCACCGATCCAGCTGATCCATACGTATCCTTCTCGACGAACGTATCCGTCATAGTTTACATGCTGCCCTTCGATATATGTAAGGCCTGTATCTTGTCCTTTTAGGCTTGGCGCGCGTCTAATCTTGATTGTGCAAGCCGGGTAGAATGTCGCCTTTTCGTGTACAAAGTCAGAAGGAATGCTATTTAGCACGGATGCTGATCCCGTAGAAGTCTGGCCTCCTTGATTGAATGGCACGTGGCTTGAATCTGTCCAGTTTACGAATGATCCTTTATTTAAAATCACAGTTCCATCCGTTACAAATGCTAAATCTGCGGACACGTTGTTTGGAAGGTGATAAGTGCCTTGCGCGTTGCGGTCATAGCAATGTGTAAATTTTCCTTTTGCGACTTCCATATGACTGTGGTTTCCTGTAGCGTAACCAGTTGTCCCTTCGTCTCCGAAAGTGTCGCCTTGCTTGAAGTATTTTACTTTCTTGATATCCTCGATATAGTTGTCGTGAATAAACATAAATGTGGCAAAGTCGATTGTTCCGTCTCTGAATAGAACTTTCTTGTCTGATTCTAGGAATACAGCATTTCCGTTTCTTGCCGAGTCGTAGGCTACTAGGTGGCAATCGCACGGTGCGATTGTTTCGTCAATTCCTGTGTCCTTTCCTGCATTGTCTAGGGCGTTAGTTCCTAGGTGTGTTCCTACATTGTTTCCTTGGGTTACATTCATGTACTCCATCGGAAAGCCTAAAAGCTGATATCCGCCTTTTGTAAGTTTTTGTCCTTTTCTCATATTCTGGACCTCCTTCTATTTATGAAAAAGAAGAAGCTTTTTAGCTCCTTCTTATTTCCAGTGTTAGTATGTTTCTCCGGTGATTTCTTTATACTGATCAGCTGTGATGAATCCTTTTTCACAGAACTTTCTTACCTGCTTATCTGTATATAGTTTTAGATCATAAAATCTTTTGATTTTTTCAAACATAAATTAAGCCTCACTTTCTTCTAGAAGTGTATCTGTCATCATGGCCGTGTACATGACCTGTGCCTCAATCCTATCCTGTGCCGTTGCTTGTTGTTCTGGATCAACAACTTTAGGCTTATCTTCTTCTGCAACCTCAACCACTTTACCTTCTACATATTTGTAGTTATAACGACCTTGCTCATCAACTAATTCTTTGTCTAGATATTGACTTTGTGCATGTGCGTATTTGTCGCCTTTACCTTTGTCAATCTCTGTCATAGTTGACATTTCTTCTTCTGATAAAAAGATTTCTGAATTAATAGATGTAATGTTATTTTCTGAATCTTTATTAATATATACTCTTGCCATGTTTACTACTCCTATTCATCATCATAAATTTCTGCGTCTAGATTGATTCCTCCACCTACATTAATTACATAACTAATAGTCGACACGCCACGTTGCTTTAATTTAGTAAGCAATGCACTTGAAGGTGTTAATACTACCTCTTTGTAACTGTCTATGCTTGCATTAGTGATATCTGAGCGTTCTACATTGATAGCGCTTGCGTTTGCTCCTGTATAAATCCATCCTTCTAAAGTTATATTACTTGAATCGACGGATGGTTTGGAAGTTCTCATTGAGTTAACCTCCGGGATATTAATGTAAATACGTTCGTTTGAAAAATAACCACTTCTAGCTCCGGTAATTGGTTGAAAATACCACATACATTTCACGTATTCTTCACTATAAATTGGATGAATAAAAATAGTAGCGTGTTTACCTTTTTCCAATTTAACCCATTCAATTGTGCAAGCTCCATTCTGTGATGTAGTACCGAATCTGATGATACTTAATGGAGTACTTGAACCATCAAGTGTTAGCGTGTGGATTCCATTTGTTGTGATTTCTTTTTTTCCGATGAGAGCGTCTTTACCAAGAAGACTATCTCCGCCTTTTTTCATAGCTTCAAGTCTAAATGAACCTACAATAGAAGATACCTTTATCGAAATTGTAAATTCTTCATCTAATTCTTTTTCTAAGATTTGGCTTATATAATTCTCTAAATTTCCTAGAGAGTTAGTTGTTGTACTTCCACCTTTATAGCTTATCCCATTACCTAATTGTTTGACCTCTGTATTATAAATTTTCCATCTATCAAATGAATAATCTGCTTCGTTGTACGTTGTAAGTCCACGTTGATTTACTTTAAAATCCGGATTAATCAACAAATTCGGATTACTAAATTTAGTTCCTAAATAATTTGCCAATTGCGATAATAAACCTTTTTTCAATCCTGTGCCATTATGCACAGGCAATAAGCTTGTATCGGTAAAACTAGGCAATGCGTCTAATTCATTTACTTGCTTTCCTGCCATTCTCTATTCCTCCTTGACTTTTATTCTGCAAAATCAATTAGCTCTTTGTATTGTTCCTCTGTGATTCTTCCAACTGCAAAAAACACATCAATCTTATTTTTTAAATCATCTGTCAGTCCGTTTCTTTCTTTTAATTTTAATAAGGTTTTAAATAACATCTTCTATACCTCCAATTCTGTTAATGCTACTGCGTACTCTGAATTTACATAAGCTTCTGCGGATTGTACATCCATATCATAGATATAATCACGATTATCATTTAATTGTTGTTTAACATAATCCCAACCATTAGCCATACTTATTGGATAGTTGAATACTGTGTATCCGCCAAGTTGTTCTGAATTGACACTGATGTTGGTTACATGATAATAGGTTGCAAGCTCTTTTAATGCCTGTATCTGTTCAGATGTTAAATCCTCTTCGGCAGGTGTTTGTAATACGTAAATAATATAAGTATCTTTTGTCAGTCCAATCGCCGTTTCTTTGTCTGTGAATCTTTTGTCAACAAAAATAATGCTCCTAGCGCTAGGAATATACACATATCCACTTTTATCTGTCCATATGCTACCTATATAGTTATTCGACATAGGTGGTATGTCTTTAATTGCAATGCCTTCACTTGTTTCTTTAATACTGAGTGATAAATAACCATTTCCATTTGCATGAAAGCCAATTCCAAATGCTATGACATCAACATCTTTCAAATCTATTCGTTTTACTTTTCGATATAACTTACCTTTTTCCACGTCAATATAATCCGCAACATACTGTTGACCGCCCATTGTAACGTTGCCACCACTTGAGACTGGAATTGCGCTTAGGGTGATATTGTTAAGAGTAACAGATTGAACCTTTAATCCATCTTCATTTGTTATTTTAACTGTTGGATTCACAACGCTCTTAATCTCAACCGGATTTTCGACTGATGGTGTTCCATCTTGTGAAGACTTCCCATATATCATCATGTCTTGAATCTTGCCATTATCAGAATCGGTGATGTGAGTTTCGCCCTGATTTGATGCATAGAATTTAGTAATCTTTTTGTCTGCTAATTCAGAAATAGCTTTTGTGTTCTGAGAAATTGCATCTGTACTTTCTTTTAAATTGTCGGAATATTCCTTTGCTTTATCTTCTGAAGCTTTCGCATTTACTGCACTTGTGTTGGCTTCTTCTTTCAATGCATTTGTGTCAGTCTTGATTTGATTCAATTCTGATTTTGTTTGATTTACAAAATCTTTCGTATCATCCAAGGCTTTTTGAGCGTTTGATGCACTAGTCTGTGCATTTGTAGCACTGGTTTGAGCGTCTGATGCGTTCTGTGCGATTTGGCTAGCCAAGTTTCTGTATTCTTCAGTTACATCACCAGGCTCGCCTTTTTCACCTTTAGGACCTTGTGCTCCAACGAATTCTCCGTTATCCAATTTAGATTGGACCAAAGCAATCAATTCATCCATTGATTGAATCTTTCCGTCAATTTTAACATAATAATTCTTAATGTTTGGGTCATCCGGATAGTTCTCATCCTCTCCAATACCACTATAATTACTTGGTGTAATCATCATCTTAAAGTTCGGAGTTAGTGCTATAGGAGTACTTCCTGGGTCTCTAGCGATAATCTGTGCTTTAACTTCACCACTATATGTTGTCAACGGTCTTGATACTACATACAAATCACCAACTAGAGGAACTTCTTTTTCATAGTTATCTTTTTTTACATAGATGTATTTGTTAGGTAAATCCGGTAGTCCCTTGAAATGGATTACAAGTACTTCATTGCTATACTGTTGCCCAATATTGAAACATACGGATCTTGATACATTTATTTCTTTAATCTGCATAATGTTCCTCCTTTATTAAACTCGGTACTTCCAATCTGCTAGAACGTTTGAGCCTTCCTCGTCGGTTAATGTTGTGTCTGCATCCACCATGACTTCTGTATAAATGCGATTATCTAGAAGCATATTCTCTAGGCTTAGAATGCGGCCAGCTAGTGCCGTTGCGACTTCACCCTGAAGCGTTTCTTCTAAAGACTCGAACCATTTTCTGAATTTCTCGCCGTTGGCGTATTGAGTGTCCTCATTTTCTTTCTGGATTCTTTCATAGAAACTTTGGAATTGATCATATAGTTCTTGCGTTGGTACTCGCGTTAAAGTATCAACCGTTAGTCCGCAGTAGTTTTCGTCAAATCTTACGTCTTGAATCATTTCTGGCGTGATTTCTCCAGCTGATGCCTTTAAAACTACAATTGCAATGATCAGCTCGTATTGTTCTAGATTTCGAATAGGCGTAGGCATTGACTGCGTTCCTTCCTGATATACAAGACCGCACGAATTGCTGATCTTATCATATCGAATGGCCACGTAGTCATATCTAGTGTAGTTCGTAGCGACGGTAGCTGTTAGGGTAGTTTCGTCTTTAGGCGAGTAAACGATACCACCTATTCCGTCGCTGGATGTCTTTAAAAAGGCGAGCCCGTTGCTGACTGATATATTCATACCGCCGGCAATTTTCACTTCGAAGTCTTCACCGGTGATATTAAAAAGGCCAGGTGTTCTTCCGGCGTGGAACATCCGCAGATCTTCTGCCAGATACGCCGTATCATTTAAAGGGTATGCTGTCATGAGCCCCCTCCTTTCATTTTTGTTGCGCTTTCTTGAACCTCTACAAGTTCTAGTTCAAGAGTGACCTGCGTCTGTAGATTGCTTTCTTCTACAAACTTAAGGCCTGTTATTCTTGCAAACGTAAATAAATTGAATTTAAAGCTTAGACACGGTATCACGTCTCCTAGGTCAAAATCCTTTTGAAGGACGGCCTTCTTGTCGTCCGCATCAATTTCAAATTCAAATTTAGAAGAGCCTTTGCTAGCCTCTGCTAACTTATTGAGGCCCCTCTCTTTTAGCATGTTGTTATATTCTTCTTCCGTATAGGTTTGCTCGTTGCCTGAGGCATCCTTATATGTAGACTGTAAATCTCGGGCATCCACATATAGCTCCATCCTTGGCTCGTCTTTTGTTCGAAGATCTACGATCACACTTTTTCGTTCTGATCCAGATTCTTCACCATACACGTAAGCGTAGTTTTTATATCCTGATATATCCTCGATAAAAGTCTGTGAGATTAGGTTTCCAAGTCTATCTGAAAACCTCAGCTTGTTCTTTGTTGATCCTGTGTAGATTTCGAAGTAATTCAGTGTAGTCCCTTTTAAAACTTCTCTGTATCCGTAGCCTACTAGCTGGCAGTATTTCTGAGCCATGGTCCTGAGTGTGTCGTATGTCGTGTCGGATGCGTTCTCAAGTTTTCCGGGAAGGCCTGTACTCTTTCCGATTACTATATCCAATCCGCGCTTGTTCTTTTCAAAATTACCGAGCAGTGATTGTTCCACGTTTCGAACGGTCAAAGTATAAAGGTTTATACGGTCCTCCAAATTGTCCATATGCCCAAGGACCACAATTTCTTTTGCGAGTCTTTCTACGGATTCTATAAAAAGAATCTCGTTTCTTTCCTTGCAAACGATCCGGTTCCATTTCTGTAGATACTTTGTATTGAAGTCCGTATATTCCACATGAATCTCGGCTTTTCCAGTTTCGTAATATTTTGGATTCCATTGCACGCTGGTTATGTTCTGGAGCGGTCCTTGTCGTTTCGCTTCTCTGTCGTAAACATAGTAGTGCATATTTATACTCCCGCCAGTACTTCTTCAAACCGTAGAAGTGCATCCAGACTTCCAGGGTTTTCCTCTGCTGTATAATTCAGTACGTTTTCTCCGGGTTGAATCTGAAAAAACTCAGAATCATAATCTGTCATCCAGAAAATGTTTTCTATTTTTCCGTTTCGTATCAAGTGGCAATATTGCTCGTTTGCAAAAGTACTTATTTCTAGCACGTCCCCTATATTCATTTCTAGGTCTGCTACTTGCCCGAAGGATATGTGCTCCTGAGTAAACACGTTTAGAATTTTCGGATTCTTCACTTTTGCCTCCGCTTTCATAGTCAAAAGAAAACCAGTATTTATACTCCCCCTATAGTCGACTGTTACCAGTGAACTTAGAATTTTTTCTGATATTTTCCAGGGCTCTGTATTTGAAAAAGAGCGAGGAAATTTAAAGAGCGACCTCAATCTCTGGAAGGTCACCTTTGTTTCCTTTGCACGTCTTGCGTATGGGAATGGAGCCCTCAATACAATCTGGAATTTTTGCCAGGTTTCATTGAGTGTGATGATTGGCGTCGTTTTAGGTTCAACCTTCCAGTATACGTCGACCCCAGCTCTTGTGTTGATATAACGCAGTGTTGCTGATACTCCAGGAAGGATCACAGCTAGAAGTTTTTTTCTAGTGTCTGCGTTGTATTTAAAGCGCCCCTCTAGGGTGATGTCCTTGGGCTCAATAGAAGCCCCGGACACCGTTGTCCCTATTTGATTTGAAACGCTTGATTCTGATAAAGTGATCTCATTTTTAGAGATTCCGTCTAGTGTTGTTAGTCGGATGCCTGAGGCCTCGGAAAACTCAACGGATTTCCCCAGGCTGTTTGTGTATATTACTGTTACGCCCATGCTAACCTCCTAACCATTCTTTCTGTTTCTTGCGCGATTTCACTAGGTCTTAGCTCTTTTGCAGAGTTGATAGTCTGATCTACTTGATAAACGACTGTATTGCCTAAGCCGCTTCCTAGGGCTCCAGGATTGCCTTCTAGGGCCAATCTTGAAGTTAGGCTGTCCATGTTAGCTGCTTCTAGTAAATCGCTAGACATGCGTCCCATAAAGGCCTTAGCCTTTGGCATAGCTCTTTCTACACCTAGAGTGATTCCGGCCGGAATCCATTTACCAATACGATCTGCGAATAGTCTTGAAGGCGACCCGATTCCTAGCGCTGACTTTACGCCGTCAATTAAGCCCTTGGCCATGTTTCCAAGCCACCCAGTCAATCCGCCCCATGCGCTGCTGATTCCTCGTTTAATTCCACCTACGATATCCGAGCCAATAGATAGCATCTGTCCAGGTATTCCTCTTACCTTGTTTACAATTCCATTAAAAAAATTCTGTCCTGCTTGAATTGCTTGCTGTACAAATTGACTTGCAAAGCTTGCGGCATTGCTGATTGTATTTGATAGCCAGCCCCATACTTTACCAGGTAATTGTGAAATAAAGTTGATTGCGTTTGATACAAAGTCACGCCCTGCCTGAATCGCTTTCTGGATCATCTGACTTACCCATTCGGCTGTTTTGTTGATTGTGTTTAGTAGCCAAGTCCAGATCTTGTCCGGTAGCTGTTTAAACCAATCCACTACTTTTGATATAAACTGCGGAATGTCTTGCGTCGCGAATTGTACAAGTCTTAGGCCCCACTCTACGAACTTTCCTAGAATGTATCCTACGGCGTATCCGATCCAGTAAGGTATCGTTGTACCGAAAAAAGTTTGAATGTTCGTCACAAGCGTTTGCACGCCGTTTGGAATGGTAACCGTAAAGAATTGAACTACTTGTGTAGCCAGGTTCTGTGCTGCGTCAATAAAGCTTTGGCACGCCTCTGGAATCGTTACTGTAAAGAAGTTTACGATTCCATCTATGACCTGGCCT
>OICU01000246.1_pt1 | contig 16141 bp, 8 predicted proteins | sample 1581351 | NCBI WGS metagenome assembly OICU01 (sample SAMEA3882545, study PRJEB24775) | human gut metagenome | biome: human-associated habitat; feature: intestine environment; material: feces | place: Netherlands | collected 2009/2010
TGCGTTTTTCCAAAAATGCCTTCCCTCCTTCCTGCGCTTCCTCTGTCATGTAATACAGCATGGTGGCATCTCCGGCAAGTTCTTGTATGCCGGCTTGTCCGTCCAGTTCGGCATTCAGTCCGGCTTTGATCATACGAAGAGCGAGCGGGCTGTGCTCCATCATCTTTTCTGCCCATGCCACGGTTTCGTCTTCCAGGCGGTCGAAAGGAACGACTGTATTGACTAATCCCATTTCCAGTGCTTCCTGTGCGGAGTATTGACGGCAAAGGAACCATATTTCACGGGCTTTCTTCTGCCCTACGATGCGTGCCAGATAGGAAGAGCCGAATCCGGCGTCGAAGCTGCCTACCTTGGGACCTGTCTGTCCGAAAATGGCATTCTCTGAGGCAATGGTCAGATCGCATACCACATGCAGCACATGACCGCCGCCGATGGCGTAACCGTTTACCATGGCGATGACCGGTTTAGGCAGTGACCGGATTTGCTTTTGTACGTCCAGCACATTCAGACGGGGAACTCCATCTGTGCCGATATAGCCGCCATGCCCCTTTACGTGCATATCTCCCCCGCTGCAGAAGGCTTTGTCGCCTGCTCCGGTCAGAACCACTACATTGATATCCTGGCACTCGCGGCAGTAATACAGGGCGTCGCTGATTTCCGAAGTGGTGGTGGGGGTGAACGCGTTGCGGTAACGCGGACGGTTGATGGTGATTTTCGCTATTCCGTTGTAAAAGTCAAACAGAATATCCTGATATTCTTTGATGGTTTTCCATTCTCTTGTTTCCATTATTCATTTTTATTTTTAAGTCCGTGATAATATTCTCTTAACAGGGTGGTGTCTTTTTCCTTGTCGGTAAACACCTCCAGCAGCATGGGTTGCATCCGTGTCTCGGATGAGGTGAATGGCTGCATCGCTTCTTCCAGCTCTTCTTCTCCGGTCACTTTCATGTAAATAAAGCCGCGTTCTTCCGCCCAGCCTTTGGCGGTGGTGTAATGCTCGGCTGTGATAAACTCCCTGGAACGGCTTGATTTGTCCATTCCAGGCAGGGTATGGAATATTTCTCCTCCTTCGTTATTCAGTAACAGGATGCGGATGTTGGCACCGTAATTTTGATTCCACAGTGCGTTCATGTCATAGAAGAAGCTCAAGTCGCCTATGATGATGAAATTCAGCTTGCTGGAAGCGGCGGCATAACCGATGGCGGTGGACAGGGAGCCTTCTATGCCGTTCACTCCCCGGTTGCAACAGATTTCCACCTGGGGAGGAACTGTAAATAACTGTGCATAGCGCACGGTGGAGCTGTTTGCCAGATGCAGGGCACAGGGTTCGGGCAATGCCCGGATGAGTTTTCCGATAACGGAGATTTCGGAATAAGCAAGGTCCGGCATCGGAATGGTTTTGCAATAGTTTTCCCACATCAGCGGATAATGGGTAGGTTTGTTGTCCAGCAGGAAAGCTATTTTTTCCAAGAACTCAAACGGATCCATCTCGATGACGGTGGTCAGGCAACCGTATAAATCGGCTATCTTCCCGTCGGCGGCAACATGCCAGTGTTCGCGCGGGGGATGATTGCGCAGGTATTTCTTCAATTGTTTGGATACGATGTGTCCGCCGTAGGTAATCAGTATTTCGGGGGCCATGTCTTCCTGGCGTTCCGGTGTCATGGAATAAACGGCGGCGTCGAAATTCTTGATAGGAATGCCGGGGATGGTCTGGTTGCCCAGATGTTCCGTCAGCCAGGCGAAATGTTTATAAAGCGGTTTCACATATTTTTTCTCGAACAGGTAAATCAGATTCATCTGGCCTACCACAACCATGCGCTTGTTGTACTTGTTCAGCCGTTCGATCAGTTCCTTATAGTCACGGTCGTACACGCTCAGTCCCTGATAACGGGTGATGACACGTACTTCGGGAAGTGTTTTGGCGGTGAAGCGGTAAATGGGTTCGGAAATGGGTACATTGATATGTACAGGCCCTTTGCCGTGGTGGGTGGTTTCCAGTATGGCTTCGTTGATAAGGCGGTTGCAAAACCATTCGTCTTCCTCAGTATGTACTTCGGGCAGGTTGACAGACATCTTGACTAACGTTCCGAACACATGGGGCTGGGGCAGGGTTTGTCCGTCCATTTGTCCTATCCAGGCAGCGGGGCGGTCGGCGGAAATGACAATCAGAGGTACTTGTTGGTAAAAGGCTTCGGGTTCAGCAGGGCCGAACCGGAAGTGCAGCATACTGCGGCAGGGCCTCCCCCTTGTAAAGATAGGCCGATGGCAAAAAAACCGGCACTGCGTTCATCGGTTACAGAATAACAAGTGAAGTCCTCTATATTGGCCAGAGTATGTACGATGGCAGCATTACGGCTGCCGGGACAAAGCACTATTTTCCGCACACCGTGCGCTTTGAGAAGTGCCACCAACTGAAGTATGTTCTTTTTGTCTGAATACATTATTCTTCTACTTTAATTGTTTCCATTTATTTATTTATTTATAAAGTCAGGATGAAGGATGCTCCGCATCGTATTCATCTTGTCTCCCGTTTCCATCCATTCCGATTCTACTTCCGAGGAAGCCAGTATTCCTCCTCCTGCATACAGGATGGCTTCACCCGGCTTTATTTCCATGCAGCGCAGATTGACGTAGATATCGGTATGCCCCTCTGTGTCCAGCCAGCCGGTGAATCCGGAATAATAACTGCGGTCGTACCCTTCATTGTCCGGAATAAACCGGAAAGCCTCCTCTTTGGGCAGGCCGCAGACGGCGGGAGTGGGATGGAGTTCTTGCAATAAATCGCCTATATGGTCTGTATTTTTCAACAAGAAATAAAAATCGGTCTTGAGGTGTACCAATTGTCCGGCACGGGCGGTATAAGGACCTTTTTCCGTCATCTTGTTGCCGAATCTTTTGGCGATCCGGCGGATGTAATCAGCCACATAGCCCTGCTCTTCCCGGTTCTTCTTGTCCCAGTCTGTCGGCATCACTTCGTTCTGCATCGGCATGGTACCGGCCAGGGCCACGGTGTGCCATTCTTTGCCGTGTCCGCTTAATAAGATTTCCGGTGTGCTGCCCAGCCAGGTTCCGGAAGCAGGGGTGTGGCATAGGTAAATCATCATGCGCGGATAGTTGTTGCAGGCCCGGACAAAAGCGCCGAGTGGTGAAAAATCATCTCCGATATGTCTGGCGGAAGAACGTGACAGAACCAGTTTCTGGAACAGCTTCTCTTGTAAGGGAGTGATGAAACGCCCGAATGCGCGGGTATATTGTTCTTTATCCGTTTCTTCGGAAACAAAAGGGGAGAGTTCACTCTGCCGGCTTTTGCAGGTGAGCAGGGTATCCACACATTCCAGTGAAGACAGTGCTTCGCTGATTTCGCTCCAGTCGTATGCGGTGACATCCGGACGGATAAGTACCAAGGGATGTTCCTCCGATATCCGGAAAGGAGCCATGACAAATCCTTTCTTTCCATTCAGTTCCTGAATGTCCGCTAATTGTTCCACATCGCCCGAGGTTTGCAATACCAGGTAGCATTCGTCTGTCCAAGGTAACCGGTAGAGGGCGAAACCGAGGCGGCTGTGTGTCAGGCAATCCAATAATTTTTGCGTATGTATATCTGGTAGATTCATTTCTTTTTCAGTATGAAATTAACGACACGAACAGTAGAAACCAGTTGTCCTTGTGGAGTGGTGATATCTATATTCCATATATGCGAGGATCTGCCGCGGTGAATCAGTTTGCCGGTGGCGAATACTTTGCCTCCGACGGGCACGGCCGACAGATGATTTCCACTTACTTGTACTCCGCAGGCATATTCGTCTTCCCGGCATAGCGACGTAGAGCCATGCCCTGCCACAATCTCGGCCAGAGCCAGTGACGCGCCGCCGTTCAACATACCAAAGGGTTGTGAAGTACGATGGTCTACAGGCATTTCGGCATGTACCGCATCCTCGGTGGAGGGTAGAAACCGGATACCCAGATGTTCCGCCATCGAATTCGAATAATCAGGTTTGCAGGTTGTTTCTTCCATCATTTGTATGTCTGTTCTTTTCTATAGGGCTACAAAAATACATAAATTTTAGATGAAAAGGTGTTGTATGTATGTCTTTTACTAACAAAAACATTTATTTAAATTCAATTGTTTGGGAGCTTTTTCGATACTTATAATATATGATGCCGATGACGTCCGCTATAAACCATCCGATAGGAATAGACCACCAGATTCCGATGACCCCGATGGCAGGAATGCCGGCAAGCCAATAGGAAAGGGCTACACGGGTTCCCAACGATACCACTGTGAGCACTACGGACATTCCTGGCATACGGATGGCACGATAATATCCGTATAACAGGAACAAAATCCCGATTCCGCAATAAAACGCTCCCTCGATGCGTAAATAACTGATACCGATGTTCAGAATTTCCGTTTCGTGGGGGCGGACAAAAATCAGCATCAATGGTTTGGCGAATAAAAAGACCAGAATGGAAATGACCAGAGAGAAGAGAACGGTGGTAATCAAGGCACTTTTCACTCCTTTGCGGATCCGTTCCTCTTTTCTCGCTCCGAAGTTTTGGGCAATAAAGGTGGAAAAGGCATTTCCGAATTCCTGTACCGGCATATAGGCAAACGAGTCTATTTTTATTGCTGCCGCAAAGGCGGCCATGACTACAGTGCCAAAACTGTTGACCAATCCTTGTACCATGAGAATGCCCAGATTCATCACCGACTGTTGGATGCAAGTCAGTGTAGAGAAGGAAGCTATTTCCTTCAAGCAAGTACGGTCGAAATGCAGGTCGTTGCGGTGTAATCTCAGTTCGGGGTATTTCACGTAGGCATATCCCATAATTCCCAAAGCGGATACTCCCTGTGCGGCTACCGTGGCGATGGCTGCTCCCTTGATTCCCCAATCCAACTGCAAGATAAAGAACAAATCCAGCCCGATGTTCAGTACAACGGAAACCGCCAGAAACCAAAGAGGAGTGACGGCATCTCCTATGGCACGCAGCAATGCCGCATAGAAATTATAGATAAAGGTAAAGCCGATTCCCCAAAAGATAATCCACAAGTAATCATACATCATGCCATAAATATCTTTGGGAATCTGCAATATCCTGAGGATGGGATGAATCCAGACGAAAACCGCTATATTTAGAATCAATGTTACTGTGCCGATCAGCAGGACGGATACATAGATGCTACGGCGTAGGGAATCCGTCCGTCCGGCTCCATATTGCAAGGAAAAAACGGTTCCGCTTCCCATGGACAATCCCAGCAGGATGGAAATAAGGAAAACCATCAGCGTGTAGGCGGAACCGACGGCGGCCAATGCGCCGGAACCTATACATTGTCCTACAATCAGCGTGTCGGCTATATTGTAACACTGTTGTAGCAGTGAGCCTATAATCATAGGTAAGGTAAAACGTAGCAGAGTGCCGGTGATGCCTCCCTGCGTCAAGTCTATTTTAGATAACATGATGTGCGTCTGTTCGATTCAATTTCTTATTTATTTTGAAATTTATTGCGAAGGTAGGGAATAAAATATCAAACAACAATAGAGATTGTCTATTTAATACCCGGAATGTTCTTTCTCCTTAAAAAGAGTTAACTTGATAATATTTTCCATAGGAAACTATAAGAAATATCATGTATGTTTGCGTAAAGTTTCCATTGGAAAATATTAAATCAAATAAAATAGTTCGATTATGAAGTATATAGTAATAGGAGGCGTAGCAGGAGGTGCAACTGCTGCCGCACGTATCAGAAGAAACACGGAACAGGCGGAAATCATTTTGTTCGAGAAGGGAGAATACATTTCGTATGCCAATTGTGGTCTGCCTTATTATATAGGAGGTGTGATTGCGGAGCGGGAAAAATTGTTTGTACAGACTCCGGAGGCTTTCGGGAAACGTTTTAACATAGATGTGCGTACCCGGTCCGAGGTAATAGCCATCCATTCTGCCGATAAGACAGTGGATATTCGTACTTCCGACGGGAAAACTTATACGGAGAGTTATGACAAATTATTGCTTTCTCCGGGTGCGTCGCCTGTTCGTCCTCCCTTGCCGGGCATTGACAATGAAGGAATTTTTACCCTACGTAATGTGAATGATACCGATGCTATCAAGAGTTACTTGCAGCAGCATAAGGTGAAACGGGCGGTAATCATCGGGGCCGGATTCATCGGGTTGGAGATGGCGGAGAATCTGCAGGAAGCCGGTGCGGAAGTGGCGGTTGTAGAGATGGCAAATCAAGTCATGGCTCCTATTGATTTCTCTATGGCTTCTTTGGTGCACGAGCATTTGTTGCAGAAAGGAGTGCATCTCTACCTGGAAAAGGCGGTGGCTTCTTTCGAGCGCACGGTCAACGGACTGGAGGTTATTTTTAAATCGGGCGAAAGGCTGCCTGCCGATATGGTGTTGTTATCCATCGGGGTACGTCCCAATACTTCATTGGCGACAGAGGCCGGACTGGAGATAGGGGAGATGCGCGGCATTAAGGTGAACGATTACTTGCAGACTTCCGACGAGCATATTTATGCGGTGGGCGATGCTATCGAGTTCCGTCATCCACTGACTGATAGACCGTGGTTGAATTATCTGGCAGGTCCGGCCAACCGTCAGGCGCGTATTGTGGCAGATAACATGGTCTTTGGAAATAAGGTTACATACGAAGGGGCTGTCGGTACTTCCATTGCCAAAATTTTTGATATGACTGTCGCTGCTTCAGGCCTTCCGGCAAAGCGGTTGAAACAGGCAGGCATTGATTATTTGTCGGCAACCATCCATTCCGGTTCCCATGCGGGATATTATCCCGATGCTTTACAGATGTCCATTAAAATAACCTTCTCTCCTGTGAACGGGAAATTACTTGGAGCGCAGATTGTGGGGTATAACGGAGTGGACAAACGTATTGACGAATTCTCGCAAGTGATTAAGCATAACGGAACTGTATATGACTTGATGGCTTTGGAGCAGGCATACGCTCCTCCTTTCTCTTCGGCAAAAGATCCTGTAGCAGTAGCCGGATATGTAGCCGGAAATATACTGAGCGGAAAGATGAAGCTTCTTTATTGGCGCGAGTTGCAGGCTGCCGATTTGAGTAAAGTTACGTTGGTTGATGTCCGTACTCCCGATGAATTTGCACTCGGTGCTTTGAAGGGGGCTGTCAATATTCCTTTGGATGATATGCGCGAAAGGATGAAAGAGATTCCTCAGGATAAGCCGGTCTATTTGTATTGTGGAGTGGGGTTGAGAGGGTATCTGGCTTCTAATATATTGTTACAGAATGGCTTTGTGGAAGTAAGGAATTTAATAGGAGGTTTGAAACTGTATAAAGCGGCAACGGCTCCTCTGCCCAAGCCGAAGGAGTTCTCAAATTCCGGATCTTCAAGTTCTGATTCTTCAAAAGTTGATCATTCTGAACACAGTAAAGATTCTGCTGAAGCTTATACTATTGCCTCTTCCGTCATTCCTTCTATGAAAGCAATAAAAGTGGATGCTTGTGGCATATCTTGTCCCGGTCCTATCATGAAGCTGAAGAAGAGTATGGAAGAACTGGCGGACGGCGAACGTCTGGAGATTGTCGCTACGGATGCCGGTTTCCCCCGCGATGCCGAAGCATGGTGCCAGACTACCGGGAACCGTTTTGTCTCAGTAAAGTCAGGAGCAGGAAAGTATGAGGTAATTGTTGAGAAAAGTACTCCGCAATCTTCTTCCTCGGAGGTTTGCCGGGAGGATAAAGGGAAAACTTTTATTCTGTTCAGTGACGACCTGGACAAAGTTTTAGCTACTTTTGTACTCGCAAACGGTGCGGCGGCTACGGGAAAGAAGGTGACCATCTTCTTTACTTTCTGGGGGCTGAATGCTATCAAAAGATTGGACAAGCCTGCGGTGAAGAAAGATATCTGGGGGAAGATGTTCGGCATGATGCTGCCTTCCAGTTCTTTAAAGTTGAGATTGTCTAAAATGAATATGGGTGGAATGGGAGCCAGGATGATGCGATATATCATGAATAAGAAAAATATCGACTCACTGGAATCTCTGCGTACTCAAGCCATTCTGAACGGAGTGGAATTTATTGCTTGCCAGATGTCAATGGATGTAATGGGTGTGAAACGTGAGGAATTGCTGGATCATGTGACTATTGGCGGAGTGGCAACCTATATGAACCGTGCCGAACAGGCGAATGTAAACTTGTTTATTTAAATTTGCATGGAGAAAATAAAATCAATATGTGTCATGAGAGAGCTGTTCAAGGCTCTCTCTGAACTTGAAACCCGCTTGATGGAACAATATGGAGTGTCATTGAATGAGGCAATGGCACTTTGTTGCATTGGCGGAGATACGCTGACAGCCAGTGTGATATCGGAAAACACAGGTCTGTCTGCTTCGCATACCTCTAAAGTCATCCGTTCCATTGAAGAGAAAGAATTAATCGTCCGTAATTTGGGGGATAAGGATAAACGGCAGATGCATTTTACTTTATCCGATAAAGGGCGTGAATGTTTGGAAGCGCTGAAAGCAAATGAAATAGAAATACCGGAACTATTAAAGCCATTGTTTAAATAAACCCTTCTCTTTTCCATTTGTTTATTCCGGATATGAAACTGGAGAAATGGAAAAACAAGTGGAAGGAGTGGAGCAATCTGCGCAAATGGCAAATATGGAAACTGAAGCTGATTGATGCCCGTCTGTATTTCGTGAGCATATTCGTGGGGCTGCTTACGGGACTGGTTGCTGTGCCTTATCACTATCTTCTCTGGTATTTCTTTGATGTGCGGAAAACTTTTTTCACGGCGCATTATCCGTGGTATTGGCATGTATTGTTGTTTTTTATCTTATGGGGGATTCTGATCTTTGTCGCTTCTTTGGTAAAACGTATGCCATTGATAGCCGGAGGCGGTATTCCTCAGACACGTGCGGCCAATAACGGTCGTATCCGTTATGAGCATCCTTTTAAGGAACTGGTGGCCAAATTCTGCGGAGGTGTGTTGGCTCTCAGTGCGGGGCTGTCCTTGGGACGCGAGGGGCCGTCTGTTCAGATAGGGTCTTATATAGGAACACTTATTTCCCGTTGGGGACATATCCTGAAAGGGGAACGGAAACAATTGCTGGCTGCCGGAGCCGGTGCGGGCTTGTCTGCCGCTTTTGCCGCTCCGTTGTCTTCTTCTTTGCTGGTAATAGAATCCATCGAGCGTTTTGATGCGCCTAAAACCGCCATTACTACCTTGTTGGCCGGCGTGGTAGCCGGAGGAGTGGCTAGTTGGATGTTCCCCACGACTCCTTATCATCTGATTAGTGCGGTCGTTCCCGGTTTATCTTTTATCCGTCAGGTAGAGCTTTATATTATCTTTGCCGCCCTTATGGCTGTCATTGCAAAGTTTTATTCGCTCATCGTTCCTTTCTTTCAAGAAAGGATACCTGCCATGAAACTCTCCATTCCTGTCAAGATGTTGTATTTATTGATCATAGCTTATGCCATATCGTTAACAGAGACGAATCTGACAGGTGGCGGAGAGCAGTTTTTGATGATGCAGGGAATGAATGGAACTCATGATATCCGGTGGCTTACTATCATGATGCTTATTCATTTTGTTTTTACGCTGTTTTCTCTTTCTTCGGGTTTGCCGGGAGGAAGTTTCATTCCTACCTTGGTTACGGGAGGATTATTGGGACAAATCTTCGGGTTGGTATTGGTACAGCGCGGATGGATAGGGTATGAGAATGTGAGTTATATGATGCTGATCGGGATGGTGGCTTTTTTGGTGGCTGTGGTGCGTACCCCTTTGACTGCCATTGTCCTGATAACGGAGATTACCGGTCATTTCGAGGTGTTCTATCCTTCCATCGTGGTAGGTGGGTTGACTTATTATTTCACCGAATTGTTACAGATAAAACCTTACAATGTATTGCTGTATGACAGGATGTTCCGTAGCCATAATCCGGAGTCTTCCGAAGAGGCTGGTGCTCGCTATCATCTTTTTGTCGAGATAATGGATGGGTCTTATTTTGACGGAAAGGAAGTGGATACATTGGCTTTACCTAATCATTGTATCATTCGTAGTATACACCGGAATCGTAAAAACTTACTTCCTCAGGGGCAAACCCTGGTTCCCGGTGATCAAGTGGAGATAGAAATGGATGCGCAGGATATAGAAAAATTATACGAACCGTTGGTCAGTATGGCAAATATCTATTAAAAGATGAGTCTAAAAAAGCCCCCGTTAAAGGACGAGGGCAACCTAAATGTTTTCACAACGGAATAATCCTTATTGTGACTTGCTTCAAATTAGTATTGCAAAACTATGAAATAAATATGTAAAGGACAAGTGATTATTAGAATAATTTGATAACTTTGAAAAGTTTTGATAAAATAGTTGTCTTATGAAAAATATAGTGGGTCTTGATTTGGGTACCAATAGCATAGGTTGGGCAGTAGTAAATGGAAGTGTCAATGACGATGGAAGTGAACAATTGGTTAAGATACAAGCTTCTGGAAGTCGTATCATACCTATGGATGCAGCTATGATAGGAGATTTTAATAAAGGTAATTCCATATCTCAAACTGCTGAAAGAACCAGATTGCGTGGAGTTCGTCGTTTAAGCGAACGATATCTGCTTCGCAGAGAACGGTTGCATAGAATTCTTGATATTTTAGGATTTTTGCCTTTTCATTTTGCTCAAGATTTAGATAGGCATGGTAAGATAGTTAAGGGCAAGGAACCTAAATTGGCTTGGCGTAAGAATGAAGCTGGTCAGTTTGAATTTATATTCCAAGATTCATTTAAGGAAATGCTGGAGGATTTTAAGCTAAATCATCCGAATCTGATAACAGATGATAAAAAAGTACCTTATGATTGGACTATCTACTATCTCCGTAAAAAGGGATTGACTTCTAAAATTTCAAAAGAAGAATTGGCGTGGATATTATTGAATTTTAATCAAAAGCGTGGATATTATCAATTACGTGGTGAGGAAGAGGAGGAAAATAAGAATAAATTGGTTGAATTCTATGCTCTTAAAGTAGTTGCAGTAGAGGATTCCGGAGAAAAAAAGGGAAAGGATATTTGGTATAATGTGCATTTGGAAAATGGATGGGTGTATCGAAGAACAAGTAATATGCCTCTTGATTGGGTTGGAAAAACTAAAGAATTCATTGTAACTACGGATTTAGAGAAGGACGGAACGCCTAAAAAAGATAAGGAAGGGAATGTAAAACGCTCTTTTCGTGCTCCTAAGGAAGATGATTGGTCATTGCTCAAGAAGAAAACAGAAGCGGATATTGATCAAACTCATAAGACTGTAGGTACCTATATTTATGATACGCTTTTAGGAAATCCTAGTCAGAAAATTCGTGGAAGATTGGTGAGAACCATTGAGCGTAAATATTATAAGGAAGAGTTGAAACTGATTTTGGATAAACAGAAGGAATTCCATCCGGAATTGCAAGATAGAGCATTGTATGCTGCTTGTGTTGAAGAACTATATACAATAAATGAAGCACATCGGAATAATATTGGTAATCGGGATTTTACTTATTTGTTTTTAGAGGATATACTCTTTTATCAGCGTCCTCTTAAAAGCAAAAAATCATTAATAGACAATTGTCCTTATGAGGAGAATCAGGGTCTTGATAAGGAAACGGGAGAGATAAAATCTTTTCCTGTAAAATGTATTGCTAAATCACATCCGTTGTTTCAAGAATTCCGCTTGTGGCAATTTATAATAAATCTGCGTATTTATAGGAAAGACCTGGCACAAGATGTGGATGTTACAAATGAGTTATTGAAGACAGAAGAAGATTATGTTGCTTTATTTGACTGGTTGAATGGTAAAAAAGAAATTGATCAAAAGGCTTTTTTGAAATATCCGGTTTTTGGACTGAAAAAAGAGATAGAGAATTATCGTTGGAATTATGTGCAAGACAAACCTTATCCATGTAATGAAACCCGTTCATTGATGTTGGCGAGGCTGGAGAAATGTGATATTTCTATTGAATTCCTGACAAAAGAGAATGAGGAAGCTTTATGGCATATATTATATTCGGTTGAAGATAAGAATGAAATAGTAAAAGCTTTGCAGAAATTTGCGGATAAACACGACCTGAATGCTTCTTTTGTTGATGTGTTTCAGAAATTCCCACCTTTTAAGAAAGAATATGGTTCCTATTCGGCAAAAGCGATTAAAAAGTTATTGCCTTTAATGCGTATGGGAAAATATTGGAGCGAGGATTCCATAGATAAAGGAACGCGTAAACGGATGGATAAGATAATAACAGGAGAATATGATGAGAAAATAGAAAATAGAGTAAGGGAGAAAGTAATTCATCTTGCTGATGTTTCTGATTTCAGAGGTTTGCCTCTTTGGTTAGTGTGTTACATTGTTTATGGTCGTCACTCTGAAGCAAAAGAAATAACCCAGTGGAAATCTCCTGCTGATATTGATTCGTATTTAAAATCTTTTAAGCAACATTCATTGCGTAATCCAATTGTTGAGCAGATTATTATTGAAACACTACGTGTTGTTCGTGATATTTGGAAACAAGTGGGAAATATTGATGAGATACATGTGGAGTTGGGGCGTGAGATGAAGAATCCGGCTGACAAGCGGAAGAAAATGACACAGCAAATGTCTGAAAATGAGAATACCAACTTGCGTATCAAATATTTGCTCACGGAATTTTTGAATCCTGAATATGAGGTTGAAAATGTTCGTCCTTATTCGCCAAGTCAGCAGGATATTTTGCGTATTTATGAAGAGGGTGTTTTAAATAGTGTTTCCGATTTACCGGAGGAAATATCGGATATATTGAAAAAGTTTACAGAAACAGACTTGAAGAAGCGTCCTTCAAGGTCAGAAATTTTGCGTTACAAGCTTTGGCTGGAACAGAAGTATCGTTCTCCTTATACCGGTGAAGTGATTCCATTAGGTAAGTTGTTTACGCCTGCATACGAAATAGAGCATGTTATTCCCCAATCATGTTATTTTGATGATTCTTTTAGTAACAAGGTGATTTGTGAAGCGGAAGTCAATAAGCTTAAAAGCAATTTATTGGGACATGAGTTTATAGTGAAACATCATGGGGAGATAGTAGAACTTCCTTTTGGAAAAAAAGTAAGGATCTTCACTGTGGATGAATATGAGCAATTTGTGAAAGATAACTATTCGCGTACTCGTGGTAAAATGAAAAAACTTTTGATGGATGATATTCCGGAGGAGTTTGTTACTCGTCAGCTGAATGATAGTAGGTACATCAGCAAAGTTGTAAAGTCCCTTCTTTCCAACATCGTTAGAGAAAAAGGAGAGGAAGAAGCAATTTCAAAGAATGTAATTCCTTGTACCGGAGGAGTTACGGATCGTTTGAAGAAAGATTGGGGAATAAATGAGGTTTGGAATAAGATTATACTTCCTCGTTTTCAACGACTCAATGAGTTGACCGGCACAAATAAATTTACAACTAAAAATGTTGGGATTCAAGAAATTCCGACAATGCCTTTGGAATTGCAAAAAGGTTTTAATAAGAAAAGAATAGATCATCGTCATCATGCAATGGATGCCATAATAATAGCGTGTGCAAATAGGAATATTATTAATTATTTAAATAATGAGTCGGCAACAGCTAAGGCTGAATTATCCCGATATGATTTGCAGAAACTGCTGTGTGATAAAGCTAAGACTGATAATAACGGTAACTATAAATGGGTGATCAGAAAACCGTGGGCATCGTTTACACAGGATACATATTTGGCTTTGGAAAATATAATAGTCAGTTTTAAGCAAAATTTGCGTGTTATAAATAAAGCTACCAATCGCTTCTTGCATTATAATGAAGAAGGCAAAAAGATCTTTGTGAAACAGGGAAAAGGGGACAATTGGGCTATACGTAAATCCATGCATAAAGATACGGTATTTGGAGAAGTTAATTTGCGTAGGATAAAGACTGTAGCTTTAAATGAAGCGATGAAAAATCCTCAAAGCATCGTTGTGAAAGACTTCAAGAGAAAATTATTGGAACTTTGGAATTTAGGATTTGACGCGAAGAGAATAAAGAAGTACTTTGAAGATAATAGAGAAACTTGGAGTGATATAAATCTGTCTAAAATAGAGGTTTACTATTTTAGTAAAGATACTAAAGATCGATTCTTTGCTACTAGAAAACCGCTGGATACTAGTTTTGATAGAAAGAAAATAGAAAATAATATTACTGATACGGGTATCCAAAAAATATTGTTACGTCATTTGGAACTGAAAGATAATAATCCGGATATTGCTTTTTCGCCGGATGGTATTGATGAAATGAATCGTAATATTATTCAGCTGAATAATGGAAAGTATCATCAGCCTATCATTAAAGTTCGTTGGTATGAACAGGCTGATAAGTTTGCGGTAGGTCAAACAGGTAATAAATCTTCTAAATTTGTAGAGGCTGCGAAAGGAACAAATTTATTTTTTGCTGTATACGAGTCGAATATTCTAGATAAAAAGACGAATACTATAATAAAGAAAAGAAATTATGCTACCATTCCACTGAATGTTGCAATTGAACGGCAAAAACAAGGTTTACCTGTTGCACCGGAAGATGAGAATGGTAATGACCCTATTTTTGTATTGTCACCTAATGATTTGGTTTATCTTCCTACTGATGATGAATTAGCTAATGGTATTATTGCCCAGCCTTTGGATAGGGGAAGGATTTATAAGATGGTAAGTTCCTCAGGTGAACAATGCTTTTTCATAAAACATATTGTTGCGAATGTACTAGTTGACAAATTTGAATTTTCTCCTTTAAATAAGATGGAGCGGGCTTTAACTGGTGAAATGATAAAAATGATATGTATACCTATAAAAGTTGATCGTTTAGGAAATGTCTTAGAATCAAGTAGTTCACATAAAAAATAATATATCCTTATTTTATGGAAGAAAACAAAGGACAAATTCTTTTATATCAAACGGTAGATGGTGAGTCAAGAATTGAAGTAACACTATGCAATGATACCGTTTGGCTGACATTAGATCAAATGGCAGAATTATTTCAACGGAACAAATCAACGATTTCACGCCATATAAAGAATGTTTTTGAGAGTGGGGAATTACAGGAAAATTCAGTTGTTGCATTTTTTGCAACAACTGCTTCTGATGGTAAAATATATCAAGTGGCTTATTATAATTTGGATATGATTATAAGCATAGGCTATCGGGTTAAATCTTACCGTGGTGTGCAGTTTCGAATATGGGCAACACAAATACTAAAAGAGTATTTAGTAAAGGGATTTGTAATGAACAATGAACTGTTGAAGCGTGCAGGTGGTGGAAATTATTTTGATGAGTTATTATCACGCATACGTGATATTCGTTCCTCAGAAAAGATATTCTATCGTAAAATTCTTGAAATTTATGCTTTGAGCATAGATTATGACCCAAGTACTGAGTCTACTCGATTGTTTTTTGCCACGGTTCAAAATAAAATGCATTTTTCAGTACATGGACATACGGCTGCTGAGGTTATTTACGGTCGTGCAGATGCAGGGAAAGATTTTATGGGATTAACTAATTGGACAGGAGCAGTGCCAAAGCGGAATGATATAGAATATGCTAAGAATTATTTGACAGATGATGAGTTGGATACATTAAATCGTATTGTAAGTTTGTATCTTGACTTTGCAGAATTGCAGGCTAAAAGTCATACTCCTATGTATATGAAAGACTGGATTCAAAAATTGGATGATTTTCTTAGACTGTCAGGAAAAGAATTGTTACAACATGCTGGTACTATTTCGGCTGAATTAGCAAAGGAAAAAGCAAATTTTGAATATGATGAATTTAAGAAACGCATTAGTAATCAGTTATCTCCTGTAGAAATAGATTTCATTGAAAATTTCGAAAAAGAGCAGAAGAAATTGCGAGGTAAGTAATATATTAACCTTTAAAATATGATACTATGATAAAGAAAACACTTTATTTTGGTAATCCGGCTTATTTGTCATTACGAAATAACCAATTAGTCATAAAACTTCCGGAAGTTGAGAAAAGTGATTCATTGCCGGATATCTTTAAAGAACAATCGGAAGTAACGAAGCCGATTGAAGATATAGGTGTCGTAGTACTAGATCATAAGCAAATTACTATTACTTCCGGTGTATTAGAATCTCTATTA
>OICU01000247.1_pt1 | contig 16125 bp, 20 predicted proteins | sample 1581351 | NCBI WGS metagenome assembly OICU01 (sample SAMEA3882545, study PRJEB24775) | human gut metagenome | biome: human-associated habitat; feature: intestine environment; material: feces | place: Netherlands | collected 2009/2010
AGGAGCACGAGGCTCAGGGACATCACTTTCGTTTTCTCTCCCCTGAGGAGGGTGTCCATTTCGCCGGAGAGTTCCAGCTCGTCCTTCATGATACCGATACCGGAGAGTTCGTCCCAGTTCACTTCATCAGCCTTGAAAGGCATGTCGTTTCCGTTTTCCTTTTTCATATTTCTTTCTTTTTTTTGATTCGACATTCATTTTTCAGTAACCTGTTGTCAGGCAATGCTCGCACCTTTTGACTTGCGGTTTCCCTGTTCCTGTCGCTGGCTGTTGGCCACCACATTGCGCTGCGAGGCATCACGCTTGCGGTCAGGATTCTCGTTGTAGAAGTCCAGACGCCCCTGGTTGAAGTTCGCCTTGACATACTGGGAGATGGTCTTGCCGTCATATCCCTTGATACCCTCCACCAAAACAGCCTTGCCACTCTGCAGGTCGGAACGCTGCTTGCGGGTAAGCTCCACATCCCACACCTTATCCGGAATCTTGAATTCCGCACGCTGCTCGAAACCGTCCGGAGTGCGTGAATAACTGAGCCGTCCGGTTTCCAGGTCCGCCTTGATGAACGAGGAGAACTCCTCGCCCTTGCGGTTCACCATGTCATTGAGGAAGATGGTCCTGCCCTCCCGTAGTTGTTGCTGCTCCTCGGCGGTGATTTTCACGCCATTGATCTCGTTCGGGATATAAATTTCCCGTGCGCCCTCCGGGGAGTCGGGATTGTAGCGGGTATAGGCGGGCCTGCCCGTCACCTCGTCCAGCTTGACATAGGAGGAGAATCTCTCCCCGTCCTTACGCTCCATTCCCTCCACGAAAATGGCCTTTCCGGCATTCAGGTCTTCAACCTGCTGTTTGGTCAGTTCCACGCCACCCAATGACTGGCGGTTGAAGAGCTTGTCGTTATCGAAGATATATTCGATACCCCTGCGCTCGGCGTTGATCTGGATGTGGGCGTCGAACTCCTTTCCGTTGTTGGAAATCATACCCTCGATGAACACCTTCTTGCCTTCGCGCAGGTCGTTCTGCTCCTGCTCGGTAAGCTTTACGCCTTTAATCTCCTTCGGGATGAAGACATTTTCCGCACGCATGGCGACCACCTCATTGGTGAGCTTGTCAATGCTGACAAAAGAGGGGATGTATTCACCGCCACGTCCTTTCAGTTCCACGACACGTCCCATATTGCCTGTTTCAAGCAGATTCTTCTTGTCCTCCTCGGAGAAGATATGCCCGAAGTACGGGCGGTCGAGTTCGGGTTTCTGCCGGATACCGTGGATGCCCAGCACGATGGGACCTCCCACGGACTGCTGGAGTGACAGCCGTGCGTCGGTACGCAATACGGCAGAACCGAAATTCATGCTGATGGGCACGACCTGGTTGGTCTTGTAGCCCCTGAGCATCTGGTCAAGGAGTCCGCGTTCCTGAAGATACTCGCGGGACAGCCCGTATTTCTTCAGTTCCTCCCAGTTGATCATGGATTCATTGTAGCGGTATTTCGGCTGCTGCGCGGTTTCCGGAGCGGCCTGTTGCTGTGTCTCAGTTTTTTTTGCCATTTCTTCTTGATTTTGATGGTTTATACTTTGGTTTTCTTTGGAGCGGGGAACAATCTCGTATTTCTTTAGAAATTCCTCCACCGCGTCTGATTTTCTGCCTGCGGCAAGATCCTCGATTGCCTGTCTGACTTCCGGGTTGTCCAGCGCATTCTCCTTGACGGAAAGGATGCCGAAACGAGTCGGGTCTTTCAACTGGCTCCAAAAGTTCTTCAGAAAATTCTCGAACATGCTGGCATATCGGTCAATTTTCAGGAAAGAGTTCCGGTGTTTTTTGTCTGCCGGAACCGTCTTGTACCTGCCGTTCTTGTCGATGTCGGATATTGCCTGTAGAAGCAGTTCCATCTTGTCGAGGATAAACACGATGTCGCTCAGCTGGGCGTTCTCGGTGACTTGCGTTTTTGGGGGTTCGTCCCTTACATTTTTCTTTGCCATAACTGTAATTTTTAGGGTTTATAACTGTTGTTGTCACCGCAAATATATAGTCATAAATTTGATAAATCACTATTTCTCAATGCGTTATACTATCTGTTTCATCGGATGTCATCACGTTTCACCGCAGAGGGAGAAAACGCAAGGCGGAAAAACGGAAGAATAAAGGATAAAAGTGTGAGAAACCGGGTCCGATAAAAGAAGAGAGAGAAATACGCGAAGGGAAAGCCAAAAACAAAAAAGGCGGAACGGGAAAATGGGAAAGGGTGGAAAAGCCGCAAACGACACGAAGCCGATAAAGAGAAACTGTATTATGCAGAGTGGAGAGCGAGCTGTCTTTAGTCCCCGCTTCCTTCTGTTACTCCATAGGACTGGATGAGAATTTACGTGCGGTTGATGTTGACAGCATAATCCATTAGGACATCAGGTGTCGGCAAAATACCGCCGCCGGATTGTATCTTGGTTTTGTCCTATGCGTCGTAGGTCGCTTCGCTTGCTAAGTCCCGGAACGTTTCTCCAACTCGGACGGCGATACCGGAACGTTTTTTCGGGTGAAAAATTACCGAAGGGAATTTTTTGCCCGAAAACCGCAGGCCTGAACGTAGAAGGTATCGTCCCTCCGAGTTATCTTCTTAAAGGGACTTGACAAGTGAAGCGTGGCTTATGATGGATTTTTATAGAGAAATATGGAAAAATGTACCTTTAGCCCAAGAAAATTGCAATCATTTCGCAGAAGTAATCAGAAAGTGATTACTCTTGCAGAACGATAATACATGAAAAAATGTTTTTGTTCACTCATCTATGGATGTTCATTTTTAATGAATGCGAGCAAATAATGAACATGGATTCGCTTATATCCGCCTTCTATTGGAGAAAATTGGTCTTTTACCCATTTTTCTCCAATAGAATAACCGTAATACTGATAATTTTCACTACTTTTGCAACATGATTATACCAAGGGATAAATATTTGCAAGAGCTAAGAAGTGTAATGCACAACGGAATGATTAAGATTATTACCGGTGTACGCCGTTGTGGAAAATCTTATCTTCTATTTGAATTATTCAAACAATCATTACTTGAAAACGGTGTGAATGAAGAGCACATTATTCAAGTTGATTTGGAAGACCGACGTAATAAACACCTCAGAGAGCCGGACAGATTATTGGATCACATCGATGGACATATCACAGATAACGATATGTATTACATACTATTGGATGAAATACAACTTGTTCCTGAGTTTGAAGATGTACTCAACAGCTATCTGAAAATTAAAAATACAGACGTATATGTAACAGGAAGCAATAGCCGAATGTTGTCCAGTGATGTAAAAACAGAATTTCGTGGTCGAGGGTATGAAATCAGAGTCCATCCACTGAGTTTTTCGGAATTTCTCAAGGCAGGACAGTACACAAATGAACTTTCTGCCCTACAGGATTATATGATTTATGGAGGAATGCCACAAGTCGTATCTTTTTCAAAGAAAACAGAAAAAGAAAATTATCTAAAATCCTTGTTTCAAGGAACTTATATACGCGATATAAAAGAGCGTTACAATATTAGGAACGATGATGATTTGAGTGAACTTATAGATATTATTGCTTCCAACATAGGCTGCTTGACCAATCCGACAAACCTTGAAAATACATTCAAGTCCGTAAAAGGTCATAGTATTTCAGATACAACCATACAGAGTTATCTTGGAATGTTACAAGATGCCTTTATGTTGGAAAAAGCCATTCGATATGACATCAAAGGAAAGCATTACATCAACACGCCTTCAAAATATTATTTTGAAGATGTCGGACTACGTAATGCCCGTCTGAATTACCGTCAAATTGATGGGGGTCATCTTATGGAAAATATCATATATAACGAACTGCGTATCAGAGGGTATTCGATTGATGTAGGGCAAGTGGAAGTGAGAATAACAAATGATGATGGAAAGAAAATGCGAAAACTACTGGAAGTTGATTTCATTTGCAATAGTGGGGATAAACGTGTGTACATACAATCAGCACTTGATATGCCCACTCAAGAAAAAATTGACCAGGAAACCAATTCCCTTCGTCATATCAAAGATGGATTCCCTAAAATAGTCATTGTGGGAGGTTTGACCCCTTCTCATGTGAATACAGATGGCATATCAATCATTAATATAATAGATTTCCTTAAAGATACAGAAGGAAATCTATTATGAATCCACCATAATATGTAGCATAATAGTGTGTAAAAATAGTAAGGACAATGTGCATAATGCACCCAAAATATAAATCCACCCCTGCTACAAATAGCTGTAACAGGGGTGGTTTTATCAGAAAGGGAGTTTTGACTTTACCTGCACCGTTTTTCACGCAATTGCAGATTAACTTGTGGTATAAAAATTTTATGTATGTATGCTCCAGCCGTGAAATGGTTCCATCATTACGGCAAAAGACTCATCCGGTCTGCCGTGGTAGAGCAATCCACCCACAATGCCGTTTCTTCCATCCGGTGTCCTTTCCGCAAATCCGAATGAATGTGGGGCGAAATCCCGGTAGAGTTCAATTTCATACCTGCCGCCAGAGTTCTTCTCCCATTGTTTGAGGCGTTCAATGCAATTCTGAAAGGTTGTGTCACCAATACTTTTGGCGTATTCCGCCACCTTGTCGTAGTGTTCCTGACATTTGATTTTCATATCCGGTAATTTTAAGTTGTTTGTAGCAATTCTTCGTATATTCCGAAATCGAGGCATCCGGCAACAGTAAAATCCTCCCCATCTTTGTCCGTCAATGATTTCAAGTCTTCCAGACTATTGCAGTAGAAGAATATCTCGTCATCCTTTTCCGTGTCGGAATCCATAGCCAAAGCGATCCTTACTTCTACTGTTTCCAGTGTGTCACACCATCTGATGACACAGTCCGCATAATGAGGTTCACATCCTTGCTCACTGTAGAACTTCAGATAAAGACCTCCTATTTCCTGTCTGACTTCATCGGGCTTTTTCCATGTACTGTCATCCACAATTTCAAAGCCTATTCCTTCAACCAACAGACACGTGCCATTGTCATTGACCATCATGGTGCGCTTGCCGATATATTTTTCTCGTATTTCCGCCCAATCTGGCAAGTCCCAACGTTCTACAGTCCAGATTCCACGGTAATTTTCCGGGATGGCATTGTATTCACTCAATATTATCTTTTTCATTTCAAATCGGTTTATGCTGTTATAAAAGTCACTTCATACGTTTTACATGGTTTCCCAAAGGCCGGGTAAGCATCAAACTCTCTGTATGCTTCCCAATCCACCGACATGGTATATCCGTTCGGAAAATTTTCACCGATGAATCGGGTTATCAGATTCTTGTCTTCATCGGTAAGGAACAATTCTTCTTCAATGCCGTACTCCAATGCAAAAATCGCCCATTCGGGAATGTTGTTCCAAACGAGCGGTGTATTATTGTTTTCCTTCATACTTTCAAGTTTATTGCGGTGATACCAGCAGTCTTTGGATGATGCCGTCAAGTTCCGTTTCCCATTTGTCCGTACCGTTAAGGAAAGACGGGTAAGTCAATTGTTGCCATTGCCGGTAGTCGAAGAGTTTCATCCGGAGCGGATAATAATCAAAAAGTTTCCGTCCTTCGGAGAATATTCTCAGGTGATTGACACCTACTTCCATCAGTTTCAGACCGTAATGGTCGATAATCTCATGAAATCTATTCATCGGTGTGAAATTGCTTCTTTTCCTCATAATTCATTTGTCATTATAATTCGTTCAACAATACATTTTATACAAATCGGTATCTGACAGCGTACACAACTCTTCATCCGTACAGTAACCGTCAATCTCTTCGCTGGCTTCCATTGCCTCATATATACCGTTACGCATATCGTTTGCCAGTTCATTCCGCAGGCTCTCCACTGACACCCTGAATATATGGTTGCCGGCATCTATTTCCCTGACGGGATAGACACATCCTTTCCAATGGATTTGCCCGATGACGATTGCTTCATTCGCATTTTCAGCCATCCAGTCCAGGTATTCTTTAATGATATCCCCATGACAAGGATCCGGTTTGCAGAAACATCCCAATGTCTTGCCCTGCAAATTCCCGATCCGCTTGCGGAACTCTTTATCCGTACTCAGGCGATGATAAAAGTATTTCCTGTATCGGCCAAGCGTACTGCCTTTTGCCATCGTTGCTTCCAGTCTGAACGGATTCCCGAAATAACCGTCCTTGCCATATCCAGCCCTGCCAATGTACACGTCACAGGTTTCCTTGCGGATATTGACCACTCTTGTTCTGCCCATAGCCATATTTCTTTTATTCAGTTAAACATTCACCGGCTCGTGAGCCGATATTTTATTTCTTGCCTGCATCACTGTCCCGTGCCGGATTGTGCAAGGCTTTCCGGAAAAATACCGCAAGCGGAGCGCGGAAGATTTTTCCGGAAACCCGTAAGGGCTTGGCCTTGCTCAATCCAGGCGGGCACGGGACTACCTTTGCAGGCTGAAATAAAAAAGCGGACTTGTTCTATTCGTTTTTTTTATCATCTTTCTTCTGCGGAATCAGGTGTTTCAGATCCGGATCATTGGCTATCCTTGCCATCTCTTCCTCAATGATCTGCAGTACGTCAGCCTTGATGCGTGAATAGTTGCGGTCTATCTGTTGCTGCATGATGTCGTTGCCGTCCTCGTCCTTGAACTCGTTGATGACGGGTATCTTCTTGTAGGCTTTTGTTTCCGCCGCCACTTTTTCACTGTCGACAATAATCCGCGCATGGAAAATCTTCTGTTCTATCTCTTCTCCGAAATTGTCCGCCACGCTGCCCACGAATGTTCCCTGCGAGAGATTGGCTATTTTGGATGCCGGTATCAGAGAATCCAACTGCGTGTTGATGGAGGTGGATGTATCCTGCCGGTTGATGGAGATGGATTGCCTTTGTTGCAGGATTTTACCGAACCGCTCGGAAAGGCTCTTTGCGGTTTCACCTACCACTTGGCCGCTGAATATATTGCCGACCGTATTTTGGATTACCTTCGCCTCTTTTTCACCGTAGTCACGGGTCAGCTGGGAGAAATCCTGGAAGCCGAGACAGACTGCCACTTTGTTGCTTCGGGCGGTGGCTATCAGATTGTCAATACCCCGAAAATATATCGTGGGTAGCTCATCTATGATGATGGAGGATTTCAACTGTCCTTTCTTGTTTACCAGTTTCACTATACGGGAATTATACAGACCGAGAGCCGCCGAGTAGATATTCTGCCTGTCCGGATTATTTCCCACACATAGGATTTTCGGATGTTCAGGATTATTCAAATCCAACGTGAAGTCATCGCCTGTCATGACCCAATAAAGCTGCGGTGAAATCATCCTCGAAAGCGGGATTTTAGCACTCGCTATCTGGCCCTGCAACTGATCTTGTGCTCCGCCCTGCCAGGCATCCATAAAGGGGGAAAGATAGTTTTCGAGGGACGGGTAAGAGGTGAGAATCGTGAAAATATCAGCATACGGCTTGTTAAGGAATTCTATCGTGTGAGGGAAGGTGCAATACTTGCCGTCCTTGTAAATTCGCAGATACCAGATGATTGCCGCGAGCAGGATAATCGGTGATTCCACGAAAAAATCACCCTGCTTCTGTATCCAGGTCTTGTTCAAATTGAGCATTATCGTGTAGGCACTTTCATAAGCATCGGAAATATCCGCCATGAACTTGGGATTGATAGGATTACAGCGGTGGCTGCGCCTCGGATCGTCAAAATTAATGACATAGAACTCCGGTCTTACCTTGTAATGCTCCTTGTGCTTAAGCAAATGGTTGTATGCAATCTCGGACAAATCCGGAAATTTGTAATCATAAATATACATGGCAAAGGATTTCTCAATCTGCTGTTTTATGTAATTGTTTACCACTGCATAGCTTTTCCCCGAACCGGGCGTTCCCAGTACGATGGACGCACGAAAAACGTTTACAACGTTGATCCATCCGTCCCATTCCTTGCCCTGATAGACAAACTTCGTGGGCAAGTTGACGGAATACTCGTTCTCCATAAGCCTTGTTTCCTGCATGAAACTCTCGTTGGCAGTATTGAAGACATCTTCCATAAGGTTGTGTTTCAGCATACGACTGATCCACATACCCGACATCAAGAGAAGGATATATCCTGCGGTAAGTGTTACCGTATATATGACAGCGTTGGCCGTCGGGCTGAATGGCAGGTCAAGCATCCACCAGTTCATGAAAAACAGCACCAATCCCGAAAGGAAAGCGGCGTATATCCTGCCCCATGTCATCTCCTGATTTTTCACTCCTTGGGTACCCAGGCATGAGAGGGCAAGGAATATGACGGCAAATACTTTCGTTATAAGCAGGTTGCTGAACAGTCCGTTGGAAATTGAGCAGTATCCTGTCGACCACACCTATATTTATACCCATATCCACAAATGACCGGTAGCAGAACCAGTACACGTGAATGACAATAAACACAATGGAGATAGCTCGCATGAATTCCATGACTTTGGCCAGTCCTCTCAAATCATCTTCCTGTTGCATAATGAACTAATTTTAATATTAGAAAAATCGGTAATTAGGAAATTCCGCGTGAGCGGCGTTTCTTCTTCTTTTTACGTTGCAGTCTTCGGGCAAGAGCCTCTTCCTGTGGGTCGGGACCGTTCTGTTCCATGGCGAATATACCGAAAGCCTGTTCGATGGCGCTTTCCATATCGGAGGAGAATCCGCTTTGCAGACCGATGTCCGGCATGTGGGCATCCACATTGGGGATGTTGTCAGGATTATTGAAGAGCCGTTCAAAGGCATTCGCCGAGAACTCCTTGCCAAGTCGGGAGCCGTTATAGACCTCGCGGTTCTTGTGGTCGATGAAGGTCGCTCCATAGATGCGTCCTTCATCGTTTTCACGGAACAGCGCGTCTATGCCTTTGTCGGCAAGCAGACGGACAAATTCCTCTCTGTTGCCACGGCAGCCGTGCATGGCAAGGGCAATCTCGTTCCGTATCTTCGGTTGCCATTTTTTTGCTTTATACTCGCGGGCGTTGTAACCGATACGTTTTTCCAACCCTTCGTAACCGTAGCGTTTACCGATAAGGGAAGACTTGATGGGTGTGCATACCGGTTTTCCCGTATCATCTGTCATGATATAGACGATACCGTTATAGGGTACTTCACCAAATTCGCCTTTCACTTGCTTCGCCTCGATATTGAAACAGGAAAGCAACGCGCTGTATTCTCCGAAAGACTGGTAACGGTAGGTACCGAATACGCTCTTGACGATATTGGATACCTGTTTCTTCACGTCACCGCTTTGGTAGTCCGCTTTTTTGAGATACGGTTCCAGCAGTTCCTTCCGCTTGTCTTCCACCTGTTTCAGGCCGAACTTCCGTTCCAGTTCCCGGCAGGCTTTCATCGAGCGGTTCCACTCGTAGGCATCGTCAATCTTTTCCCCTTTCTCGTTCACGCAGGTGGATACGATATGGATGTGCCGGCGGCCGATGTCCTCGTGTACATATACGATGTAGGGCTGGTCGCCATATCCCATCTTCTGCATATACTCTTTGGCGAGGTCGGCAAATTGGCTGTCTGTCAGCCGGTCATCCAATGAGGGGTTTAACGAGATGTGCAGTACGGGCTTCTCCGTGTTCTTGTTGGCAAGCAGGTAATTCTCGAACGCCCATATCGTCTGCCGCATGACCTGTTCAGGATTGCCCGTGACATCGGTAATCATGCGGTTCCCGTAAATGATACGTGCCGTGGCATCATCCACTTTCTGCTGGTTATAGACGATTGCCCCGTAAAGGGAAACGCCTCTGTTGATTTTCGCCACCATATCATCCTTCCTCCCTTTTCCTTTTGATAAGGTAGGCTTCTTCAAACTCGTGGGTAAGCATAATAATCCGCTTGCTCAGCACTACCAGGTCTATGGTCGCCTTTTCTAGATTTCGGAGCAGGGCATATGCCCGTTTTTCCCCGAAATTGGTCTTGACCGCCTTGACCGTCTGGTTGTAATTGTTGCCGATACCCTGGAACTGGTGGTAGAAATTGGTCAGGCGGATGTAGTAGTCCATCGTTGCCTTGTCGATTTTAACCACCTTGATTTCGTGTCCGAAAAGCATCGCCTTGATAAATTTTGAATGTTCTTTCAATCCGGATTTCTGGAACTGGATGTTGAAACGCCCGTTCTCTTCCGAGTTCAACCGTACGACATAACGGTGCACGGCAGGGTCGGATTTTGGCTTCCGCCCCACACCTTTTGTCGATTTTTTCTTTCTGTTTTCTTCCATACGCATTGATGTTTCCTGTTTCTGATTTTCCGTCCCGGATTCACGACTTTGGAGTGAATCCCTCCCGAGCCGTCGGGCGAGCGGCAAGTTGTTTTGAGTGCCCGAATTTATTTCGGGTGCCTCAAAACACAACTTGCTATGTTCGCTTGAACATGAATTTTCCTTCGTCAAATTAAGTTTTGACCTTCAGCCTCATTCTTCGGCTTCGGGAAACCTCCGCAGCGGTATCCGTTCCGTTGCCGGTGCAAAGTTATGGCGGTTTATCCTATTGTAAAATAGCGGGTTATATGTAACGTGATGACAAATGATGACACAGGTCGTCACCTCCCTTAAAACATAGTGCAGGTATGAAAAAATACCCTTTTATTTGCAGCGTAAACGGTAAAACAAACCAATAATCAAGTGGCTGTCCGTTGTATTGTCGGTTAGCGAAAACACTTGTTGCAACAGGTGGGCAGTGATTGTTTACTTGCTTTGTTGGGGCAGATAACTATCGGTTGGTCGGTTTGCCGGTTGGTGAGCACAAAGTAACCATATCACTAACAAACCTTGTCACAAAGCAAACAACAGACAAGTAAAACAATAGTGTAATAAACCATTAAAAAAGTTCAGTTATGAAGAAGAATCCGTTATTCGTTGCGGTCAGCAACCAGAAAGGTGGGGTCGGCAAAAGTACCATGCTGGTAACGCTTGCCAGTCTCCTGAATTATTCGATGGGCAAGAATGTGGCTATCGTTGATTGTGACGCCACCCAGCGCAGCCTGTTCAATCTGAGGGAACGGGACATGGAGATGGTGGAGATAAACAAGAAGTACATGGTGTTGCTGGAGGAACAGAGGCTCAGGGGATGCAGGATTTATCCTATCAGGCAGGCAAAGCCGGAGAATGCACGCCAGGTGGCCGGAGAGTTGGCGGCAAAAGCAGATTTTGATATCGTTTTCATAGATTTGCCGGGGTCTATGGACATATCCGGCGTTTTGCAGACCATTTTCAATGTGGATTATGTATTGACCCCCATTGCCGCTGACAATTTCGTTATGGACAGCAGTTTTGTCTTTGCCAAAAGTGTTATGAAGTGTGCGGAAAACCGGAAGAACATTCCCTTGAAAGACGTGTTCCTGTTCTGGACCAAGGTAAAGAAAAGAAGCAATACCGAAGTGCTTGACAATTATATGGCACTGATGAAGAAACAGGGGTTGAAAATTCTGGATTCAATGATTCCCGATCTCTGTCGCTATGACAAGGAACTCTCATCGCGGACACGTACCTATTTCCGCTGCTCGCTCCTTCCACCGCCGGCAGGACAGCTTAAAGGCAGCGGATTGCAGGAATTGGCAAACGAACTGATTGTAAAATTTAACCTGTAATTGAGATATGGCAAAGAAAATTGTAAAAGTGAATGAAGAAAAAATCAGGGGGTATATGGTCGGTGACATTCCTGATGCCATCGAGAACGAGGATATCATAGTGGTTGAGGTTCCGGAAGAGGAAAACAATGAAAGGCAGGATACGGAAAAAGGAACTGCCCGGAAAAATCCCAAACCTTGCAATATGCCCGAATGTGACAGTAACTTTCGTCAGAAGTATCTGGTGAATACCCCCATGCCAGGACGCATCCAGGTGTACCTGAACCGCAAGCTGTACGACGAGATAAAGAATTATCTCCATGTGATAGCTCCCGAAGTAAGTATTGCGAGCTATATCAGTAACATCATCGCTGAGCATATAGAACTCAACATCGAGGAAATCACCCGAATGTATAAAGACCGTTTTTCACCCCCTAAAATTCAATAGTCATGGAAACAACATTAATTTATTTTTCAGTAAAAGCCATGTCGGCAACCTACATATTATATAAGGTATGGATGTTCATTTTCAGTCCGAAAGTTTATAATTTTTGGGATAGTCAGCTTCGTCATATGCGTATTGCACGTATCCGGTTATGGAAATCACGCAAAAAGCGGATGGCGGAAAAAGCAAGGAAAGCCCGGTATAGGGCAAGACTGGACAAGGCTGAAGCGTGGATCGCACAAGCGGAGAAGGATATCCTTAAAGTCGGGCATGAAGAGAAAACCGAAACGCAGCCGAATCCACTGGACGAGTACAATGAAGTAATCGGAAAGACAAAAATAGTCTATCTTGAAGACCCGGACGTGGCGAGAAAAACTCCCACACGTTCTGAACCTATGAAGAAAGAGCCTATAGAGGAAGATGAGGATATAGATCCGGATGATGTGATAGATGGTTTCTCTTCACAAAAGGGACTGACAGAATCGGAAAAACGGGAACTTATGTCAAATGACGGGTGTGTTCCTGACCCGGATTTTTCAAGGGCACTGACTTTTGAAGAACTGAACAATGTCGCTGATGTACTTATTTCGGGGACGGATGACAGAAAGAAAATCCGAAATGCAGCCGAAACCCTGTACCAACTTCAGGATACAGACCTGTTCAGGTTCTTTGCAACCGAATTGAGTACTCAAAGCCAATTGGAAAAACTGCTTAAGGAAAATATGCCAAATGGAAAAGAGGCGCCAAAACAATCTTTGGAACAGATTAGAATTGATTGGAATAAATACATGTAAATATGGAATCGAATGTGAAAAACAAAAAACAACAAGCAATGCCGAAGTCAGAAGCAGAATCTTTTGGCATAAAAAGAAATCCTGCAATTCGTGCCCCACATCTATCTATCTGAAGAAGAAATCATCAGAATTATGCGGAAAGAAGCCGCTATTAAAAAGAAGATAGGAAATCTTATTGATAGTATGCTTTGTGATGACTCACAAATTTCAGAAATGGATAATACAAAAAATAAGACAGAAGCATTCGATATAGATGAATTCGTTTAATTGTTTCTTTTTGCTGTCATAGTTTCAGAAGGCATGTCGATGTGATATCGGTGTGCCTTTTCCTGTTTTTGGAAATTTATATATATCCCAACTGTCTCTTTTTATTTCCATCGTCATATTAAATTTCTGCCAATATTGGCACTTATATATTATGGACTATAAGGTAATGCTGACAAACAAGTATTTAAGAGAAATCAATGCAAAATTCTATCTTTGCAAAAAAATGAACGATGGCAGTGACAAAAGCGATATTAGAAAAATGGCTGGTGGCGCAGAAGCGTCACCGCCTTTCAGACAGGCAGGTGCAGATGGCCCGTGAATTGGGTCTGAATCCCGACAAGCTCGGCAAGATAGACAACCACAGGCAAGAGGTCTGGAAAGCTCCGCTTCCACAGTTTATCGAAAGTATCTATTTCAAGCGGTTCAAACGTGAGGAACCGGAAACGGTCAAGCCTCTGAAACAGATCATGGCGGAAATGGAGGCTAAGAAAAAGCTGCAAAAAGAGAAAAAGAAGGAGCGTAAGATGCAGCAGGAAACGGGTTCTGATATAATTTAAAATTCTGTTTATATCAAAAGCCATTTTTATTATCTTCCATTGAATAAAAATGGCTTTTGGTATGGGGAATGAAGCGGGAGCATTAATGCACAAGTGCCGGTATAAAGTTTTTCTTATTACCCATGTATGGCATCCATTACAAAACCGTTCATCTTTTCCGGACTGAAGTTCTCATAAAGAAGCAGGTCGCAAATCGCACTTCCGTTCATGTCATCTTTCTGAAAGTCCGCCACAAATGCGCAGACCGGTTCATCCTTACAACCGGGAGTCTGATAATACAACCGGATATTTTTTCCTATATATAATCCGATATCAAGCTTTAACTGCCGCATTGACAACGCCAGCCGTCCGGACGGTTCACTGTCAGGCAACTCTACTACAACAGGAAGAACCGGCAGACAAGTGCCGTCCTTCTCTTTTTTACAGAGCAGTATATCGGGATGTCCGGAGTCATCCCCACCTGAATGTCCCGGAACACCATTGTCCCGTTGGTCTTTTTCCATCCGAGATATCTCAGGCAATACCCTACATCCCGCAGATAATCTCCTTTTATCGCTCCCGGTCTAAGACAAGGTGACAAATCCTCCACAATTTCAGGCCAGTTTTCATTCATGGTTCATAGTTTTTTTCAATATTATTATTCAAGATACGGGCTGTACACATCATCAGGAGCCGCTTCCGGATATCGGATACTGCCTCGCGATACATAAAGCCGGGCTACCGGATTGATTCATAAAGACAAAGATACCGGTTTTGTCCGGACATTCAAGTTATAGTTTCTTAATATATCCTGTTTGTCCATTCCGGCTTGTTCCCGGTTCATGTGGATTTGCATAAGTTATGTAAATGTCACAACCCGGTTCCCACTATCTCAGCCTTTCGTGGATGTTGATGACCGACTTGCCGCATTCCAACGCCTTGCTTACCGTGTAGAATGTTCCCCCTTTCGGTACGAGGTCCCAATAGGCAACGATAACATCCGCCTTACGTACCATGTATTCATCCCTGCGCAGGTAACAGCCCTTGTGGTAATTCTCGGAAACCATGACCACCCGGTCCATCCTTTCCAACAGACGGGCATACAACAGCCGGTCTTCCGCTTCAAACCACAAGGGCTGTTTCCGAAAAGGTACTGCCGCTATGAGCTTGATACCTTCGTATCTCTCCCTGACCTGCAAGACCGCCTCCGCAGCAGTCATATCAAATCCGCTGGCCATCCCGGTGTAGTATTCCTTGTATCCCTGCCCGTACAGTTCTGTTACCATTCCAGCCACAGCTTCCCTGATTTGTGCAAGTATCCGGGGATCGTTTCCGAACCCTTGCAGAATACGTTCCTTACGGTGTCCCGTGAAAGCCACTGTCTGATTGTTTCTTGTTTCCATGTTATCTTCTGTTTTTTGTTTTACATATATCCATTCAAACCGAACGGTATTTTATTTCCTGAAGGCTTTTCCGCCCCGGTCCGGAATCCCGCAAGGCTTGCCGTGAAAAAATACCGCAAGCGCAGCGAGGATGATTATTTCACGGCAACCAGCCCGCAGGGCCGCCTTGCCGGGCTTCTCAGGACACGGGGCTACCTTTGCCGGAAGAAATGAAATGCCGCTTTCTCCTTATCCTGTTTTTACTGTTTCATATTGCCAGGAAAACCCTTTTTGAATGATTGAAAATTCCCTGCCGATGTAACGTGATGTCATACGGTGTCACATATCGTACAGTTTGTAAATCAATAAATTAAGCATTATATATTCGCAGTCGAAATCATTTTTTGTCTCACTAATTAAAAGTTTCGACACATGAAAAAAAGATTCTTTTTGGCAGCCATGACGCTGCTGGTTTCAATGGGGGCATTTGCCCAGGGCAACGGTATCGGTGGAATTACGGAAGCTACCAATATGGTCACTTCGTATTTCGATCCCGGCACCAAGTTGATTTACGCTATCGGTGCCGTTATCGGCCTTATCGGAGGCGTGAAGGTCTATTCCAAGTTCGTGCGACGTGAAGTTGCGTAAGTGATTGTGTAACATTCTGATTACACCTCCAGTTCCGTCTGGAGTAGCCTACGGACACGTGCATTGGGAGTAATCCTTTTGTACGGAGCTGTCCCGACAAGGTAGCCTTTCCGAAAGGAGGAGACTGAACCGCGAGGGGAGGTCAACGGCTGATAATACCATTCAGCACGAGGAGCTTGGCTTAGCGGTATGGTCAACGAAAGTGAACTGTCCGATAAACATCGTAAGGTATAACGAGCCAAAGGCTGTTGACAGGCTCGGACCAAAAGGTAAGCAGTCGGCTGTTCCCTTGAATTTTGGGGACACACGGACATGAAGCACTGCCGGTGGAATAGACAGGACCTAACCCGCTTATTTGTCACTTATGTAAAACACGGTAAGCCCGTATCTCTCCCATCTTAATGGGTAAGCAAACCGTAAGGTGAGCCTACATGGGGTGCGGGTATAGGAAAGCGGA
>OICU01000254.1_pt1 | contig 15788 bp, 15 predicted proteins | sample 1581351 | NCBI WGS metagenome assembly OICU01 (sample SAMEA3882545, study PRJEB24775) | human gut metagenome | biome: human-associated habitat; feature: intestine environment; material: feces | place: Netherlands | collected 2009/2010
CGCCACAACATGCACACCCTGTCCGGCAATTGGCGCGTACGGTACGAATGCCATGTCGCCAATGCCGGGGACTGGCTAGTGATCTGGTCATCGAACGATTCGGTCGCGTTCTTCGAACGTACCGGCAGCCACGACGAATTATTCCGGTAAACCGACGCTGAGCGAATCGCCAGCGTCGGTTTTGCACATTCCGTACCGCCAAACCGACGCCTACAAGCCTCTCACCATCAGTTTGCCCGACTGGGACTACTCGAGCTGTTCGGAGAGCTCCATCCATTCCATTTCGAGGGATTCAGACTCGTCCGTGACGGACTGCAACTGCTCGTTGAGCTTGCCCAGCCCCTCGTAATCGCTTGGGTCGTGCGCGGCCATCTGCGCTTCCAAATCGGCCTTCTGCTCCTCCAGCTTGGCCAGCGTCGCGTTCGAACGCTTCTTTGCGGCGAGGAAGCTGGCGCTCATTTCATTGCCGACAGCAGTGATCTGCTGCTCCTGGGTTTCGTCCGTCATACGTGTCCTTTTCTTAAGAAAATCAACGATTTTATCGTAAAAGTCTGAGCCGACAACGAAATAATGCGCAATAAGTGGTACTCTCTTGTTTGATGAATTGATAGCACAGTAATTTCAGGGGGTCAGATGGGCCGCGGACGTCAGAAAGCCAAACAGCAGAAAATAGCCCGAAAGCTCAAGTACCTGACCACCGACACCGATTACGATGAGCTTGCCAAGGAGCTCGGTGCGCAGGAGCCCGGTTCTGGTTCCTTCGACCCGTTTGCCGATATCGAAGCCAAGTATTCTCACGATGTGGACGCCGAAGATGAGACCGTTGGGGACGGCCAAACGTCTTCCGATTCCGCCGATGACCTTGACGAATACGCCAAGTGGGCCGCGGAAGCCGCGGCGAAGGCCACGAGTGGCGAGTTTCCGGCGGCAAAGGCCGCGCCGAAGCCGCACAAGCCCATCCCGATGCCGGTGCCCAGCGCGCTGAAGCCGAAGAAGCAGGACTGACTGCACAGATTTTTTCAACGAATGGCCCGTGGTTTCGACCGCGGGCCATTTTTTATTATTTCGATTTCGATTGTCGGGCGATTGTCGAGCTCGTCCCGCCAACCATCACCGGTCGCACCACGCCGCGACCTATTCCTATGCCAGCGGCAGCAGCCCACTCAGATCGTCGCGTTCGCCGACGGCGGTGATGCGTCCGGCGTCCTTTTCCTCGCCCCAGCTGGTGATGCCGGTGGCGAGCCTCATCCACACGTCGGGGTCCAGTTCGATGACGTCCGGCGGCGTGAGATTGTGCGGATCGGACGCCGGCCCGTCGAGGATCTTGATGGCGCCCCACGGTGCCACGCGCACCTCCACGCCTTCGCCCGGCGCCTTCTTTTCCAGCAGGTATAGCGAGTAGCGCACCGCCATCGCCCACAGCTGGCGCGGCAGACGCGGCGAGAAGTTGAGCCGGAAATCGAAAGCGGCGTCGTCATCGGCCGGCAGCTGCTCGCTGAAAATGTTGTGCGCCGCGTCCTGCCACTGTTCGAAGGCGGCGCGTCCTTTGCCCAAGTCTTGTTCTCGTATGACAGCCATACCGGTATTGTGCAGCCCGCAAACGACTATGATGGAACTTTGCAAACGATGTAGTCGTAACTAAATAGGGGTTTGAGGGGCGATTTTCCTGCGATTGTGGTGCCCTCGCTTAATGGGCGCCATACGTTGCGTTGCAGTTTTTGCAATGTTTTTTGCAAACGAATGCCGGCTTACGATTGCTAGGAATTTCGTCTTTTTATGATTACGTAGTATGCTGTACATGAGAACGTATGCATGATGTTACTTAGTGTTCATGCGGCCGCAAATGCAAGGACGCTGAAGTAAGGCATAATGTTCCTGGAGAATATCCGTCAAAGGGAGTCAATCAATGACTGAAATTACCGCACCGAAGTCCGCGGTCACCGCGGAACAATTCGCTGACGAAATCCGTGAGCAGCTGAAGTACACCCAGGGCGTCACCGTCGAGCAGGCCAAGCCGGCTGATGTGTACGTCGCCGCGTCCGCCGCAGTGCGTCGCCATCTCGTGGATTCCTGGATGAAGACCCAGGCCGACATGGTCAACGGCAACACCAAGGCCGTCGGCTACCTGTCCGCCGAGTTCCTGATGGGCAAGCAGCTGGAGAACGCGCTGCTCAACGCCGGACTGACCGATCAGTTCGACAAGGCCGTGGAAGCTCTCGGCTTCGATGCGCAGGAAGTCATCGACGCCGAATACGAGCCGGGCCTGGGCAACGGTGGTCTGGGCCGTCTGGCCGCCTGCTTCATCGACTCCCTCGCCTCCCTCGGCGTGCCGGCATTCGGCTACGGCATCCAGTACAAGTACGGCATCTTCAAGCAGGAATTCGACGAGAACGGCAAGCAGATCGAAACCCCGGATTACTGGCTGGCCAACGAGGAGCCGTGGGGCCACATCGATTACAACCGCGACCAGAAGGTCTCCTTCGGCGGCGAAGTCGTCGAAGAGAACGGCAAGAAGGTCTGGAAGCCGGCTTGGTCCGTGCGCGCCGTCCCGGTCGACTACATGGTTCCGGGCTACGCCTCCGGCCGTGTGAACACCCTGCGTCTGTGGACCGCCAAGAGCTACGACGAGTTCGATCTGCTCACCTTCAACAAGTCCGAGTACCTCGACGCCGTCAAGCCGCAGGTCGAGGCCGAGAACATCTCCAAGATCCTGTATCCGGAAGACTCCACCCCGCAGGGCAAGGCTCTGCGCCTCGAGCAGCAGTACTTCTTCGTGTCCGCCTCCATCCACGACGCCATCCGCGTCTTCTACCCGGGCCAGGACAAGCCGGATCTGACCACCTTCGCGGACAAGATCACCTTCCAGCTCAACGACACCCACCCGGTCATCGGCATTCCGGAGCTCATGCGCGTCCTCATGGACGAGTACGGCTACGATTGGGACACCGCTTGGAAGATCACCAACAAGACCTTCAACTACACCTGCCACACCCTGCTTCCGGAAGCCCTGGAAGTGTGGCCGTCCAAGCTCATCGGCGAACTGCTGCCGCGTCACCTCGAGATCATCGAGAAGATCAACGACCAGTTCGAGGCCGAGCTCAAGGCCAAGGGTGTTGACGAGGCCACCATCAAGGACATGGCCATCTACACCGGCGACTCCGTGCGCATGGCGTTCCTGGCCTCCTACGGCGGCTCCCACGTCAACGGCGTGGCCGAGCTGCACTCCCAGCTGCTCAAGGACGTCACCCTGAAGAACTTCTCCGACGTCTACCCGGACAAGTTCACCAACGTGACCAACGGCGTGACCCCTCGCCGCTTCATCAAGCTGGCCAACCCGCGTCTGTCCGACGTCATCACCGAGGGCCTCGGCACCGACAAGTGGCTGTCCGACCTCGAGCTGCTCAAGGGCCTCATCCCGCTGGCCGACGATGACGAGTTCGTCAAGAAGTTCGCCGCCGTCAAGCAGGCCAACAAGGTCGACTTCTCCAACTTCGCCAAGCGCAAGTACGGCTTCGACATCGACCCGAACACCATGATCAACACCATGGTCAAGCGTCTGCACGAGTACAAGCGCCAGGCCCTGAAGATCCTGTCCGTCATCGCCGACTACGCCGACATCAAGTCCGGCAAGGTCTCCGCCGACGACATCATGCCGCGCACCATCGTGTTCGGCGCCAAGGCCGCTCCGGGCTACTACCTGGCCAAGCAGACCATCCAGCTGATCAACAACGTCGCCCGCGTCATCAACAACGACCCGGACGTCAAGGGCAAGCTGAACGTCTACTTCCCGTGGAACTACAACATCGAGCTGGCCATGAACCTCATCCCGGCCACCGACCTCGACGAGCAGATCTCCCAGGCCGGCAAGGAAGCCTCCGGCACCGGCAACATGAAGTTCGCCCTCAACGGCGCTCTGACCGTCGGCACCCTCGATGGCGCCAACGTCGAGATCCGTGAGCGCGTGGGCGCCGAGAACTTCTTCCTGTTCGGCATGACCGAGCCGGAAGTCTCCGCGCTGTACGCCAAGGGCTACGACACCAAGGGTCTGTCCCGCGAGTACTACGAGAAGGACCCGCAGCTCAAGGCCGCCATCGATATGGTTGCCGACGGCACCTTCTCCGACGGCGACAAGGACACCTACAAGGACCTCGTCAACGATTGGCTGAACAAGGATTACTTCATGACGCTCGCCGACTTCCGCGCGTACATGGACATCCAGGCCCAGATCGAGGAAACCTACCGCGATCCGATGAAGTGGAGCCGCATGGCCGTGCTCAACGTGGCCAACTCCGGCTACTTCAGCTCCGACCGCTCCATCGAGGATTACCTCGAGCGCATCTGGCACACCGGTCCGCTCAAGTGATTATGGAGCGGTCATGAAACGTCGCCGGCATCGCCGACGCACGCATGATCGCTTCCGCTCCGTCCGTTTCGCAATGGGCGGATAAGTGATGACGACGAAGGCCCTTGGGATTTTCCAAGGGCCTTTTCGTATGTTTTTCGCATGTCCGATTGCGTATGCCGGTAGTGCCCGAACGTACGTGGCAATACAGCGACAGTACGACGGAAGGCCGCAAGTCAATCGCAATCGAAAAAGCAAAAGAAAAACCCTGTATCGCAAGATACAGGGCGAAGCAACAAACCCAACGCGGCATAGGTGCGCCGGAAAAGGCGAAATCAGGCGGCTTCCGGCTCAGCGGCAGGAGCGGCGGCAGTGGCGTCGGCCTCCGGCTCGGCGTCCTTGGTCAGGCCCAGGTCGACCGGCGAGGAGCTGTTCTCCCACGGTTCCTCCCACGGGTCATAGTCGGGATTCTGCTGCTTGTAGATGTACAGACCGACGACGCCAGCAAGCAAAGCTCCGAAGAGCAGTGCGAAGAACTTCCAACCGTTAGAAGACTTATTCTCCATGACGGCTCCTTTCAAGGTTTCCAAACACTGGCTGACCTGCTCGTTCAAGCCAGCTCTGTTCCCTATCTTAATTCGTGGAATGTGTCGATTGGGTGGATTTACGCGCCGGAAAATACCGCATGTGCCGGTAGTGTTGAGCTATGGCATACCAACGATTCAGTCTGTTTCCCGATTCCCCATCGTTCAAGGATCTGTTCTCCGCCCGATCGCTGCGATACCGGTGGCGCAACGGCGACCCGGTCATCACCACCGCCATCATGGCGATCTGCATCGTGGTGTGGGCCATCGAAGCGGTTCTCTTCCTCGTCTGGCCCGAAGGCGGCAACGCGTTCGTGAACGCCGGCATGCTGCTGCCCGCCACGGCCGTCCGGCACCCGTGGACCTTCATCACCTCGATGTTCCTGCACCAGCCGACCTCGCTGTGGCACATCCTGTTCAACATGCTTACTTTGTGGTGCGTGGGGCCCGTGCTGGAACGCATGATGGGGCATTGGCCGTACCTCGCGCTGTACGTGCTGTCCGGATTGGGCGGCGGCGCCGGACTGATGGTGTGGGCCGTGTGCTCGCCGTCGGGATGGATGACCGCTGCATATGGCGCGTCCGGCGCGCTGTTCGGCCTGTTCGCCGCGATTCTGGTGGTGTACAGGAGAATAGGCATCGATATTCGTTCGATGCTGATTTGGATGCTGATCAACTTCCTGATGCCGGTGATCACGCCGGGCATTGCATGGCAGGCGCATGTCGGCGGATTCATCGTCGGCGGCGTGCTTGCGTGGCTGCTGGTCACCGGCCTGCATGCGTTCCGCGGCAAAAGCCTGACGTGGCGCACCACGGTGTACGGCATCACGGTGCTCGTGGTGGTCGTGGCGATCATCGTGGGATGCAACGCCGGCAATCCGCTGATGCATATGTCACTTCTGTACCAGTAATGCGGGAACTACACACATGTAGTTTTCCACATCCGTGGATAACTTTGTGGATAAGTGAGGTCAGACCTGTGGGTAAGTCGGGGATAACGTGGTGGATTATCCACAAGGATATTCACAAAATGGCGGAACATAAGGAATTTCCTATGTGAAAATTGTGGATAACCGATATCCACACCCCACAAAAATGGGGAAAATCGCCGCCGATATTTCGTGGTGCGACGTTGACTCAGGCACAAAATATGGGCGTTATCCACATTCATCCACATTTGTCCACTTGTTATCCACAGGAAAGATAAGATGACGAAGGCAATCGACAAGGACGCAATACCGATGCGCCACGGACGCAGGATACGCGTGCGACGATATGCGTGCGACATGGCAGATACTCGCGAAGAAGGGGAGAGGAACCATGAGTGACGGACCACTGCTCAACGACGTGACGCGCGCCTTCGCCGAGGCGCATCGCAATGAAGACGTGCGTGACCTGGCGCTCAAAACCAAACGGACGGCGGACCTCGACCTGCCGGCCGCGCTCGACCAGATCGCGGGCTGGCAAATCGCCCGCAACAAACTGCCGCAATGGGCCGCCTGCGCGGATATCGTCTATCCCGCGCATATTTCCATGGAACAGTGCTCATCGCAGTTCACGGCGCAATACAAGGCCGAAATCGCCCGGCGTCTGTTGCGATCTCTGCCGCAATCGGCGGGACAGACGGCCAACGACGCGACCATGACGGACCTGACAGGCGGATTCGGCGTCGATTTCTCATATCTCGCCCGCGAATTCGGTCACGCCACGTACGTGGAACGCCAATCGCACCTGTGCGAGCTGGCCGCGCACAATATGGCGGCGCTGGGCCTCACGCAAGCACAGGTGGTGTGCGGCGACGGCGTCGAATACCTACGTGCGATGGAGCCGGCGCAGCTGATCTACATCGACCCGGCTCGCCGCGACGAGCACGGCGCCCGCACCTACGCGATCGAGGACTGCACGCCCGACGCGCTGGCGCTGCGCGATCTGCTGCTGGCTAAGGCACGATATGTGATGATCAAACTGTCGCCGATGCTTGACTGGCGCAAGGCGGTCGACGATTTCGCGGGCACTGTGGCCGAAGTGCACATCGTCTCCACCGGCAACGAATGCAAGGAACTGCTTCTGGTGCTGGACGGCAAGGCTGCCGGGGCAACGTCCGATGTCGCAGCGGCAGACACGCGTGCGCCGCACGTGTACTGCGTGAACGACGATCAGCGGCTCGACTACGATGCGGCCGCCTATACGCGCGGCCTGCGCATCGGGGACGCGCCGCTGCCGCACGAGCTGCGTTACCTGTACGAGCCGAACGCGTCGATCATGAAGGCCGGCTGCTTCGACGTGGTGGAAGCGCGATTCGGGGCGGTGCAGATCGGCCCGAGCAGTCACCTGTTCGTATCGGACGAGCCGGTCGATGGCTTTCCGGGGCGCGGTTTTGCGATTGAAACGATCGGCGGTATGGGCAAGAAGGAGCTGAAGCGATTGCTGTCCGGCTTGGACCGTGCCAACATCGCCGTGCGTAATTTCCCACTCACCGCGCCGCAATTGCGCAAGAAACTCAAGCTCGCCGACGGCGGCGACGCCTACCTGTTCGGCACCACCATGCAAGGCGGCGACCACGTGCTGATTCGGACGGCGAAAATCAGCAGATAATCGGCGGGTAAGCGGCGGCTTTCCACTCGACAGGAAACCGCTTTTCCTAAAGCTGAAGCGGGGCGATGCAGACGCGGTAAGTAAAGTGGTTGAAGCGGATAAAAGAGACGCCGGATCGCAATGGACCCGGCGTCTCTTACATAAGCCTCGATGGAATAGGCGAAACGGAGAAAACCGACTCAGCGCCACCACATGGTCATAATGAAACCGACCATGATGATTGCGAACGCGATGGCCAGGTTCCAAGCGCCGATGTGCGGAATCGGATAATCGGTGGTCAGGTAGTAGACCACGGCCCACACCAGACCGATGATCATCAGCGCGCAGAACAGCGGCACGAACCAGCGCGGGTTGGACTTGGTGCCCTTGATGCTTTCCTCCACACGGCGGGTGTTCTCCGCCTGACGGTTCATCATGCGTTGCATCTGCGGTGACAGCGAATCCTTATCAACGGTGGCGTTCAGCACCGCTTCGACACGGTCCATAGGAATATCGAGATCGTCATCGTCGGACTGGTCCTCGTCAACGGAAGTCTTGTCGACGACATCTTCGGTGGTTTCCTCGACGGCAGCGGTGTCGTCGGCGGACTGCAGATCCTTCTGGTCATCCGCGGTGGTTTCGTGCAGCTCTTCGTCAGCCATCAGCATAGTCTCCTTTAATAGGCTAAAAGTCATAATAGTGGGTAGACTCGAAAGCGGCGAACTCACGGCGTAAAACTGTTCAAAATCAGGACAATTGTTCAGTGAAACCCGGCGGATTCAGGCAGGTTTGGAAAGGCGCGTATGGCGAAGCATACCGGAAAGCACAGCGCGAAACGGTCGAAGGCGGCCGGCGTCGCGGCGTTCCTCGTGCTGCTGTTCTCCGGATTCCTGCTGTCCACCAACCTGCGCGTCAACCGTTCCGTGGTGGTGAGCAACGATACCGCCGAACTCGTGGAACAGCGCGTGAAAAAAGTGAACTCGCTACGGTCCGAAATCGATGCGCTGAGCACCAGAGTCAACGATCTGAGCAAAACACTCGACAGCCAGAACGTCGACGGATCGCAAGACAGCGAAAGCGCCGGCAACGGCACCATGCTCCCCGCCGTGGAAGGCCCGGGACTGGTGGTGACGCTCGACGATTCGCCGCTATGGGAGAACATGGTCGACGCCAACGGATCCAGCGCCAACATCAACGATTACGTGGTGCACCAGCAGGACATCGAAGCCGTGGTCAACGCGCTGTGGGCGGGAGGCGCCGAATCCATGCAGATCATGGACCAGCGCGTATTGTTCAACTCCGCCGTACGCTGCTCCGGCAACGTGCTGCTGCTGCAAGGCAAGAAGTATTCGCCGCCGTTCAAAATCTCGGCGATCGGACCAGTGGAGGGCATGAGAAAAGCGCTCGACGATTCCGAGGAAGTGTCCATCTACAAGCAGTACGTGAGCGCGTTCGGCCTGGGATGGCAGGTCGACGAGAAAACGAAACTGCATTTCGACGCGACCGACGCGTTGCAGCAGCCGTTGCAGTATGCGAAAGCGCTCGAAAACGACAAGAACGGCGAATCGCAAGAGGGGAAATAACAGTCGATGAAACATGTGACAAGCCGTGGCGGACGCACCAAAAGCGCGCTGTGGACGATACTCGGCATCCTCGCCGAACTCATGCTGACCGCCGCCGCCATCTGCGCGCTGTACATCGCATGGCAGATGTGGTGGACGGGCGTGCAGTCGGAGCATAACCAGATCGAAACCCGCCAATCCGTATCCTGGTCTGATCCAGGAAAGTCCGGCAACGTCACCGTGGCGAAGGCACAGCAGGGTGACCCGCCTGTACAGCCGCAAAGCGCCACGGAAGGCGAACTCATCGCCCAAATCTACATACCGCGATTCGGCAGCCAATGGCAGCGCAACCTGGTGGAAGGCACGGACCTGACACAGCTCAACAAGCACGGATTGGGCCATTACACGGATTCGCAGATGCCCGGACAAATCGGCAACTTCGCCTTCGCCGGCCATCGCAACGGCTACGGGCAGCCGCTCGGCGACGTTGACAAACTGCAGGAAGGCGACCCGATTATCGTCCGCACGCAGGACTACTGGTACGTGTACCACTACACCAGCTACAAAATCGTGCTGCCGACACAGACCGAAGTGGTGGCGGCCAACCCCGAAAACCCCGGCGCAGCACCGACCAAACGCATGCTGACCATGACCACCTGCGAACCGAAATACTCCACGCCGACGCACCGCTGGATCAGCTACGCCGAATTCTCCTACTGGGCGAAGGTCGCCGACGGCATCCCACAGGAACTGGCCTCCCAAAACGCCAACGGCACAGTCAAATTCGTCAACAACGAACAGTCGTCGTTCCTGTCGTCGATCGATACGCTGAAACCGTGGATCTTCGGCGCGCTCGCCGCATACGTGATCATATTTATTTCCGCCGCCGTCGCCTGGCGATGGCCGTATCTCGCCGACGTGCGCGCAGGAAGACGAAAGAAGGCCGATTTCAGCCTGTACGGCAGCCTGGTGCGACTGCAGCCGGGCGTGCTGCCGATCCGCCTGCTGCTGGTGCTGCTGCTGGTTTTCGCAGCGGCCGCATCGTGCTTCGAATGGCTGTTCCCGTGGGCCGCGTCGACTATTCCGATGCTGCAGGAGATGTCGAACTACACGGCCATCTAAAGGCTGCCGCTGCGTGAGACGCGGACGTTGCTGCGGCACGGAACGCACGTACACTGCTGTTCAAACGTTGATTGGAGCATGATGACCGATTCCGCACGCATTCTGGTCGTGGACAACTACGATTCGTTCGTTTACACGATTGTCGGCTATGTGAAGACGCTTGGTGCCACAGTGACCGTGGTACGTAACGATGCGATCGACCCGTCCGCCCCGGGCGTGATCGACGACTACGACGGTGTGCTGATTTCCCCCGGTCCTGGCGCTCCATCGGAATCCGGCGCTAGTGAGGACATGATTCGCCTGTGCGCGGCGCAGAACAAGCCGATGTTCGGCGTGTGCCTCGGCATGCAGGCATTGGCCGAAGTGTTCGGCGCCACAGTGAGCCACGCGCCGACCATCATGCACGGCAAGACCAGTTTGGTGGAGCATATCGACGATGAGATCTTCGACGGCGTGGCCAATCCGATGACCGCCACGCGCTACCATTCCCTGGCTGTCGAACCGGATTCCGTGCCGGACGAGCTGGTGGTGACCGCGTGGACGCAGGACGATCATATCGTGCAGGGCATCAAGCATCGCGACAAGCCGATGTATGCGGTGCAGTTCCATCCGGAATCCGTCATGACCCAGGACGGGTATCGGCTGTTGGCGAACTGGCTTAAGGTGTGTGGGCAGGAGTCGGCAGTGGAGAAGTCGATTGGATTGCAGCCTAAGGTGAGCGAGTAGTTTTCTTTTTTGAGCTTGCTGAATTGCGATTTTTTGCGATGAATGAGTGAGTGATGAAGAGTGGTGAGTGACGGCGATGGCTGTTGCTTGCTTTTGTTTGCTTGCGGTGCCGCTTTGCTTCCCGCAGGTCCTGTTCACGACACACTCAAGGCCGTTCGGCCAAGCTTACGGTCGTGAACAGGACCTGCGGGAAGCAAAGCTCCTTTGGCTTTATGGAGCTGCCTTCGGCTGCTTTTGTTTTTTGAGGGAAAGAGAAAGGGGAGGGAGCGGCTTTGAGCCGCTCCCTCCCCTGATTTTGTTAGTTGCCTTGTTGGTTGTTGCTGTTGTTGCCGTTACTTGTGTCGGTGCTGGGGGTGTCGCTGGATGACTTCTTGGTGGTCAGCGTGATGGTCGATCCGCTGTCGGCCTGGCTGCCGCCATTCGGAGACATCGACACGACGGTCGCATCGTCGTCCTGTGGCCCGTTGACGCTTACCTGGAATCCGGCGGCCTCCAAAATGCTCTTTGCTTCGGCAAGTGTGGAGTTGGCAACGAACGGCACGCTCACCTGCTGCTTGCCGGTGGACACCCAGATGGTCACGGCCGTTCCCGCCTCGACGGTGCTGCCGGAACCCGGATCGATGCGGGTGACTGCACCGGACTGCACCGAATCGGAATACTCGCTTTCGATGGTGATCTGCGTCAGACCAGCCTGCTTGAGCTGCGCGATGACCGAATCCTTGGCCTGGCCTACTAGACCATCCGGAATCTTGGTCATACCGGACGAAATATACAGCGTGATGATGGTGCCCTTGGTCTGCTTCGAATGCGCGGCCGGATTGGTGTTCACCACCTTGTCTTTCTCGATGGAGGCACTGTCCACGGTCATGACATTGCCGATCTTGAAGCCTGCCGCCTCAAGAATGCCCTTCGCTTCCTCCTGCGTCTTGCCGGACACGTCAGGCACGCTGACCGCCTGCGGGCCGGTGGAGAACCATACGGAGACGGTGGAGCCCTTCGCCACCTTCTTGCCGCCCTTCGGGTTCTGTTTGGTGATGGTGCCCTTCGGTTGGCTGGACGTGGAATCGTCACGGGCGTCAAGCTTCAGACCAAGGGCCTTAAGCTGTTCTTCCACACGCGCCTGGGAAATGTTCGACGTGTCGGTGAAGTCCGGCACGGACACCAGATCCGCAGTGTTCTTATGCCCGTTCAACGCGAAGAAAATACCGATGACGGCCAGCAAAACAACGATGCTGCCGATTACGGAAGCGATGATGATCTGCTTCTTCTTGCGCTCCTGCGCGGCCTTGGCACGCTGTTCCGCACGGGTCTTCGTTTCGACTCCGCCATTCGGATTCGGCACGGCCTCGAACTGGCCGGTGACCGGGTTGAACGCCTGCGTCGGCGCATCCGTCGCCGGCGCCATGGGCACGGTGGCGGCATCCATTTCGGCCTGCTTGCGGGCCTTCATGTTGGTCAGGTCGGTCAACGGGTTGAACGCGGCAGCCATCGGCACACCGCCGTTCATGAACGTCAGCAGATCGTTCTTGAACTCGGAAGCGGTGGCGTAACGGTTCTGCCGATCCTTGGCCATCGCCTTCGCGCAGATCGAATCCCACATCTTCGGCAGGCCCGGCACGATCGTGCTTGGGGGAGTGGCGACTTCCGACACATGCTGGTAGGCGATCGCCACCGCCGAATCACCGGTGAACGGCGGCCGGCCGGTGAGCATTTCGTACAGCACGCAGCCGGCGGAATACAGGTCGGAACGCATGTCGACGCTTTCGCCGCGCGCCTGCTCCGGAGACAGGTATTGCGCGGTGCCGACGACGCCCTGCGACTGCGTCATCGTGGCCGCGGAATCGTCGATCGCGCGGGCGATGCCGAAGTCCATGACCTTGACCACGCCCTGCTCGGAAATCATGATGTTGCCGGGCTTGATATCGCGGTGGATAATGCCCATGCGATGCGAGTATTAGAGCGCGTTGAGCACGCCCATCATCACCTGCTCGGCGTCGCGCTGGCTCAGCGCGCCATTCACCTTGAGGATGTCACGCAGGGTCTGACCCTTGACGTACTCCATCACCAGATACGGCAGATGCTCGATCTCGCCGGTTTCCGTGGTGACGGTTTCCTCGCCCGAATCGTAGATGTTCACGATGTTCGGGTTGTTCATCTGCGCGACGGAATGGGCTTCACGGCGGAAACGCTCAAGGAAGATGCTGTCAGTGGCGAAATCGGCGCGCATGATCTTGACGGCGACGGTACGCCCCAGACGCGTGTCGGTCGCCACATGCACTTCGGCCATGCCGCCACGGCCGACGAGTTGGCCGAGCTGATAACGGCCCCCGGCCAGAGAGGTAGGCATGTTGATGTTCATCCCTGTTCCTTCCAATCATTGCTCACGGAGATATGGGGTTTGCTGACCACACGTCGGGGAAGCCTTCCTCCCGAAGAGACGACCATCGTGTCGGCCAGCTGCGTCTGCTGGTCGAGCAGACGGCGTTCGATGCGGGACAGGGTGCGTGACACCACCAGCGCGTCCTTCGGACGGTCCAGCGGGTCCTTGGCCAACATCGACATGACGAATTCACGCAACTGCACATCGACGGTGTCGGGCAGCGGCGGAACCGGATTATTGACATGTGCTGCGGCGATGTCGACCGGTGTGGCGCCCGTGAACGGACGGTGTCCGCACAGGCCCTCATAGGCGACGACGCCAAGCGAATAGATATCGGATTGCGGCGTGGCATGCTTGCCCTGCGCCTGCTCCGGGGAAATGTACTGCGCGGTGCCCACGACCATGCCGTCCTGCGTGATCTGCTCCTGGTTGGTGGAGTAGGAGACGCCGAAGTCGGTGATCTTCACCTCGCCGGAATCGGACACCATGATGTTCGCCGGCTTCACGTCACGGTGAATCACGCCATGGGAATGCGCGACGAACAGGCCGCGTGCGGTCTGAATGAGAATCGGCAGCAGCTTGATCGGGTCCATCGGGCCGTTCTGCTCGTGGTACAGGTCTGCAAGCGACTTGCTCGGCACGTATTCCATGATGAGGAATCCGATGCCGTCATGCTCGTAATATTCGAACAGCGCAGCGATGTTCGGATGCGCAAGATTGGCGGAATTATGGGCTTCCGCGCGCAGACGAAGCAGTTTGGCCTCCTGGGTGACGCCCAAATCGCCACGTAGCGCCTTGATGGCCACCGGACGTCCAAGTTGGATGTCATAGCCTTTCCACACTTCACCCATACCACCTTGGGCCAGGCGGGAATCCAACCTGTAGCGTCGGTGGATGAGCTGTCCTTCAACCAGTTTCATTCTGCCAGCGCCTCCTGCATCATTGCTTTCATAATCGGTCCTGCCGCGAACGAGCCGTACAGGTCCACGTTATGCACCACGACCGCCACCGCGATCTTCGGATCGTCCGCCGGCGCGAATCCGATCACCCAGCCGTCGATGGACGTATTGCCGTTTCCAATCTGCGCGGTACCCGTCTTGACGGCCACCTGCACGCCGTTGATGGCCAGATTCGTGTTCTCCTTGGTGACCACGGCCTCCATCATCTGGGTGAGCTTGTTGGCCGTATCCGCACTGAACGCATGGGACATGACCGTGGGCTTGGTCTGCGAAATGACCGACAAGTCGGCGGAACGCACGCGGTCGACCAGCGTGGGCTGCATAAGCTTGCCATCATTGGCTATGGCGGCGGCCACCATAGCATTCTGCAACGGTGTCACCACGGTGTCTCCCTGGCCGATCGACGCCAATGCGAGCTTGTCGTCGTTGATGTCGGTGGGGAACTTCGACGTGACCGACACCCACGGGGTTCCGGTGTAATCGGAACCGTCCACGGTAATCGGGCTGTCAAAACCAAGTTTCTTGGCCATGGACGAGACGGCGTTGTCGCCCAACGACACGCCCAACTGGGCGAACGCGGTGTTCGACGAATATGCCAGCGCGTCCTCCATGGAGATCTTGCCGTCAGCGCCGTCGGCCTGCGGTACGGCGTTGGTCAGTTGCGTGACGGTGCCGGGAAGCGTGTAGCTTGCTCCTGCCGGAATCTGCGTATCCGGCTGGTATTGGCCGGTTTCCAAAGCCGCGGCGGCCACCACCGTTTTGAACGTGGACCCCGGAGGATACAGCTGCGAAGTGGCTCGGTTGAGCATCGGATTGGTGGCGTCCTGGGACAGCACGCCGTAGTTGCTGTTCGCCTGGCTCATGTCATGGCTGGCCAGCTGGTTCGGGTCGTAGCTGGGCGTGCTGACCATGGCGAGGATACGGCCGGTTTTCGGCTCGATGGCCACTGCGGCGCCATCCGTGCTGCCGAGGCTGTTGTATGCGGCCTGCTGAATCTTCGGATCGATGGACGTTTCGATATTGGCGCCCTTGTTCTCCTGCCCGGTGAACAGCGACTTGAACCGCTGCCAGAGCAGCTGCTCCGACTGGCCCGACAGCAGCGAGCTGCGGGACGCTTCGACACCGCTCCAGCCACGCTGGCTGATGGAGAAGAATCCGGTGACCGGCGCATACAGTTCGCCGGCGGAATAGGAACGCTGGTACGAGAACGAATCGTTGGAAGGATCGGATTTTGCGATGACCGATCCGTCCGCGGCGAGAATGGACCCGCGCGGTGCGCCGTATTCGTGGTACAGCGCGCGGACGTTACGTGCGTCGTTGGTGAGCTGGTTGGCTCGGATGGCCATGATGATGGTGGTGGACATGCCCAGAATGACGAACAAGGCCACCACGATGGTGAACAGCTGGCGGAGCGACTTATTCATGCGATGCTCCTTGCTGGTCGATCGTCGGCAGGACTCCGGTTATCGGAATCGTCGGATTGGATTGATCGGTCTGGCCGGCTTGGCTGGTGTGGCAGGCTTGGCTGGTGTGGCCGGC
>OICU01000263.1_pt1 | contig 15339 bp, 19 predicted proteins | sample 1581351 | NCBI WGS metagenome assembly OICU01 (sample SAMEA3882545, study PRJEB24775) | human gut metagenome | biome: human-associated habitat; feature: intestine environment; material: feces | place: Netherlands | collected 2009/2010
ATTTTACTAACTTACACCTTAATTAATAATATGCTCCAAAGCTCCCCATATATTTGTTAATTATTGGATTCCACCATTCCCAACTCTCTAGAATTTTAAATATATTTTTTCTTTTTCAACGCACTTTATTTATAATATATATTATATTACCACGATATTTTAAGATTGTCAAGATTTCAGTTTATGTTTACTGTTATTATTTTGTATTTTTTATGGTTAACTATACACAGGGCTGTGGATAATGTGGATAACCCTGTGAATAACTTTGTAGCAAGGGTTTCATTTTCGAGTTTTGCACAGATATTATTGTTAATCTATTTATTGTAAACTTTTTATTTTTTATTTAATAAATTATGTCTATTTTACGAACTTATTTTCTTAAAAATAGCACAATTATAGACAGTTCTAATTGTTCCTTTATTATGGCTCACTTAAAACTGTCTATTTTTTTATTTTTTGAAATTCTTTGCTACACTCTCTATTTCTTGTAGCTCAAATCTGTATTTTTGTTTTACATTTGGATATTTTTCGTGATCTACTTCACTTAAAAACATTTCTAATGGTCTTATCCATAAGCTTCCATCTCCATATAATCTTCTGTATACAACAAATGGTTGTTTTGTTTCAGAATCGTTTGCAACATCTTGCACTAGATAATAATCTCCCTTAAAATGTTTGTACACTCCATTAATTTTTATTTCTCTCATTGGTTTTGCCTCCTATAAGTTTATTGCTATTATTAATAATATTTGAAGCACTATTATAACTGGAACTCCTATAAAGAACTTTGGTTTTTGTGTTTTATGATGAAACACATACATTCCTATTATTTCTCCTATACTTCCTCCTATTAGTGCTAACGTAAGTAGTGTTGCCTCCTTGGTCCTCCATTTTCCTTTTTCTGCTTTCTTTTTATCTATAAGCATTGCTAAGAAAGCAATTAAATTAATCACCACTAAATAAATTATTAAATTTTTTATTGTAAAAACGTTGTTTATTTCCATTATTAATTTTCCTCGCACTTATTTTAAGTATATCTTTATTTAATCTAAAAAGTCAAGCAATTTTATTTAATATTCTTCAGAAACACAAAAAATGAATATAAAAAAAATATTGACATATAATAAAAAGTATAGTATACTATATTTAGCTTAAGCAATAGAGTTATTTATAAGATGACAATTGCTCGAGATATGTTGACCACATATCTCATTTTTTTTTTGCAAAAAATAAAGCGGTTGACCAGACCGCTTTGACTAGCTTTGCACTAATCCTGAGTTTTTTGACTATCTTCTAAATCATTATTACTTAGTAATAATAAAACTATAAGACGCCAAATCAATTCATAAGATGACAAATTGTTCACCCCCTTCAAAAAGATTTCCTTTATGAAAAGGATGTTTTTATTATACTTTATTTTCACTTAAGTTTCAACGATTTCTTTTAATTGTGTACAATATTTTTCTTTCATTTTTTTACAAATTATACCATTTTACGCAAATAGACTCATTTGATTGCTTTGGCTCATTCCTTTTAGACAACCTGCATTTGTTAATATTTCTATTACTGATTTTCCAACTTTTGCTCTTATTTTTAGGTCATCTATGGACATAAATTCGCCATCTTCTCTCGCAGATTGTATTCCTTGTGCTGCAACCGTTCCAAGTCCCGGAATACTGTTTAGGGGTGGTCTTATTCCATCTTCTTCTACTTTAAATTTAACACTGTCAGATTCATATAAATCTATTGGTAAGAAGTTTAGTCCTCTTTCATACATCTCTAATACTATTTCTAATACACCATATGTATCTTGGTCTTTTTTGGTTGCTGCTTTTCCTGCAAGTTCTATTTCTTTCATTTTATTTTTTACTCTCTCTACTCCTTGGCACATTATATCGCTGTCGAAAGCATCTGCTCTTATTGTAAAATATGCTGCATAATATGCTTTTGGAATATGAACTTTGAACCACGCTATTCTGAACGCGTTTGTAACATATGCCGCTGCGTGTGCTTTTGGGAACATGTATTTTATCTTTTTACAAGAGCCTATATACCATTCCGGAATATTGTATTCTCTCATTGTTGCTTCGTGTTCTTTCCATTTTTCTGGATCTTTTGATGGTTTTCCTTTACGTACAAACTCCATTATTTTGAAGGCCTTTTGTGGTGGTAATCCTTCTTTTATTAGATATATCATTATATCATCTCTGGTACATATTGCTTCGTCCAGTTTTATTGTTCCTTCATTTATTAATGTTTGTGCATTGTTTAACCACACATCAGTACCGTGTGATAGTCCTGATATACGAATTAATTCTTCAAATGTTTTTGGTCTTGTGTCTACTAACATTCCTCTAACGAATTTTGTTCCAAACTCTGGTACTCCATAGCTTCCCACTTCACTGTGTATTTGTTCTGGTGTAACGCCTAAAGCTTCAGTTGAACTAAATATTGACATTGTTTCTTTGTCATCTAGCGGAACTTTTGTTGGATCTTGTCCTGTTATATCAAATAACATTCTTATCATTGTAGGATCATCGTGTCCTAGAATATCTAACTTCAATAGGTTTTGATCTATCGAGTGGTAATCAAAGTGTGTTGTTATTATGTCTGATGTTGGGTCATCTGCCGGATGTTGTACTGGTGTAAACTCGTATATTTCTCTACCTTTTGGTACAACTATAATTCCTCCAGGGTGCTGTCCTGTTGTTCTTTTTATTCCTGTACAGCCTTGCGCAACTCTTATTACTTCAGAGTTGTTTATTGGTATTCCTCTTTCTTCGTTGTACTTTCTAACATATCCCATCGCTGTTTTACCAGCTACTGTACCAACAGTTCCAGCTTTGAATGTTGTTCCTTTTCCAAATATTACTTCTGTATATTTGTGAGCTTTTGCCTGGTATTCTCCTGAGAAGTTTAAGTCTATATCTGGCTCTTTATCTCCATTAAATCCCAAGAATGTTTCAAATGGGATGTCTATTCCGTCTTTTGCTAATTTGTGTCCACATTTCGGACAATCTTTATCTGGTAAGTCAAATCCGTTTTTGAATCCATAATCTGTAAAGTCAGAATATTTACAATTTGGACATCTATAATGTGGTGGTAGTGAATTTACTTCTGTTATACCTGTCATATTTGCAACAAATGATGAACCAACAGATCCTCTGGAACCTACTATATATCCATCTTCATTTGATTTCCAAACTAACTTTTGAGCTATGATGTACATAACGGAAAATCCATTTTTTATAATAGAGTTTAGCTCTTTGTCTAATCTTTCTTCTACTATTTGTGGTAGAGGATCTCCATATAATTCGTGCGCTTTGTTGTATGCGATTTCTTTAATTGTTTTCTCACAGTCATTGATATATGGAGGACATTTCTCTGGGGAAATTGGACTTATTTGCTCACACATATCTGCAATTTTATTTGTGTTGGTTACAACTACTTCATAAGCTTTTTCTTCGCCCAAATAGCTAAATTCTTCTAGCATTTCTTCTGTTGTACGCAAATATAATGGTGCTTGTAAATCACAGTCTGCATAACCCTGTCCCGCCTCTAATATTCTTCTATATATTTCATCTTCTGGATCCATAAAATGCACGTCGCAAGTTGCAACTACTAGTTTATCAAGTTTTTCACCTAATTCAACTATTTTTCTATTTATGTCTTGAAGCGCCTCTACATTTGGCACTACACCATTTCTTACTAAGAACATATTATTTCCAGTTGGTTGGATTTCTAGATAATCGTAATCTCTTGCTATTGCTTCGATTTCCTCATCATCTTTACCCATTTCTATTGCTTGATATAGTTCTCCTGCCTCACAGGCACTACCTAATATTAGTCCTTCTGAATACTTTTGGTATATTGATTTTAGCACTAATGGTTTTTTATAGAAATAATCCAAGTGTGATATTGATACTAGTTTATATAGATTCTTTAATCCAACATAATCTTTTGCAAGTATTATTGCGTGGAAGCTTTTTAGCTTTTTATAGTTTACTGTATTGCCAAATACATTTTCTATATCATCAAGAGTTTCTGCACCTTTTGCTTTTAGCTTTTCTATCATAACTTTAAATACTTTAACTGTTGTGTCAACATCATCTAATGCTCTGTGTGCTACTAATACTTCTATTCCAAGGTTTTCCGCAATTACTCCAAGTTTGTATTTTTTATAATCTGGGAATAATTCTTTTGCAAGTCGTAATGTATCTAAGTATGTGTTTTCTAAAGATAGACCTAACTGCTTTGCATTATATTTTAAGAATCCAACATCAAAATCTGCATTGTGTGCTACTATTACACTATCTCCAATAAAATCTAATACTTTTGGTAGTACTTTGTCTATAGTTTCTGCATCTTTTACCATATCATCAGTTATGTGTGTTACCTCTACAACACGTTGTGGAATAGGCTTCTCTGGATTTACAAAGCATTCAAATTCATCAATGACTTCTCCATTTTTAACCTTCATTATTCCTATTTCTGTAATCTTTTCTGTTCTAAAAGAAAATCCTGTTGTTTCTAGGTCTAGTACACAGTATGTAGTATCAAGACTTTGTCCTTTTGAGTTTGATACACAAGGCACTTTGTCTGGTACTAAATATGCTTCCATTCCATATAGAACCTTCATATCAGGATTATTAACACCTAACATTTTGTGTGCATCTGGGAATGCTTGTACACTTCCATGGTCTGTGATTGCAATAGATTTCATTCCCCATTTCATTGCTCTCTTTAACAGATTCTTAGTTGGTGTTATTCCATCCATTGTGCTCATTTGAGTATGCATATGCAATTCTACTCTCTTTACTGGTGCATTATCTGTTCTTGCATTTTTCTTTTCTTCTGGCATTTCTATTGCCGTGTTGACTAACACTCCTAGTTGTTTTGCATATGGATCAAATTGAGCTGTTCCTGCAATTCTAATTTTTGCACAATTCTTTAATCTCTTTTTTATTCCGTCAGCTCTTTCTGCTGTTGCAAATATCTTACAATCAATTGTATTTGTTCCATCATATACACTAAATATAATTAATTGTTTCCCTGTTTTTAATTCTCTTACTTTTATTCCTAGATTGATGTCATCATCTTTTGCATCTAATTCAACTTGTAATATTTTTCCTTCTATTACTACATTTCCACTGTCCACAGATATGTCTTGAATTTTCGAGATTGGATCTTTCAGATTCAAGTTTCTTCCATATATTAAAGGAGTTTCTCCATTTTCTTCTTCTGGTGGTGGAGGAGGTGGTGGTGTCATATTTGGTGCTTCTTTTGCCGGAGCCTTATTATTTTGATATTGTTTATTACTATAATTTTGTTTAACTGGCTTTGGCTGTTTTGCTTCAAAACTTACTTCTTTGTTGTCTTTTGTCAAGTTGATTATTTCATCTTGTTCTAGTTTCTCTTGTTTTTGCCTATACTCATTATTTCCAGAAAGGTTTTCCTTATATTCTATTGCATATTTTTTACCATATATGTTTTCTAACGTTCCTGCAAATATTTCATTAAATTTATTGCCTTCTAGAAATTCTTTACCACTTAATATAAGTGTTACATTGATTTTATTATTTTCAATTATTATTGTACTATTTTTCAAAAATGCTTTTGCTATTGGATGTTTATATGATAAATATTGGATTATGCTTGTCCATTCTTTTTCTATTTTTTCTGATATATTTTCTTCATCTTCTAATTCATATTTTATTTTAAGTTTTGCATCTTTTAGAAAGAATCTTTTTTCCATATATTTTTCAAATTCTAAAATATCCAAAATTCCAATAAGCTTGTTAGATTGTATATTTACCTCTAGCAAGCTTTTCTTTTTATATAAATTAACCCCTATAACTTTTGCTCCACTTAGCTCAAAGCTATTTGAATTGTAGTCTTTAAATACTTCTTTAACTGTTTTAGGATTTTTTAGTTCCTCCATATACTTTTGCCCCCATTTAAGTATTACAATTATTTTTTCTTTTGTTAGTGTATTATTTTTATAATGTCTTGATATGTTACTACTAATGCTAATACTATTAGTATTGCAAATCCTAATAACTGAATTTTGATTTCAGTTTCTTCTTTTAATGGTTTCTTTCTTATTGCTTCAATTATTAGCAATAATATTTTTCCTCCATCAAGAGGTGGAAATGGTATTAAATTTGTTACTCCTAACGAAATTGATATTACCGCTAATATATATATAAATTCTTTTATTCCCTGTGTTTGTGCTACTACTTCTGATATTCCTACTGGTCCTATAAGTTGTGCTGTTGATGTTTGACCAGTAAATAACATTCTAAGTCCGTCTATTGTTGTAAATACAAATTCTCCTGTTTCTTTAGCTGCAAAGTTTATTTTTGCTGCAAATGTATTGTTTGGGATTTCTATCATTGTTGCAAATAATATAAAATATACTATAATTGCAAAAACGATATTTACTATTGCTCCTGCTGCTACAATCGCTATTCTTTTTGGAATGCTTGCCTTGCTAAAAGAACCTTCTTCTTCAGAACGTTCTTCTCCTTCCATACGTACGAATCCACCTAATGGTATTAATCTTAATTCGTATTCTGTATTATTATTTTGTTTTTTCCATATTGTTGGTCCGAATCCTATTGCAAATTCATTTACTTTTACTTTGCATAATTTTGCTACTAAAAAATGTCCTGTTTCGTGTATTCCTATTAACAGTCCTAATAAGAACACAATTTTTATTATTGACAACAATGTGCTTATCAAATTTGCCTCCTATCTATCTTGTGAATCCGGATCATTTCTCTCCATAGATTCCATCTCTTGTTCAATTTGTCGTAGTTGACTTTCCAACTCCGATATTTTGTCAATTTCTGTTTGTGACAATACTCTAGAATGAGGATTTTTTATGTTGTACAATCTTCTTTCTATGGTTGTTCTAGCTCTTTGTCTGTCTTTTCTTCTTTCTGCTAGTAATGCTTCTTTTGCTGTTTCATATATATTTTCTTGCCAGTCAGAACTGTATACCATCTTTGGCTTTCTTGCGTCTTTTCCTCTTACATATACTTCTATTCTATCTGCCAATTTCTCTTGTTCTAATATTCCTAGAGTTTCTGGTACGCCTTCATAAGTTGCATTGTGGGCATCCACTCCCACAAGTCTTGAATTCTCGCCTATACTCATCATTGCATCATGTCTTTCAAACATCGAAAGCAAGCTTTCTATATCTGATGTTGCAATTACTTTAACTATTTTTTGGTAGTGTTCCGGCCAAGTTTTCATTGTATCTAATATTCTTCTATTCTTCATTGTTCCATCAAATACAAAGTTATATCAACGGCTTCTTGCATAACTAATGGAGTAACTGGATTTGAGCCAGTTGCACTTATTGGAACAAAATATTCTGGGACTTCTCTATTTATTTTGTTTGCCTCTGGATAATAGTTTCTATATTGATCATCATCTATTATTACAACATCTTGACCAATTTGGTTCAATTTGAAAGTTGAGTCTACAACTAAACTACTTTTTCCTCCCCCTATTTGTCCTGCTAATACAACAGCTACCTTTCTTTCTGTTGTTGCAGGGCTATTTAGTCCAAATGTGTGCAGTTTAGATTCCTCTAACATTCTTTTAAATTTTTGGCTATCTTCATTATATCGTTCCAAATCTTGTTCTTTATCTGTTTCTGAAATTTTTAATCCAAATCTTTCTAAAGCTTCTTCTAAGTTCATATTTTACATCCTTTATTTTTTATTTTCTGTAAGCATATCTATTACCTCTTGATTTCCTAGATATACTTGTTTTTTTAGTTTTAGTAATTCTGTAATTTTTTTCCTATCTTCATTCTTCATTGCTTCAGCCAATCTATTAGATATAACTTGTATTGCAACATCAAGTTTCAGATCTTCTTTCATTTTAAGTTCTCCTTTATATTAACATCAAAAATGCATATGCAAATGGTGCTATAAAAATTACGCTATCTAATCTGTCAACCATACCGCCGTGTCCTGGTATTAAATCGCTGTAATCTTTTATTCCAACGTGTCTTTTTATGCAAGATGCTGATAGATCTCCTATTTGGCCTATTATACTTAATAATATTCCTACTAAAGTAACTATTATTACATTTATATTAAATCCCGCAAACTTATTTAGCAAAATTGCATATATTACTATCAGTATAGTAGCTCCTAAAGTTCCCCCTATACATCCTTCTATTGTTTTATTTGGGCTAATATCTGTAAAATGATGTTTTCCAACTGCTTTACCTGTTAAGTAAGCAAATACATCTGTTAGCCAAGAGGCTAAGAAAACATACCAAATTAGGAACTTGCCATTATTTAATCCTCTAATTATTGATAAAAACATTAACATTAATGTTATGTAACAAATTCCAAAGCAGGTAATTACTATGTCCATTACACTTGATTTTGTTTTTTTGGTTATTAATAGAGTGAATGCTATTAGTAATGAAATCGCAATAATTCCTGTTACAAGCATTATTCTATATTGTTCTGGAACTATATGCAGGAACATTATAGCTACTGCAGATAAATATCCTATCCATCTTATAGGATGATATCCTTTTTGCTCAAATGCGTGGAATAATTCATATATACTTCTTAAAGCTACTATTCCCACAAAAACGTCTACAACATAATCGTTTCCTAATAAAAATACTGCAAGTGTAATTGGCAATATTATAATTGCTGATAAAACTCTTTTCATTTTGTTATTTCCCTTCGTTACTATTTATTTCCTCCGAATCTCCTAGTTCTTTTTTGATATATCTGTATTGATTCGATTAAGTCTGAATTACTGTATTCTGGCCAATATTTTGGCGAAAATACAAATTCTGAATATGATAATTGCCAAGGTAAGAAATTGCTTGTTCTTTCTTCTCCACTGGTTCTTATAAGCATGTCTGGGTCTGGTTGATTTGCTGTATATAAATTTTTAGCAAACATTTCTTCATTTATATCTTTTATGCTTATTTCATTATTTAATACTTGTTGAGCAATCTTTTTAGTTGCTGTTACTATTTCATCACGCCCACCATAATTAAACGCTATATTCAATACCATTCCTGTATTATTTTTTGTTTTTTCTTCTACTTCTTTTATTTCTTTATATAGCTCTTTTGGAAGTTCTTCTATTTTTCCTATTACTCTTACTTTTATGTTCTCATCATTAGATTTAAAGAAGTCTATTATGTAGAATTTAAGCAGTTTCATTATTGCTCCAACTTCTTCTTGTGATCTTTTCCAATTTTCTGTTGAGAACGCATATACTGTCATATATTTTATTCCAAGTTTGTTTGCATATTTTGATATTCTTTTTAAATTCTCTGCGCCTTCTTTGTGTCCTTGTGCAGTTGTAAGCTTATTTGCTTTTGCCCATCTTCTGTTGCCATCCATAATTATTGCAATATGTTCTGGTAAATTATCCATATCTATTACTTTGCAAATATCTTCTTCCATTAAAACACAACTCCTTTAAACTGTCATTATTTCTTTTTCTTTTTTAGCTAATAATTCATCAATTTCTGCAATTTTGGTATCTGTCATTTTTTGAATTTTTGTTTCAGCTGCTGTTAAGTCATCTTGTGTCATTTCATTATTTTTTTGTGCTGTTTTTTCATGTCCATTCCATCTCTTCTGATTGCTCTTATTGCAACCTTTGATTCTTCAGCTATTTTTCTTATATCTTTTACTAAGTCTTTTCTTCTTTCCTCTGTTAATTCTGGAAATGCAAGTCTTATAACCTTTCCATCGTTGTTAGGATTGATTCCTATCTCGGCTATGTTTATTGCTTTCTCAATTTCTTTTAACATGCTAATATCCCAAGGTTGTATAAGTATCATTCTTGGTTCTGGAACTGATATTCCTGCTATTTGGTTTATTGGAGTAGCAACTCCATAATAATCAACTGTTATTTTGTTTAATATATTTGGGTTTGCACGACCTGCTCTAACCTCTGATAAACTTTCCTCAAATACGCTAATTGTTTTTTTCATTTTTTCTTCAATACTATTAAAATCCATAATTTTTTACCCCTTTTCTTTTATTCGCCTTGTACTAAGGTTCCAATTTTTTCGCCTTTTACTGCTTTTTCTATATTTCCTGGTTCACTCATTGCGAACACTATTAACGGAATGCTATTGTCTCTACATAATGATATTGCTGTTGAATCCATTACTTTAAGATTTTTACTTAATATATCTAGATAAGTTATATTATCATATTTTATTGCTCTTGCATCCATCTTTGGATCTGCTGAATATACTCCATCAATTGTTTTTGCAACTAATATTGCATCTGCTCCTATTTCTGTTGCTCTTAAAGCAGCTGCTGTATCTGTTGTAAAATATGGGCTTCCAGTTCCACAAGAGAATATTACTATTCTTCCATTTTCTAGATGTTGCAATGCTTTTCTTCTTATGTAAGGTTCTGCTATTTGTCTCATCTCTATTGCTGTTTGAACTCTTGCTTCCATTCCATGAGCCTCTAACGCATCTTGCAATGCTAAGCTATTCATTACTGTTGCAAGCATTCCCATATAGTCAGATGTTGCTCTTTCCATTTCTTTGCCATTTTTGCCTCTCCAGAAATTTCCGCCTCCTACAACAATAGCAATTTCAACTCCCATCTTTTTTACTCTTTTGATTTCATTACAGATTCTATCTAATACAAATGAATCCACGCCAGTCTTCTGTTCTCCTGCTAAAGCTTCTCCACTTAGCTTTAACAAGATTCTTTTATACTTGGTTTCAGCCATGTTTTTACTCCTTTACCTAGTTATATTTTAATCTTCCTTATTCTATCATATATTAAAGATAAATTGTATCTTTTTTTGAAATTTTATTAATTTTTTTTATTTTTTTGTTCAAACTAATTATATATATTTAAAAGGATGAAGAAAATGAAAAATTCAATATTATTTAAAGTATTATTTTTCCTAGCTTTTTTAGGATTATTCTGTTTTGCAGTTGTTTTTGTTTATTATATTTATGATGTCAACAAAAGAGACAATTTATCCAAAGAACTTGCTACAACTTATTCTATATCATATTTATATTCAGACTCGCCTTCTTATAGCACTAGTTTGAATGGTACTTCCGCGCCTAAGAAAAGTGAATCTTTTGTTGTGGGCATTATAAAGATTGATAAAATAAAACTTGATTATCCCATCTTATCCAATTCTTCCGAGGAATTATTAAAAATTGCTCCTTGCAGATTTGCTGGTCCTTTGCCTAACGAGATTGGAAATTTATGTATTGCCGGTCATAATTATATAGACAATACTTTTTTTGCAAAAATTAGTAGTCTGGAGCAGGGAGACCAAGTAGATATATATTCAAATAATGGTTCTCACGTTTCCTATATTGTTGCCGATAAAAAAGAAGTTTCTTCTGATGATATGAGCTGTACTTCTCAAAATACTAATGGTCAAAGAGTTGTAACTCTAATGACTTGTAATAGTGTAAAGCAAACCCGAATAATCATAGTGGCCTATGAGAAGACATAAAAAAACTATTGGCAAATGTATAACTTTGTCAATAGTTTAACGAACAATTATATATTAAATTATTTTATATTATAGTCCCTTATTTTTCTGTATGCATATATTGCTGATATAGCACATACTACCATTAATATTGCTACAACGTATCCATCTGTTACTCCTGTTTTTGGTAATGTGTTAGTTGTATTTGTAGTATTATATGTTGTTGATGTGTTTAAAGGAGTATAATTTTGGCTAGTTGTATTCTCTGTTGTGTTTTCCACTGTGTTTTGTGTATTTGATGAATCTCCTCCTATTATGATAGCTGGTGTTTCATCGTTTGCAGCAAATACAAGTGTTGAACTAGCTACGATTACTAATGCTAAAACAATTCCTATAATTAATTTTGAACTACGTTTCATCATGTATGTTCTCCTTTTCTTAAATTATTTTTATTATTATTTACAGTTTTAATTTTACTATTCTTTTTTTAAATAGTCAACTATTTAAAATTATATTTTCATTACAATATTATTACACATATGTAACATTTATTCTTGTTACTCTTGTGTATATGGTAATATAGCTATTTGTCTTGCTCTTTTTACTGCTATTGTAATATCTCTTTGATGTTTAGCACAAGCTCCTGTTGCTCTTCTTGGTAATATTTTGCCTTTATCATTGATAAATTTCTTTAATTGATCTGCATTTTTATAATCTAGAACTAATTCTTTATTTGCACATAATGGGCAAACTTTTTTTCTCATTTTTCTAAATTTTGGATTATAATCTTCATCACCATTATTTCTTCTATTTTGTCTTTTATCTGCCATTAGTCTTTCCCCCTAACTTTTATTATTTAGCTTAAAATGGTAAGTCATCTCCTGATGATACTTCGAATTCTGAGCTTTCGCCAGCAGAGCCTGTTGCATCTGTTCCGAAGCTTGCCCCAAAATCTCCTGTTGCGCCATCTCTTTTGCTATCTGCAAAATATGCTTCTTCTGCAATTACCTCTGTTATATAATGTTTTTGGCCTTTGTCATCATCCCAAGTTCTTGTTTGTAATCTTCCGATTACTGCAACTTGTTGACCTTTTTTAAAATATTTGCTTACAAATTCGCCTGTTTTGTTCCATGCAACTATGTTTATAAAGTCTGCTTGTCTTTCTTCTCCTTGTCTAGCAAATCTTCTGTTTACAGCAAGTGAAAAAGAAGCTACCAATGTGTTGCTTGTTTGTGTGTATCTTACTTCTGGGTCTCTTGTTAGTCTACCCATTAAAATTACTTTGTTCATAAGTGACCTCCATTTTTATTTTATTATTCTCCTACATTGATTGTCATATATTTTATAACATCATCAGTAATTCTGTAGTTTCTTTCTAGTTCAGCTATTAAACTAGGATTTGCTGTAAAGTTTAATGTTACATAGTAACCTTCTGCATTTTTCTTTACAGGGTAAGCTAATTTCTTTTTACCAAGATTTTCAGCTTTTTCTACTTTTCCATCTTTATTAATCATATCTGTGAATTTTGTTGTTAATTCATTAACTCTTTCTTCTTCAACAGCTGGATTAATAATGACTATACTCTCGTATTTATTCATTATTTTCACCTCCTCATGGATTTATAACCTACATATTGAATGTAAGTAAGGATTTTAATGGTTTCCCATTAAAAAGCAGTGCTATTATGCACTGCTTTATTGTATCACAAAATTGTTTTCATTGCAATACTATTTTGTTAATTTGCTATTGATAGTTCCATAGCCTTGTATTAATGGTATTGAATTGTTATAAGCAGACCAATCCTCTTCCTGTCCATTTATTGTATACAAATCCTCAATAGTTATGTTTGAATTTAAATATACTATTGGTCTAACTGCATAACAGTTCGCGCACCATGCATCGTACGAGAAAAATAGTGTTCCTGCCACTTGAACTTTACCATTAACTACACTACCAGGATCAAAGAACGCACCGTTAGAATCAGCCCCCACACTAGGAGACGCCAACCAATATGATTTTGCATTTTTATCGGCTTTTGTAGTTTTATCAAATAACATATTTTGCAATGTAGCATCTATTTTTAGTCCGCTCCATTCATATATATAAGCTGTTGCCGGGGAGGTCTTTGTTCCTTCAGTCGCCTTCGTTTTATTATTTACATAACCTTGCGGTGTATAATCTCCTGTTTTATATGTATATTGATTTCCAAGTACTTGTAATATATCTAGATTTGTGTTTGGGTTTGAATTCGCTTATACTTTCTTATTTTTATAATCTACCGTTACTCCTATTAGTCTATTTATCTCTTCTGCTGTTATGCTTTGTGCTGTTCCTAAATTTGTGCTATATATTCCACTTATATTATTGAGAACTTTTTTGCTGTTTATATAGCCTTTAGCCCCTTTTAATACTAGATATGGGGATTTTTCCCATTTTTCTGTTGTACCACTTGTTTTCATCTCTTTCTTTATTGGACTTTGTGAAATTAACATTAGTTTTTTCCCTGTTTCATCTAGTCCTAGTACTTGCCAGTATGTTTCTTTTGTTGCTATATATTTTTGATCTCCCCATCCATTTTCGCTTGTTACTGTTGTATATGTTTTACTTTTGTCCACATAATCATTATAATTTAGATAATCTCCAACTTTTATATTTCCTTCTTCAAATGCTTGTACTAGTGTTACATATTTTCTTGTAACTGTTTTTCCAAAATTTACTTCTGTAATTGTTTGGCCATTTATAGTTTGATTTTCTTCTCCTTTAACACTATAATCAGATATTTCGAATGTTATTTGCGCCCCATAGCCAAGTTTAGCACTATCTTCTGGTATTGTGTATTTAGCTGTGATGATATTGTTGTTCCAAGCTAATGTATCAGATACATCTTCTCCATTAATTTTAACAGTTGGCAATTTTATAAAATTTTCTTGTTTATATTTTGATATCATTTTTAGTGTTACTACTTCACCTGTGTTTGCAACTGTTTCGTCCTGGCTATTATTGCTTTTTAGAGTTATTGCTGGAAAAATCGGATACTCAACTTTTGTGTAAAAATCTTTTGCAGTTCCACCTTCTGCAAAATCATCTGTTATTGTATAATGTTTCTGTCCACCAAAAGTTGCACCTTTTAAATAATATACTGTTAGCGAATATTCGTTAACAACATACATATCATCAGTTTCTTCATTTGCTTCGTTGTTGTTTATTCCTCCATTATTTAACGAAATGTTTTCTAATAAGCTAACATTTATTCTATAATAATTGCCATAATCATTCGGATTGATGTCTTCGCTTGGCACTCCATAGTCTGCCAAATTATATGTCTTTGTTTCGTCTATTGGTAAGCTATTATTCTTTAAGTAATATGCTTTCACTTCTTCTGATAGATTAATTATATCTTCTTTTACATAGTTATAGTTTCTAGTTTCCATTGTTGATTTTACACTTACGTTTATCGAGAAAGATAAAATCATTAATACTACAATAGTTATTGTCAATGTGACTAACGTTATTCCTTTTTCATTTTTTATTTTTTTCATTTGCTTTTCCTCCAACTTATACTACTTATAATCTTACTATTATTTAATATTTTTTTCAATATTTTTTATTAAATTTTTAGTTTTTTCATGTAGGTTAGTCAATCATTAATACTGCTACTTTTTTATGTTGGTATATTTTTAATAAGTTATTTTAGTTTTTACATATTTACATAACAACAACTGTAAACGTAGAAGAAGCACCACACTTGTGGCACCTTCTTTTAGCTTTTATTATGTCTGCTTAACAATTATTCTTTCCACTGGTGCTCACGCTCTAGTGTCCAGTATTACTTTATTATTAAAGTGGGACGAG